>Ga0208050_1000233_pt1 | contig 10091 bp, 5 predicted proteins | sample LakMenEpi13Jun10_FD_150691 | JGI IMG/M metagenome (GOLD analysis project Ga0208050, IMG submission 150691) | Freshwater microbial communities from Lake Mendota, WI - 13JUN2010 deep hole epilimnion (SPAdes) | ecosystem: Environmental > Aquatic > Freshwater > Lake > Epilimnion/Euphotic zone ... | reverse complement strand
TTTCGTTGCAACAAGACGATTTGCTTATGGTGATAGTTATGGACCACTTCAGATTAAGTGTCCATCATGTAGAGAAAATAATGAATGTACATTCAATTTGGGTGAATTAAGTTATAAACAAATTGATTTTTCTAAATATGAACCAAACGTAAATAATTTTGACGTTCAACTTCCTTACTGTAAGAAGACGGTAACATGTAAGTTATTAACATCTGGTGATGAAAAACAGATCGAAAATGAAATTAAGGTTTTACAGAAAATAAAAACTGGTAATACTGCTGAAGTAACAACAAGATTACGTTATACTATTGTTGCTATAGATGGTAATAGTAATAAACAAGATATTCAAAAGTTTGTAGAAAACGAACTTACTTCCAGAGATAGTTTAGAATTGAGAAAACAAGTAAAGGAAAGAACTCCTGACATTGATTTGAATTTTAACTTCAAATGTGAACAATGCAATCATGAAGAAAGGTTAGGTGTACCGCTAACGGTACAGTTTTTTTGGCCTGACTCCGCAAGATAAACTCTTGATTCACGAACAGATATTTAGTCTAGCATATAATTCACAAGGCGCATTTACGCAGGATATTGTATATAATCTTCCTGTATACTTGCGCATTTTTTATTTGAAAAAACTCATAGAATTTAAAGAAAAAGAAAAAGAAGCAATGGATAAATCAAATAAATCCCCTAATAATTCTATATCCAGACCAAATATTGCTAGAGGAAAATGATATAAAAACATTATTTTTTATATTTATATTCATATAAATTATGGCAGACGATCCAAAAATATCAGCATCTGATGTTGAAAACATGGCAAAAGCTAGAGGTCTTACAAAAGACATGTTAGAAACATGGAGAGAAAGTGCAAATGCAGCAGAAAGAATGAATGATTCTGTTGAAGATTTGACGGATTCTTTGCAAAGAGTATTAAAATTTAGTGATGCACAAGCTAAGATAGTTAATCAATCTGTTAATAAGTTTCAAGAATTAGCAACTAGAGCAGGAGATTTAAACGGTACAATTCAAAATTTAGTAGATCCTACTAAGATGATGTATGAATTATTCGCTCGATCAGTAGATAGATTTATCGAATTAGATAATGCCGCTTTAAAGTTTAGAGAAACAACAGGATTTTTATCTTCCCAAACCAAACAAGTAGAAGAAAATATAAGAATTGCAAGTAGAGATTTATCTCAATTTGGTGTTACTGCAGAACTTGCTTCTGAAGCAGCTCAACAACTTGCTACTGCATTTAATGATACTGCAATTGCAAATAAAGAAAATATAGAGTATGTTTCTTTAATGAAACAGAATCTTGGTGTAGCTGCAGAAGATTCTGTTAGTTTATTACAAAATTTCATGGGTATTGGTGCAATGACTCCTGATATTGCCCGACAAACTGCTGGTGCAGCTGCAAGTTTAGCAAAAGCAGCCGGTGTTCCACTCGCAAAAGTAATGAAGGATGTTGCTACCGCTGGTGGAGAAGTATTTAAATTAGTAAGAGGAAGTGTTAACGCTTTGATTAAAGGTGCAGTTGAAGCAAGACGATTGGGAATAGAACTTAAAGATATAGGGGCTGCAGCGGATAAATTTCTAGATTTCCAAACAAGTATCAATAGCGAAATGGAAGCTAGTGTATTATTCGGAAAAGACATCAATTTCACAAGAGCAAGAGAATTATCCTATGCTGGGGATTTGGCAGGACTAGCAAAAGAACAATCCAGAATCTTAAAAGAGGTTGGAGATTTTAGAAAACTGGATGCATTTCAAGCAAAAGCATTAGCAGAATCAATGGGATTGAGTGTAGATCAATTGGTTAAAATGAATGCTAAACAAGAAGAGTTGAATAAACTTAGAATTGATGATCCTGCATTGTATGCAAAATATACCGCCAATTTAGATACAATTGATAAAACCAATGAAAGTTTATCCGAAAAATATCAAAAAGAATTAAAGTCACAACAATTAGCAAGCCAACAACAAAAGTTACTTGCTAGTATTAATAGTATCATGATTGAATTGGGCGAAGTAGTTCTTCCATTTTTAAGTGGATTAATTTCAGTTGTTGGTGTTTTATTAAAAATAAGCACGATTACCACTAAATTTATTTTAATGCCATTTAAAGTTCTTTATGATTTAGTGAATGATCTTTGGATTAAATTTGAACCTGGCGTTGATATACTTCAAAAAATGGGATATGGTCTTCAATTTGTTATAGATAAAATGGAAGAATTTAAAGTAGGAATTGCTATAGTTTCTGGTATAATGACATTACTTTTAATGAAGTTTGCAAATCTTGGTTTTGGCAATATTTTAATGAGAGCGATTCTTTTTCCTCTTGCACCATTAAAATTTGTATTACAAAAAACAATTGGTAGTGCATTTAAAGGTGCTATGGATGTTGCGGGTGAAACTGTTGCGGCTTCTGGTAAAAAAATTGCAAGTAACTTGGCATCATCGGCTGTTGGTGCTGCTCCTACAACTCCATCCGCTGGACCTTCTGGATTTTTAAATTCAATGAAAGGAATTAATCCTGCGACAGTATTATCATTGGGTGCAGCATTAATAATGTTTGCTGGTGCAATGTATATATTGGCAAAAGCTGGACAACAGTTTAATACAGTAGATTGGAGTTCACTTGGAAAGATGGGAGTTATATTGGCAGTATTAGGTGCAACTATTGCTGGATTAATGGCTACTGGAGTACTTGAAACTGCAGCAGGAGGTATTGCATTGTTAGGACTTGCATTTATACCATTTTCTATATCTGCATTAGCTGCGGGTAAAGGCATGCAATTATTCGGACAAGGTATACAATCTGTTAGTACTGGTATTAGTGACATTGCATCGAATATTTCTCAAATAGCTTCATTGGAAGATGCTTTCTCTGTATTTACAGATACTAGTATATTGTTTGGAATTGCAGGAATGACACTTGCACTTAGTTTATTAAATGAACAATTGTCTAAAGTAGCTACTAATTTACCAGCGTTAAAAAATATAGAGTCAATCAAAACTGCAACTGGTGGAGGAAATGCTGAAGTTGTTAATAAATTGGATGAATTGATAGTGTTGATGAAAAATGGTGGTATTGCAGTTAATATTGATGGTAGCAAAGTAAGCACTGCTGTTGGAGTTGCTACAAAATTTAGAGGTGCATATTAAATAACTTGATATTTATAAAATATGGCAAATCTTAATAATTTAGAATCACCCGCTCCATTATCTACTACCAATACACAAATTATTGGTGCTGGATATACATTGCCATCTGGATTTAATGATTTAAGACAGCCAGGTGAATTGAGTGTATTATATGCTCAAAACAGTGATGCAATTTATAACAAGTATAAGTTACAAACTGATAGTACCAATCCATTATTAAAATTTGGACCAAAACAACCATTTTTTAGTTTTACTCCAAATACAGGAACAAAAGGATTAAATTCATTAAAAAAATATGAAAATAGAGCTGCACCAGTTGGTTCTGGTCCTCAAGACATATTAAGAATAACAAAGTTTACAATTAGTGCAAATGGTGTAATTTTTGCTACGGCACAAACATTATTACAAGGATTTAATCCATTTCCTGAAACAAAGATTTATAATCCAGCAATGCCAATATTGGCTGCTACTAGTATTGCTTCATTGGGATTAATTGAAAGACCAACAAGATTTATTGAACCAAATGGTATTGGTGCATTAGCTGCTCTTGGTGTAAAAGGATCATTAAAAAATCTTACTCCACCAAAAGGAACCGTTGGTAATAGTAATCAAGCCGCATTATCAAAATTAAGTTTAGATGGTGGTAAAGGATTTTTAAGAGCACCAACTGCAACTTCTGGTGATAAATTATTAAAGACAAAGTGGGTAGGAAAACAATCTTCATCTGGAATTGCTGATTTCTTCAAATCAAGTACTTTGTTTGGTGCGTTTACAAATCCAAAACAACCAAATGATCCACAATATAGAGCAGATGAAGCAACATACGGTGTAATGGCATCATCTACTACGGTATTTGATCAAGCACCAGGAACTTTAAAATATACATTTGATAAAACCGTTATACAAAAATGGTATGCGGGTACCCAAGACGGAACTATAAGAAAAGGTGATACTGAGCAAACAACAGGTGTTAGAGGTAGATATTTAAGACAAGCTGATGGTACTTATTTGATTATAGGAAAGACGGGTACATGGAATGGTACAAAATTAGGAAAATTTCCTACATTATTTGGTCAAGAAATAGGACTTAATCCAAGAACGGATGCTTACGAATTTTATGGTAAAATCGTAGGTAATAATATTACACCAGATCAAGAATTTAAGAATTCTGAAATGTTGATTAACTTGGCATATTATGCTGATGCAAAACAACCTTATTCAACTAAATTTACTGATAAAGAATCACAATCCGTAAAAGATGTAGAAGATAATTTAAAGAAAGTATTGGATACAATTATTAGTGCTGGATACAAATATACTGGATTAACAAGCACTGATATCATAAATCAACAATTTTCAAATGAATCTTACAAAGGTTATGATTTCATTAAACAATTGACAAAAGATCCATATTCTCAACAAAGAGAAGAAAGTCCTTTTAATTATCGTGGTGGATATCTTGCTCAATTTGGATTAAACAAAAGAAAACAATTATTGGATGATCCTAAAGGAAAAGGAATGGCTGGATCAATGGCATCCGATAAAATTAATTTATTAACTATTTTAAATCAAGAAGATCTTGGATTAGACAAAAAGTATAACAGTAATAACGATGATATAATCAAATTTTATTTCCATGATGTTGTTAATAATAAATACATTCCATTCAGAGCTACAATAACTGGATTGAATGAAAATTATAACGCTGATTGGACTGCTATAGAATATATTGGCAGAGCAGACAAATTACAATCATATAAAGGATTTTCTAGAACAATTGGTTTTAAGTTTAATGTCGTGGCTAATACAGTTAAAGAATTGCTTCCAATGTGGCAAAGAATTAGTTATTTAGTAGGATTGACAAAACCAGCTAATTATACACAAGGCGGACAAAGTAACTCTAATGTGTATTCTAGATTTATGATACCTCCTCTTGTTAGATTTACTATCGGTGATATTTATAAGAACCAACCAGGAGTAATTAAAAGTATTGGGTTAAATATACCAGAAAATTGTGTTTGGGAAACTGTTAGTGAAGAAACATCTGCTACATTTGATTGGACGTATTTAAATGGACGAATTCAATGGGCAGATAGCATAGGAAAGGTGGCTCAATTTCCAAGAGAATGTGAATTGAATTTGAGTATGGATTTACTAGAAAAAGAACGTCCAGTTGTTGGAGGAGCTAATTTTGGTGATTATTATGTGGATACTCGTATGGGACCAACGATTCAAATGTCCGGAATGACAAATCAAAATGAAATATTGGACGAAAAGGGTACAGTCGATTCATTTTCAAAAAACTTATATATGAATTTCCCAGGCGGAGTGGTGTTATCAACTCAAAGAGCTATAGATCAAATTAAAAATAATGAAATTGCAATGCAAAATGCAAATAATGCACAGGCAGAAGCACTACAACAAGAAGTCAATTCTTGGAATCAAAAAGCTGAAGATATACAAGATGCTGCAGCTCAATACAATTATCAATTAAAGATTGAACAAGAACAACAAGCCGCAAATCAACAAAGTATATACGAGATGTATAATAATACTGTTAATCAACCAACACAAGAATATCAAAATGCAGAATATGAAATGGATAGAACAGGATTATAATTTATGAATAGATATTCATTTGCAAATCAAAATAAAAGATGGGATGGAAAAAGAGTATACAAATCTTTGTTGTATCCTAAAATTCCGTATGCAATGAACGATTTGTATATTATAACAAATGAAACAACTACGTTTGATGCGCTTGCCAATACATATTACAAAGATCCAACATTGTGGTGGATATTGGCACAAGCAAACAAATTAGGAAATGGAAAATTAAGTGTATTAGCAGGTATTCAATTGAGAATACCACAAAATATTTCTAATATTATTGCAGATTTTAAGTTATTAAATTCATAAGTTATGGCAACAACACCAGACAATAGACCGTGGGCACCACATCCAATACCAAGTTGGGTGATTAAAGAATTTATAAGAAGACAGAATGATATTGGTTTTGAATATCCAGTACCCGTAAGTATTAATTGGGATGACAATGGCAATTGGCAAACATACAAAGGTCCAATGACTGCTTGGGCAAGAGTATTTTCAAATGGAACCGGTAGAGTAAGTGATAAAAGCGATTTTCCTATTAGAAATGGTTTTATTTTGCACGGTGGTGATGGATTTGATAAAAGTTACGGTATTCCTGATAATAAAAATGTATTAGGATATGATTCTGAAGGTGTAGAACACGTATTAAATTTATCTAGTGATGGTAATTTTGTTACATTTCCAAATTCTATATCAAACGAAAATAGAACGGTTCAAAAATTTTTGCCTGTTCCTGGTATCACATCTATTGATGCGGTAATACAAAAAGAAAGAATTAGAAAAGTTACTGTTAATTGGAAATGTTATGGTTTTGCTCAATTGGAATATATGACTCCATATTTTCTATCTCCAAAGATAAGTGCATTTGTTGAATTTGGATGGAATCACTTCAATCCTTCGTCATTACTCGATTTAAGAGCTCGTAATTTAGACAATTTAAAAGAATTGTTTACCAATAGCGGATCTTTATTATATGATCAAAATATAAGAAATTCGTATGGATTGTATGACGTAACAATGGGAATAATTAGTGGATTTGATTTTAGTAGTCAAGATGGTATTACATACGAATGTAAGACTGAAATATTATCTAAACATGCAAATTATTCAGGTGTATTAGTTAATACTGCAGCAAAAGTTTCGTCTGATAAAAATAAAAGTTCTGTTCAATCTACCTTTGCAGAATATTTAGAAAAAAGGTTGACTAAAATACCAAATTGTATTTTACAGAAAAAAAATTTCATGGACCCGTTGGATGCAGAAGAAGAAAAAGCACAAAAAAATTTAACATTTTTATCGTCAACTTTTCCATTTTATAAATATGATAATGGAAACTATACTAGAAAATCAAGCGATGATAAAGATGTAAAAAGACCTGAAGATAGATTTTTCATGGGAAGAAGATTAGAATATGGCGATTCTGCAAGAATGTCAGGAATGGCAGATTATGATTGGGATAGAAAGGATCAAAAAGATATATGGGTTACTATGGGATTTGTTGTGGAACTTGCAAATGTATTTTTTAACAAACAAATTAATATACAATTAAAAGATGCTAAAGATTATAATTTATATGAAATTGATATTGACGATGTAAAAATAGGAGCACATCCAAATTTAATTTCATGTGATGGTAGTATTTTATTAATTCCAAATCAAAAAGCACCTAAATATAATCTTGGAGCTATGTTTCCAACAGTAGATCCTACCAATAATGATTATCAAAAACAAAAATTTGGAAAAGGTGCAAATTTATCTTTGTTTTTTTCTGAAAAGTTAGGTACTCCATTTTCTTCTTTATATGATAATACTTTATTTAGAATATTTAGAACTGGATATCAACCATTTAATCCTACATATGAACCAGATTACTTTCAAAGATTGCTTGATACTCAAATAGAAAATAGTTTAATTTTAAAATATGCTGGCAAACGAAGTGATGCGCAAATCATAGAAGATAAAGGAAAACAACCTATTTTACTTCAAGTTTTTAGAGATAATTTGGATGGTATAATTAATAGATTTATATATGATAACGATCCTGCTCAAGGAACAAGATCATTTCCTCAATGGGTGGATGACAGTGAAACTCAGAAACCAGCAGGTTATTGGGGTTATCTAAAAGATTTATATGTAAATAAAAATGTATTAATTGAATGTGCAAAATCTTCAGATACGGTTGAAATATTTTATAACTCATTGTTAGGAAAAATTAATGCAGCTGCAGCTAAAATATGGGAACTTGCAGTAGTAGAAGACAGTGAAGATTCTGGTAAATTGAGAATTGTGGATAAAAAGTACGTTCAATATAATAAAATGAAAATCTATCAATTTGATGTAGGTGCATCAAATAATTTCATTAAAAGTATTAATTTCACTGCACAACTTTCAAATGTAGCAGCAAACCAAGTAATTTCATCCGCATCGTCAAATAAAACATCAGATAATAATTCTCCGAATGGTGAAGTAAATTCAAATCAAATACTTTTATTTCCATATGGTGATAGATTCAATAAAGATGTTCCTTTACAATTAAGAAAAATAGATGAGAACTTAGAAAGTATAAGACAATTGCAAAACAGTCCACAATCATCAACTGCGACAAAAGGTTCTTATATAATGTCGTTTAAATCATATATATCAAGAGCTGCGGCAGCAACTGCAACATCCGGGCCAAGAACAACTACTCCTCTAAATCCAAATATTCCCGCACCACCTTCAAGAGCTGCAGCTTCTGGTCCTAGAACCACTACACCATTAAATCCAAACAATCCTGCACCACCTTCAAGAGCTGCGGCAGCAACTGCAACATCCGGGCCAAGAACAACTTCCCCATTAAATCCAACAGTATCAGGAGTTGAAAGTGGATGGAACATAGTGAATTTGGTATTACCAAATGATTCATTATTAATCGCAATAATGAACGATATGGATTTTACAAATAACACTAATATTTATGGTGGACAACAGCCAGGATTTACTGTAGAAATGACATTACAGGGTATATCTGGATTAAGAACATTTCAATTATTTAGTTTAAAAAACTTACCAAGTCCATACTCTGAAAGAGAAATTATTTGTCAAATTGTAGATGTATCACATAAAGTTGACGCTGGTAATTGGACAACTACAATAAAAGCAGGTATTCGTTCAATTAGAGGACAATCAATATCATTTACTACTGACGGTACAAATGAATATTCAATTAATATAATAAAATGATTACACCAGATCAATATCAAAATTTAGGTGGGGATATTTTATCCGATATTACATTTCCAAGTTATTATAAACCTAATGTAACTAAAAATGATTATTTAAAAGGATATATTAATCGTTATCTTGTTCAAAAAATAAACGACTTAACAATTACCGAAGTAATTAAAGAAAATTATAATGGTATTTCCAACAATTTTTATAATAAATTAGTTATACAATGGACGATATCAGGTCCTAAAAACAATCAATATAATAATAAAATTCTTGAAAAAAAAGGTGTTCAAGAACAAAATACACAAACATTGGTTGAAAATGAAAAGAAAATGAAGGGATTAAAAAATTATTTGAATAACCCGCTTGAATTTTGGGGTGGTAAATAATTGACTTATAGTTGTTATAGTGTTACATTGTGTCAATGGTGTGTCTGGATAAACAGTCCTATTCTAAATTCTTAGATTCGCATATTTCATCTGATTTTATTCTTGAATGTATTCAATCAGATGAAAAAGTACATCCATGTATAGATGAATTGTGTATGGTGTTAATCCACATACTCAAATCCAAAACCACCTATATAATCAATCTAAGTCACCCAGATTGTAATATCTTTATTGATAAAGAAACATTAATCAGTGATTTTAACAAACTTAAAGGTAAGAAATGGGTCTTTGATAAGAAAAAGTGTTTACATCTATTTCCTATCAATAATCTGTTTGATATTAACATCATTTTCTTTATTAGTGACGGTAAAGTTGATGATTATAGTGAATTTGATACAGCTGCACACAATGTTATCAAAACCAAATTTCAAAAATATGGTGAATTGAATAAAGCAATTCCAATGGTAAAACATTTGGAAAAGTTTGAAAGTATGTATGATGCGGTGTTGATTAGACTTAAATCTGTCAAGATTGATGATAGTTTTTATAGTATTAATAGTACCATTACAGACAATCTTAGAATTCTTGAACACAATGGGTTGAAAGTGGATGTAGAATTGTTTAATAGGCATTTTGAGAACAAAACCATCAAAGATAGGGATGGTATGGTTTATACACAATATAACTTATATACCGCAACAGGAC
>Ga0208050_1000231_pt1 | contig 10097 bp, 15 predicted proteins | sample LakMenEpi13Jun10_FD_150691 | JGI IMG/M metagenome (GOLD analysis project Ga0208050, IMG submission 150691) | Freshwater microbial communities from Lake Mendota, WI - 13JUN2010 deep hole epilimnion (SPAdes) | ecosystem: Environmental > Aquatic > Freshwater > Lake > Epilimnion/Euphotic zone ... | reverse complement strand
AGGTGAATAGAGACTTTACATATTCACTTTAAAAAACGGGGGTAGAACAGTGAAACTTCTTTTGGCTATAGCCATAATAACTGTCATTACTTTTATCCTTGGTATACTCATACAGATAATAGGCTAATATAAGGGCCTATAGCTTAATCTGGTTAAAGCAATTGTCTTATATGCAATCGACTTTGGGTTCAAATCCCAATAGGCCTACTTGGTTTCACGTGAAACGTATTGGGAGTATAATACTTATATGTTAGCTTATGATGTTCCTCTTTCCGCCCTCTTTTTTATATTATATGCTGGTGTACCAGCCGAATATATTGTTAATGAGCCTACTGAGGAAGAAATACTGGCATATATACAGATGTTGAAGAATATCATCGAAAATGAAAATGATGGTCTCTAATTTTCGGCTCACTTTTCGCCGCACTTTTTTTATTCAAAATTGGGATACAATATGTCTATAGACAATGAAAATTATTATGTTTTAAAAAACTATTTTAGTATAGACCTTCCATGGAATAGGGTGCTAAAGTTTATGTATGATAATAACGAAAAGTTACAAATAATAGCAGCAAACTTGTGGATAAAAATAAAAAATAGAAAAGTATGGTCTGAGTTTCCAGAGCTAAAAAATTTTATGGAAAAGCTAAATAAAGATTCAAATTCAAATTTTATTGAAGAATGTAAATGGAATGAAGACTGGAAAAATGGCGTATGCAACTGTGGCAACAGGTGGCATTTAGATGGATTTGTTGTTTCCTTGCTACCTGGTGTAGTTCAATCACACAAAGATGTAGCAGATTCTTATTATTTACAGATCATAGGTAAGTCATTTTGGAAAATTGACGGACTTCATGTTTTTGAATTATCTCCAGGAGATGTAATGTTTATTTCCAAAACTGTAACTCATGAAGTTTCTGGCAACGGGCCAAGATCTGGTATTTTGATAACAGATGCAAGAAAGGTAAGCAACAAATGATTGAAACCTGGAATAACATAATAAAAGATAATCTAGATGCTGTATTTTTTAAAAACTTTCATGATCCAGATATGGATTGGAATGATGTTATGAATTTTACTTACAGCGAATCAATAAAGAGTTCCGACTTTAAGCAAACCCCAGAAGAACAAAAAAACCACCCTAATGTTCAAATTTTTGGCAACTTAAAGGTACAACCACATTTATACATGATACCACTAGCAAGAGATATTCATAATTTCTTTAATAGCGTACCATCCTTAATGGAAAAAATATCTGGAAGCCCAGATGTAAATTTTTGTGATTACTACGTTGGAAAAGATAATGAAATGCAATGCAATTGTAAGTCACTTTGGCACATTCAAGGATTAAGACTTTCTCTTTCAAACACAGTTATAAATCACCATCATGATCCATGCGATATTCTTGTTTGGCAAATGCTTGGAAATTCATATTGGACTATAAATGAAAAAGATACATATACTTTGTCTCCAGGAGATTTACTTTATGTTAGCAAAAATGCAACACATGGCATAACACAAAATGGTCCTAGACTAACAATGATAATTGATGGATTGAAACCTGGATATGGCAAAGATGAAGTTTGATAAAGTTTATTTAGATGAAAATATATTTTATATAGAAAATTTTATTGATAAAAAATCACTTGATATATTAAAAAAAGAAATAGACGAAAACTCTTTCTTGGCCGAAGAGCATGAAGGTTTATATCACGATGTTCTTTGGATGGATACAAAAAAATCTAGGGAAATATGGGATAAAATTTCAATTAGACTCAATGATCTGTTTAGTAATGATAAAGAATACTTATATAATTTTCCTGAAAAGCCCTTTTTAATAAAATACGCAGATAGAAAAGGCAAAAAGCCATCTCGCTGGGCAATGTTTCCACATTCAGATAAAAATGAGTACGATTCTGACTTGACTAAAGGTATTGTTATATATATTACAGATGACTATGATGGTGGAGAGCTGGTTTACGTAAATAAGGATATTAAGATTAAGCCAAGTGCTGGTTCTTTAGTTTGTCATCCAGGATCAGAAGAGTATACTCACGGAGTAAAAATATTTTCTGGAGGACCAAGAATAATTATATCTGCATTTGTCCATGAAAGAAAGAAACCCAATTAGAGGCGGATCCAATTGGGTTTCTTAGCACTTACGTGCTTACATAAGGAGATTTCTCTCTACCTACGTAATTTTATTTAGTTCTTTTTCTGTTAAAAAATCTAATAAAAAGATTTTCTATCCTGCACTCAAAACATTTACAAAGTGACAGTACTTGCTGATCCATTCTAAAGTATGGAGTTCTCATTACCTTGCTAAAATGTTTAGGTGGCATATATTAATTATATCATTTATTTTATTTATTGTTGAGCTAGTATGTCGTTTTCATCAAGCTTGTTGTATATTTCACCCATAAAATAAATCATTGCTGGGTGTGCTTCTTTTGTTTTTGATTCTACTTCTTCTTCAGACATGCCAGACATCAGTGCCATCTTTGTGTTAATTGATTCATAAACTGATACCATAAGTTCTACTACTGATTCTTTATCTTTATTCATCTTTTCCGTCTTCCGCTCTAAATGCTGGGGAGGGTCCCAGCAAAAAACCATCTTCATGATATTTTACCATTTTTTCAATCTCATTGCTACCCCCATTTAGTTTAGCTATTAGGCATAATACATCATATATTCTATGAAGCATTATATAGTTAACCATAGGAAGGTTATCTTCTAAATTATTGCTCGGTGTTTCCATTTTTTACTTTCATGTCTTCAAGAAGATCATCAATAGTAATCAGTCCTCTAGATTTAGCTTCTTCAGCATATTCTTTTACTACAATAAGTGCTTTTTCAGCAAGAAGCAACCCAGGCATATGCATGCATGGGATATTCCTTGCCACTTTGGCTCTTAGTGCTTCATCAAATTCATTATTCAGTGGCATTTTTTACACCCTCCAACATTTTTGAATAAATAGCGCTACCAATATAATTTTTATAGTGGCAAGAAAGACAATACACAAATATTCTTTCTTCTATGTCTTCGTTTGAAAAGAGAAGACCCTGGTCTAATGGGCAAACCATCTCTGACACAAGGCCTTCTCTTGAGAGAGCTAGATATTGAGATACTACTTGTATCTTAATATTAACTCCTTTCTAACTTTTAGATGGAAACTTGTCTAACCACTCTTTTGTTCGAGGTGTTAAACCTTTCCATGACGACCAATCTTGACCGCCATTGGTCATATAATACGTTATCTCTGCGTTGATTGCTGGATCGAATAACGAGTAGTTACTATCCAGTTTGAACTTTTCTTTACGATCATCACCTAGGTTACCCAACATGTTGATCTGAAAAATTCCATAGGAACTGTCTCCAGTTTTCCTGTTGCCGTTATAAGCCATTGGGCGTCCATTAGACTCCTTTTTAGCCACAGCCCACGCCATTTTAAGGGCGCTACCCTCAAAGCCTACAGCCTTGAGAAGTTCAACCAATTCTTTGTCTGTTAAAGACTCTGATGGTTTCCACACAGTATTGCTGAATTGCTCCAGCTTTTCCTTGTTAAGTTGTGCTTCGGTTTTTACTTCTGGTTTTACAACCAGCGCAGATGCTGATTGAATTATTTCTGGTTGACCAGTAAATAAAAACAGTACAGCTACTGCTATTGCAACATAGTGATGTAAGACATCGCTAAGTTTTTGCTTTATATTCTCCATAGGCATTTCCTCCAATAGAGATAACGAACTATAAGAATACCATTAATCTTTACAATATGTCAACTTAAAAACAAGTGTTTATTAATTCTAGTTAACCAATAAACTAGCTATTGAATAATATTTTTCACCCTTCCTTTCTATAAAAAACTTTGGTAGAATAAGACTCTTACTAAAATTTATGTGCCATAGGGCGGAAAAGAGACAAAATGACAAAAATAAAAAACTTTAATCAATCCTCAGACTATTTTGAGGAAAAGCCAATGTCACTAATTGAACTTAATGAAGATAGCGCTTTGATAGATAATCCCTATGAAAATTTTATAGCTATGTCTAGATATGCAAGATGGATACAAAGCGAAAATAGAAGAGAGACCTGGAAAGAAACTGTAGATAGATATTTTTCTTTTATGCTAAATCACCTAAAAGAAAACTTTGACTATACTCCAGATGAAATACTTTTATCAAATCTTAAAGATGCTGTATACAAGAGAAACGTAATGCCATCAATGAGAGCTGTTATGACTTCTGGTCCCGCCCTAGAAAGAGACAATGTAGCTGGTTACAACTGTTCCTATTTGCCAGTAGATCACCCAAGAGCATTTGATGAAACAATGTATATTTTAATGTGCGGCTCTGGGGTTGGATTTTCTGTTGAGTATAAGTATATTAATAAGCTTCCATCAGTTCCTAGCGTTTTAGAAAAAAGTGGGGAAGTTATTGTAGTAGAAGATTCAAAGTCTGGTTGGGCAACGGCATACAAAATGCTTTTGAAAAATTTATGGGACGGTAAGATTCCATCGTTTGATGTAACAAAAGTTAGACCAGCTGGAGCAAGACTTAAAACAATGGGTGGCAGATCTTCTGGCCCACAACCGCTTGTAAATCTTTTTGATTTTACTATTGCAAAATTCAAAACAGCAGCAGGAAGACAGTTAAAGCCAATTGAGTGTCACGATATTATGTGCAAGATTGGTGAGGTTGTAGTTGTTGGAGGAGTTAGAAGATCAGCAATGATTTCTCTTTCCAACATTAATGATATTGAAATGGCTTCAGCAAAATCTGGAAACTGGTGGGAAAATAATCCTCAACGTGCTCTTTCAAATAACTCTGTAGCTTATTCTAGAAAGCCAGACATGGAGCAATTTATTGCAGAGTGGAAATCTCTTTACGATTCAAAATCTGGAGAGCGTGGTATATACAATGTTGCAGCAGCACAAAAGCAGGCAGCTTTATATGGCAGAGATCCAGATATTCATTATGGAACAAACCCATGCTCTGAAATTATCTTAAGGCCTAATCAGTTTTGTAATTTATCTGAAGTTGTATTAAGAGAAGACGATAATGAAGAGTCTGTTTCAAGAAAAGTAGAGCTAGCTTCTATCCTTGGAACATGGCAATCAACACTTACTAATTTTAAATACATAAGAGAAGTTTGGAAGAAAAACACAGAAGAAGAAAGACTTCTTGGTGTTTCTTTAACTGGGCAGTTTGGAAATGCAATTTTTTCAGGAAAGTCCAGATCTATAAATGAATTTGTTTGCGGTAAAGGGTGTGCTGATCTGTGCACCAATCAGGATCATATAAAAGAAGATAATTACACAAGACTTGAGCATATGCTTCAGAGACTAAGAACTCGTGCAAGAGAAGCAAATATTGAAGAAGCAAAAGAAATTGGAATTAACCCATCTGCTTCAGTAACATGCGTCAAGCCTTCTGGAACAGTTTCTCAGCTAACTGGAGTTTCATCTGGAATGCATCCATGGCACTCTGAGTATTACATAAGAACTGTTCGTGGGTCTAAAAATGATCCTATTTCTATATTCTTAAAAGAAGTTGGGATACCAGTTGAAGATGATGTTATGAAGCCAACAGAAACAGATGTTTTTTCTTTTCCAGTAAAGGCTCCTAAACATGCCACATTCAGAAAAGATCTTACTGCAATTGAACACTTAGAGTTATGGTTAATTTATCAACGTGCTTGGTGTGAGCATAAACCATCTATTACAGTATCTGTTAGCGATAATGAGTGGATGGAGGTTGGAGCTTGGGTATATAAACACTTCGATGAACTTTCAGGTATATCGTTCTTACCATACTCAGATCACTCTTACAAGCAAGCACCATACCAAGAAGTTTCAAAAGAAGATTATGATGCTTTAGTTGAAAAAATGCCTAAGTCTATTCGTTGGGAAGATTTATCTTTTTATGAAACAGAAGACGGAACATCTACTAACGCAACCCTAGCTTGCAGCTCTGATGGTAATTGTGAATTGGTAGATATTAGCGCATAGTGGTACAATAATATAATTGGGCTAAAGCCCAAAATTCCTGGGCAACCCGCCTAGAAATAAGGAGGATCAAAAATGGCAAAAGCTAAAGAAGATCTTAATGGAGATGGAAAGGTTACAATGCAAGAAAAGATTCTAGCAGCACTAGCAAGTTATGGACGTCATTTTCTAGGAGCAGCTATTGCTCTATATATGACTGGCAACACCAGCCCAAGAGACCTACTACTGGGCGGATTTGCCGCCACGGCACCCGTAATTTTGAAAGCACTTAACCCTAATGAAACATCATTTGGGTTTACCAATAAGTAAACAAAAATAGTCGATTAGAAATACTCCTGTGCTAAAATTAGTACAGGAGTATTCCTATTTAGGAGACTATGGCAAATGGCAGTATCAAAAAACTTTGAAGTAGATCAAAATGCTACATTCATTTTTGAAGTTCAATACACTTTAGAAGATGAAGTAACGCCTATTGATATTACTGGTGCATCCGCAAAGATGCAGGTTCGTGACACCCAGGGTGGTTCTAAGTTAGCTTTCACATTAACTTCACCAAGCGGGGGAATTACAATAGATGGTCCAGAAGGAACATTAACTTTAAAAATGACACCAACCCAAACAAACAAGCTATTCTATCCAAAATCTTCTTATGACATTATGATAATTGATTCTAATGGGAATAAAATAAAACTCCTTGAGGGTTTTATGACGCTCAGTAGATCGGTTACCATCTGATGTCTGAAAAAGTAATAGTAAAAGAAACCAAAAACAAAGTAATAATTTCAACTCCTGGTCCACAAGGCCCAAGAGGTAGAACCATTTTAAGTGGCACTGGATCTCCAGCAGCTAACCTAGGTTTAACTGGAGATTTTTATTACAACACAGCAACAACAGATTTTTATGGACCAAAGCTGGAGGACTTGAGCTGGACAAGCGCAACAGTTATAAAATTTATTCAAGAGGGTGCAGAATATGCATACACAACCTCTTGGGAGCTTGCACAAGTTATGGGACCAATTAATAATCAATATTATGTAGAAATAAATCACAATCTAGGATTCTATCCAAATGCTACTATAAAAGACAGCGCAGGAGATTTAGTGGAAACAGGAATAGATTACAGCAGTACAAATAAAATAACACTGACTATGGCTCAACCATTTTCAGGGACAGCATACCTGTCATAAAGGAGAATAAAAAATGGCTAGAAAATATTTAGTTAGCTTGGATCTCAATAAAAATGAGCTTCTTAATGCTAGGCTACAAAATCTGTCCTCCGACCCATCTTCACCAGTGGCAGGTCAGATTTACTACAATACACAAGATAACGTAACAAAATTTTATGATGGAACACAGTGGGTTGCAGGAGGATCTACAAAATTTGGAAATACTGCAGGACGACCTGCTCCATCAAAAGCTGGAACCTTATATATTGATACAGAAACAAGTACAATATTTTTAGACAACGGTACAGCCTGGATTCAGGCAACAGTAAACGCATCAGATGTATCAGATGCAATAGATGCTCATAATGATTTAACAACTGGAGTTCATGGAGTAACTGGAGATGTAGTTGGAACTTCAGATGCACAAGATATTTCAAACAAGAGGGTTATAGACACACTTTACTTTACAGATGGTGTAACAATTGCCAATGAAGGTGAAATTGCTGTCCGTGCAGTAAGTCATGATTTTGACGTTAAGGCTAACTACGGAGACTTAAACCTTACTTCAGCAGTTGGAGATGTAAACGTTACATCAACTACTGGAGACATTATTCTTAACCCAGATGGAGGAGCATACATTGGCTCAGTATCATCAGGTAATGAAATTGCAACTAGAAACACTTTAGATAACCTTATTGGAGATAACACAGTAGATGGTTCTTCTGGAAACACAGTTAAGGATAGAATTGATTCAGCAATTAATAACCTTGTTGATGGCGCACCTGGCCTTCTAGATACTCTTAATGAAATTGCAGCAGCAATTAATGACGATGAAAATTATTTTACAACCGTAACAAACGCAATTAATGAAAAACAAGATACTTTAATACCTGGCAATGGAGTTGACATTGATGGCAGCTCAAATATAACAGTAAAGCTTGGAACAGGACTCACTTTTGATGGTTCTGGAAATATTGTTCCAGCTTCTGGATATGGAGTACGTAAATATGCAACTTCAGTTGGTAACGCATCTCTAACATCATTTACAGTAACTCATGGATTTAACACAAAAGATGTAATTGTTCAAGTTTTTCAAAATGCAGCAGATTTTGGGCAGGTTGAAACAGATGTAGAGCATACAGATGTAGATTATGTAACTATTAAATTTGCATCTGCTCCAGCATTAAATGAGTTTAGAGTTGTAGTAACAGGCTAATTATGTCAAGACGTATGATGGTTCCTTTAAAGTTCCTAACTCTTTCAACAGACCCACTAGTTGGGTCTGTTGGAGAGGTATACGTTAACACTGTTACAAAAAATTTAAGAGTGCATAATGGGACTACTTGGATTGACTTGACACCAGGCTCTACAGATCCCGCTCCATTTTACATGCACACTCATACATACGACGGAGATGTACATACGATTAATTTGCAAGAAACTATTGACTTTTCTAGCATTAACGAAAATTCTAGCATTGAAGAAACACTTCCTGTTATAATTGGTGTTGATGGTGGAAGTCCAAATTCAAATTATAGCAATGCAAGTTACACACAACTGACATTGCTAGACGGAGGCGAAATTGCCTAGTAACTACCCAGATTCATTAGATAATCTTACAAACCCAGAAAGCACTTCATCTTTAGAAGGGCATGCTGCTTTACACGCAACAGTTAATGATGCGCTAGAAGCTATTGAACTAAAGTTGGGTGTAGATGGATCTGAAGATGTAAATTCTATTGACTACAAGATATCTCAGTTGGAGTCAGATCTTGCTGCGCTAGATGCTGAAAACACAGGAGAGCTTTTAGGAGTTGATGGAAATAACGATACTTCAGCAACAGTTTGCGAGATTGAAAACGCAACCATACTAGACTCTTTTACAGAAAGCGTCTGGTCAACAGTTAAGTATACTATTCAGATAACAAGGGGGGCAGAAATGTATGCCTCAGACATACTTGTACTAAATGACGGAACTAACATAAATGTTTCAGAATCTAACATCATAACAAACACAAATAACAACTTATTTAATTATACTTTTGAAGAAAATTCAGGTATAATTAGTTTCAAGATCACCCCTGTAAGTACTGCTGTTACAGCCAGATATTACAGAACAGCAATTAAAAAATAAGCAGTAAGAGGAGTCATATCAATGGCAACAGTAAATAAGAATTTTAGAATTAAGCATGGCCTCATTGTTGAAGGTACTTCAGGTACAATCAATGGCCAAAATATACTTACAGAAGTAGGTTCAGATCAATATATCCTCGATTTAATTGGTGGAGAAACTCTTGTAAAATCAGTTTCTAACCAATTTGATGTCTCAGCTGGTGGCGAGCTTTCTCTTGACCGCACAGTTGTCGATGCTTATTACGATGCAGCAGGCGCAGCAGCAGCAGCACAGGCCGCAGCAGAAGCAACTGCATCAGCAGATGCAACTTCAAAGGCTAACGCAGCACAGGCCGCAGCAGAAGCAACAGCATCAGCAGATGCAACTTCAAAGGCTAACGCAGCACAAGCAGCAGCAGAAGCAACTGCAGCATCAGCACTTTCAACTGCAATCTCAACAGAGGTTTCAAACCGCAACACAGCAATTTCAACTGCAGTAGATTCATTAGTAGATGGTGCACCAGCACTTCTTAACACATTAAATGAATTAGCTGCAGCAATTAACGATGATGCTAATTACACAACAACCATCACAACCGCACTTGGAACAAAAGCGCCATTGGCTTCTCCAGCACTTACTGGAGTCCCAACAGCTCCTACAGCAGCTGCAGACACTAATACAACTCAAATTGCTACAACAGCATTTGCAAAGTCAGAGGCAGACGCAGCTCAAGCAGCAGCAGAAGCAACTGCAGCAGCAGATGCAACATCCAAGGCCAACGCAGCACAGGCCGCAGCAGAAGCAACTGCA
>Ga0208050_1000229_pt1 | contig 10127 bp, 11 predicted proteins | sample LakMenEpi13Jun10_FD_150691 | JGI IMG/M metagenome (GOLD analysis project Ga0208050, IMG submission 150691) | Freshwater microbial communities from Lake Mendota, WI - 13JUN2010 deep hole epilimnion (SPAdes) | ecosystem: Environmental > Aquatic > Freshwater > Lake > Epilimnion/Euphotic zone ... | reverse complement strand
TATTTTGGGATTTCTGAAAAACTTTTGAAAATCTTAAAAAAGTTGAGAGATGTACCCGATTTTTAAATTATATTTGTATGAGTTTTTTGGCTTCTTTTAAAAAGTATATAAGGTTTTAGTGTGTATATATAGTATAGAGAGATAGTAATGGAGACCCCCAAGCTTATAAGCCTTAACACCGAAGAACTCGCAAAGTATCACGAGAAGCTATTGAAGCGTCGTGAGTATCAAAAACAATATATGAAAAAGAAGCGCGAAAATGACCCTGATTATGTCAAGAAGTGTAATGAGACCAGAAATGAAAGCAAGAAAGAACGATATAAAAATGATGAAGAGTTTAGAAATAAAGAGCGAGAATATGGTAAGAAATACTCAGCAGAAGAGCGAGCTAAAATGAAAATTGCAATGGAGCATTACAAAGCCACCTTCGGTGTTAGTGTTTAATATTTTTGTAAGTTAAACTTTGCTAAATATTTATTATAAGCCTTAGCCATACTTTTTTCAGACCATAGCAAATGATACGCTAATGAACCAGCGCTAAATGGGTCATTCCAGTTTTCATTTTTTTGATGGCGATTAATGTACCTCTCCTTAGCTTCGTCGTCGTGCGTACGAGTATAATCTTCATATCCCTTAGCGCCGAAGTGCGTTGTGATTATTTTTTTGCGATTATCATCATAGAATACCGCTTTATATTTCTTCCCTTCGCGATCAGATTTATCTAATTGAACAAATACCATTTATAATAAGATGATATTTTAATTCATAGGGATTTTATTCCCCTTCTTGTATTTAGGAGTTTTAGTTTCAACTGCGGGAGCTTTCATATCAGCCATAACAGACATAGCGGGCTTTGGCTTTCTGCTACTAAATAATGTTATTGGTTGGTTTGTTTTCTCTGCAAGCAGTTTTGCGACTCGTTCGGTAGCTCCTTTCTTTTCCCTTGATGGATTCTTAGTTTTATAATCCGCAAGCAAATTATCAATATTTTTGCTATATTTTGGTTCCTTAGGCTCTTTCTCATACATTTTTAAATCTTTCTTAATTTCTTTCTGCTGTTTTTTCATCATCGCCAGATCATCTTCGCAATCTATTATTTGCAATTTTAAAGCATCTAATTCTATGCGTTTCATTTCCGCATAATCAGTCGCTTTCTTACGCGCTTTGAGGGTCTTCTCATCAACTCCTTCAACAGTTTTCCTTGGTCTGCCTCCGGGCATTATTTTATATATCTAATTAATATAAAGAAAATAAAATTAAAATAAATTAAATTATGCGTTAAATTAAATTATAATTATTTTTTTCTTTTTATAGAGTATAGAGATATAATATATGGTTTTGACATATGATCAGCGAATAGCTTTGTTAGAAAAGGCTCGTAAGGCAAAGGCTGACAAACGCGCCGGATTAAATAAAAAACCCGAACCAGAGCCTGACCCTGAACCAGAGCCTGAGCCAGCCGTACTAGCACCCCCTAAAAAAACACGAGCTAAATCTGTAAAAGCTCCTAAGGGACGCACATTAGAATTGCCCCCCGAGCCTATGCCATTAAGTGATAGCGAACCCGAAGTTGAAGAGCGTATCGTATATCGTCCCAAGGCTGAGAAAAAGAAAAAAATCATAAGGACTATTATAAAAGACCACACCAGCGACGAGGACGAGGACGAGATACACGAGACCGTAGAACAGCCTCCTAAGCCAAAAACTAAAAAACAAATACAACCTAAACTATGCCCTTCAAAATCAAGCTATTTTTGCTATTAATCAAAATATAATGTTATATTTTCTTTCTTAACTGTTATAAAATCTTGTAATTCTGTGCGAAGTTCCTCCGATCTCCTTTTAGTATTATATATTTTATTAGGTTTATTACATACAGGCCGATTTTTATACCTATATCTCATCTTCTCCTTTATAATTAGCCGATTTTTCTGATAATAATTACTTGAATATGCTCGCATTTTTGCATAATACTCATCTGGCTTTTTTATATCTCTTGTTAATTCGCGATATAGCCTGTCATATTTTAAATGGTATTCTGCGTTCTTTTTTCGCCATTCTTTTAAATATTCAAGATATTTCGGACATTTTGAGCGATAATCTCTGTAATATATTCGTCTCTTTAACCGATCTAAATCTTTTTCACTTAACAGGGGCGGTATTTGAGATATATCTTTTGTAATGTCATTTAACTTATCAGTTAATTCGTCTAATAATATATTTATTTTAGCGTAATCAATCATTATGTAAGTAAATATTTATTTGTTTAAATAATTTTATTCTCTTATATTAGATGGATTGTGTCATAAACCCAATAACTGGAAGGGCTGTTAAAATAGATAGCCCAGCAGGTCGTAGGGCTTTAAAGTATATTAAAAAAAATAAATTAGAATCATCACACGAATGCGTAATGAACCCTCGCACCGGTCGCGCTGTTAAAAAAGATTCTGCGATTGGGCGCAAAATATTAAAAGGATTGATAACAGCACCAGCCCCTAAGCCAGCTAAGGCTTATACGATGTATAAAAAGCCGATAGGGCCTGTTAAACCAGCACCTAAGCCAGCCCCTAAGCCTAAGCCAGCACCTATCACAATTCCAAAAAAAAAAAAATATGATTTTGGTAATTTTAAAACGCCCACAACAGAGCCTGATAGCCCCAAAGAAAGAATATTTTTATCACCCCAAAGTTTAGGTAAAAGCGAAAAAATAAAATCAAAAAAAAAGGGCGTTATTAAATCGCCAGTAGCTAAGAAAGAAACTAAGGCTTATACGATGTATAAAAAGCCGATAGGGCCTGTTAAACCACCACCTAAGGCTTATACGATGTATAAAAAGCCGATAGGACCTGTTAAACTGACCCCCCAAGGGATTCAAACCAGAAAAGATGAATACTCATATTTTAAAAACGGAATTGCGATGTTTAATCGTCGCGCAAAAGAAGCGAGAAAAAACAAGTTAGAAAAATATTTAAATGTTATAAATGAATATTTGGAACTATATTATAAAGATAATAAAATTACAACTCAAAATGAAAAAGATATAATAATGGCTAAAATATTTAAAAATATTGATTTTAGCATTTATGAGAATGAGAGTTTTAAATATGATGCGGATGGTACGCTTATTCGTGATGACTACTATATAGAAATGGAAAATAAAATACGCGATTTTATTGATGATTTAGAAGATGAGATTAAGGGTGCAAAAAGAGGAGAAAAAATCACGGAATTGACATTAATTGAGGACGCACGAGGATTGGCGAGACAAAACAAAACTAATAATAAATTAGCAACATTAGAAGAGTTTATAAATGATACCGAAAATTATTTAAATAAAAAATCCACGAGAGCTTATAAAACGCTAATAAAAAAATATGATGATAAAGAATACATCTCATCAATTATAGGCGCTCAAATGTTCGGCGATTTTTACCCTACATCACAGAAATGCTTAGACCATTACAGCGATTATCTTGAATACCTTGATAAAGACGATGTGATCTTAGAACCTACCGCGGGGCTTGGTTCAATAGTTTTATGGCTCTTAAAAAATAATGTTAAAAGCAAAATAATAACGACAGATTATGACACAAATCTCAACGGATATTTAAAAGAAAATTTTAATGGTATAAAGCGTGTCTCGGTATTAGACCAAGAAAAAAGCAATTATTTAAAAATGGATAATGATTTTGAGAGGTATGAACCTACAATCATCTTTTTAAATCCTCCTTTTAGTAATGGAAATGATAAGAAATATTATCTTAACTTCTTATTTAAAGCGTTATCTGATCTGCGTTGGAGTAGGTCTCGTATTATGGAACGACAGCTATTCTTCATATCCCCACCACTAACAAAAGGCGAAAAGGACGGAGGACAAGTTAATTTTGAGGATATTGTTATCAGTCCCAAGAAAAAAGAAGAAATTAGAAAGATGTTAAAAATAAAAAAAAAAGATGAATGGATATTGAAGGACGGAATAAATCCTAACCAAATTAAAAGAGTCGGGGCTTGTAATGACTTCGGCGGAACTAATACCGAAGCGGTATTATATCATATGGTTTTATTTAACACTTATTACGGGGAAGAAAAAAAATAAAACTGTTTTTATTTTATTAATTTATCCATTAATTCTTCGGGCATATCTGGGATACACCCTAACCAATACCATTTTTTCAGATCAGCGTCCCAGCGTGTCCCAAACTCTTTATATTTATCTTTGTCAGCGTATGATATATCAAGATAAATCTTTCTTTTTTTATTAAACTTAGTATGACACGCATTACAATAGTTATCATTATCTTTTTTAGCATTAGCACGCTTTCCCTTAAATATAAGGGGGACAGCGCATACCTTACAAAGCCCGTTTATTCTTGCACATCGTTTATTTTTCTCATATTCTTCTTGCCCACCGGCTTTTTTTATACACGAAGAGCCGACGAGAAAAACATTATCACTATACTGATGATATAATTTGCTTAGAGTACCACAGCGATTACAGCCACATATACATACATTCGCTACAATATCGGCATCATTATAATCTACAAAGTTATGCCCTTCATTTAAAACATTATCTCCGGTGATATACTCCGTTATGATTCCTAATTCATACCTATGATTGCTTCCAAAAAGCCTGCGCCACGCACCATAATTGGTGTCATATATGACATCATATTTTTCCCGTAAAAACGCAATCTTTTCTTTATTCATACCCTTGTATTAGTATAGTCCCTAATCCTTATATGGTTTTTACTAACTTTAAATATTTACAGATATAAGGATTAGAAGGTAATAAATAATTAATCTAATAACGATATGAATAAATATCAGAAATATATTAAGGAGAACCCAGAGAAGATGGAAGCTGAATCTAACCGTATCAAAAATTATTTAAATGATAAGTATAAAAATGATGAAAATTACAGATTAACGAGAATACAATATCAAAGAGATTACAGAAAACGAATGAAGGAAAACAAAACTAATATTTAATAATTTATTATTTATTTTTATCAAAGTAAGCTACAATTTTCTCAATATTAAATATATATCCTCGTTGGCTACTTTCACGATGAGGCTTAATAGCGCCAATATATTTTTCTGTGCGATTTAAAGCTTGTATGATGTTCCTATTAAAATGAAAATAAAACCTTGCTGATGAGAACTTAGCTATATCGTGGTGATTAGCATTACAATATGATATATAATCCTTCCAAATAGTCTCACTAAATATATGCGTATCTCCCGAGGCTCCGCCACATTTTAGTTGATTGACAAAATGCTCTAAAAAGTTCCATTCTTTATCACGATTACATTCTAGTAACTCATCATATAACGCAGAACGAGGTCTGCTATCGCTAAAAATATAATCAGGTACCGTTTCTTGAATATTAAATGTTTTCAGATACTCATAAATACATCTGATAGCTTCTGGGTTATTATTTATTTCCTTTTCATAAGCCTTAAAATATTTTTTGTCATTTATTTTTGGGTTATTACAATCAATCACGCAAAAGCGACGATCCTTTTCACTTGCATTTACCATATTTATATTGTTAGTATTGATGATATAGCTTGCGTAATTGTTAATTTGAAAAGCATCTTTTCCTTTAAGCTCTACTTCGCGCTTATCATCTGTGATGCGGGATTTAAAAATATCAGTATTTGCATAAGTATCTTTACCTTTGACTTCGTTCATAACAATTAAAAGCTTATTCAGTTCGGCTGAAGAATGCTTACCGAAAAGCTGATTGCCTACATCAGTAATATAATTAACATAAGCAGAGCCTATGCATTTTTCAAGTGTTTTAATAATCATATTTTTTCCTGCGCCTTCCTCCATAGAATATAAAATCATACAAATACAAGCCCGATCGCTCGGATTTTGAATAATATTAGCCATCCACGCTATAAAAAATGTTATGCATTTTTTCTCATTATTACATAAATTATTTAAAAACTCCAAAAACCTAATGATATACTTGTTATCCTCCACATTAAAATCATCTAAAAGCTTCATTTTTTCTTGCGCAAAACCACGCCAAGAATTATAATCCTCCTTATCGTAATCCCAATCATTCGGTACGAAGACAAGACGACGATAAGCCCTGATATTCTCATCATTTATCCACATATTGATAAAGCTGGTTTTTACTATATCGCCCTTTTCGTTTTTAACAGTTGTTTTTAAATGACGCTGAGAAGCTACAAGCCCAGCTTCATTTTGAGTATCTACGGTATTATCATTTTGCATAGTAAGATACATAGCCGGATATATAATTTTTAAATGAGTCTTCTCATACTCTTCTTTATCTTTTAGGTATGATGAGGTATCAATACTAGTATCCACAGGGTGAGAATATGAGGACAAATCAATCTTATCCGTCATATCTTTCACTACAAAATCCATATTATAATTGGTTTTATCTTTTATATAATTTTTGAGACGGTCTAATACATCGCCCAAATCTTTATTTTTTCTTATCATAAAACCATCAAATATGAGGACATCTACATTATATCCTTCGGTAGTCATAAAGCTTACGGCATTAATCAGAAGCAGATGCTCTAACTTACATAATATGATATTCATCATCGTACCTTCTGGGTTAAACTCTTTGCGCTTTTGTACTTTTTTATATTCTTCGGGGTTTAATTTACATACTAATGCGTGTATATTTTGGATTTCGGCTTTGAGTTTAAAAATAAAAGTTTCAGGTGCTTTTGATATTTTAAAATCACCATTACCTCCATTAATGATTGTTAGGATAGTATTTTTAACCTGAGAAGGGCTGATATTATACTTTTTATTTTCCTTACAAATACTATCAACAACTAATTCCCTATTTGCTACATAATAATCAAGTACATCGCATTTAATATTATTTTTGGCGCAGTATTGCGACAGGAGCTGAGGATGACAATTTTTCATATCTACATCATAATATATATCGCCAGCAATTGTATTACGAATCTCACGAGGCAAAGAAGCCAAGGAGGCATTTTGTGGAAATAGTCTGCCATATGTCTCCAATTGCTTTGAAAATGCATATTTAGTATGGATTACTTCTTTCCCTTGCTTGACTATCTTTTTAAGGTAAAACAAGGGGTCAGCTCCTTTATCCTTTTGATTATTAATTTTAGCCTGTCTTTCAGCTGGAAGTGATGTGAAAATCTTATCCCAATTTTGAAGTATCATATACGCATAGTCTTTGTTGATATACTCGGTGTAAGCGAGGTTTTCTAATTCTTTTAAAGTAGCCATATATTCTATTGTTATATTATATTATAGCCAACTTCTTATATAAGTTTTTACTAACCCTAAAATCTAAAATGTTTTTAAGTCCATAAACTGTTAGTCCATTAGCTTAGTATAACATTTTAAAGATCCTTACATTTTTTTTGCATTTTTTTTATAAAAAGAGGTGGCATAACCTAAGGCTGTCTGAGGGCTGGCGTCATTTTTTCCCTTTACAGCATAATGATAAGCTCTACTATATCCATATACATATATATACTACCATATTATTATTATAATATATATATATGACACTATGACGGGGTATAACCATATTACAACAATAAAATTACAATAAATAAAAAAAAAGTACTACATATTTTTTTACCCTTCCTATACCCCAGCGATATGAAAGGGGGGTAAGGCGTGGAGGGCTGACATAGGATTTTTTTAAATATGATAAGGTATAAAGAGAGTATAATCATCTTATTATATCATAATGGTGTATGACGGGGTGCCTTGTCTTTTTAAGGCTTTATTTTATTACTTTTATTTTTTTTTTCAATTTCCCGGATTTGACGCTTGGCTTCTTCCATTTGTAGCTTTTCTTTGATTTTCCTTAACATCCTTTTATCAATCATAGTCAATTTGGCTTCCCGTTCGGCTTCTCGTCGTTGTTTCTCGGCTTCTTGTTGTTGTTTCTCGGCTTCTTGCTGTTGTTCGTTGGCTTCTCGTTGAGCCTTTAAGAATATTTTTATATTTTCCTCCATTTTAAAGTCTAACTCTTCTTGTCGCTGTCGTTTCAGCTCTCGTTCCATCGCATATTTAAAGTCAGTAATCATATACTCGGGTATATCATCGTCAATTATCAGAGTCTTAGGCATAGTTTAATATAATAATAGGTATTTGTTTATATCATTCTAACATACTAAAAACTATCAATTTTTTAAAAATATAAATTGAGTACATCTCTCAACTTTTTCTAAGATTTCAAAAGTTTTTCAGAAATCCCAAAATAAATCAAGAGATGTACTCATTTTATAAAATGAAAAAAATCAAAGCTTTTCACTGGCTTTTGTCAGATTTAGTTTTAGTATATCACAAACTGATAATAAAATAAAAAAAAATTATATATAAACCTTACCATTTTATCAGTTCGCAGGCAGTACCCTTTGACTTTTGCGGTTTTCTCTCCTTTTCTTAGAAGCCAGACAATAAGCTCTGCAAAGCTTACATAGCTTATAGTATAAATTAACATTAAGGCTTATATCTTTATCGTCGGGAGTGTAGTCGTGATGACATCTATTACAAGTTATAATAACAGCAACACCTACAAGTCTCGTTTGGTCTAACCAATCTAATGGCTTCCCGTTGTCATTCTTCATTATAAATTAGTTTATACTGGAACTCTTATATCATTTCTTAACTTTTATAATTTGCAAGTGTATTAAAGCGTTGTCAAGAGGTAAGGGCAGAGACTTATCAGTATAGAAAGATATTTTAAAATTATTTATATGACTATTATCAATCTTATGGTTTAATCCTTCGTGATTCTTATATTTTATCACAGTCATCGGGGGTTCATCGCTATTAATCCAAGTAATTATATTGCCTATCCCTTTCGTCTTATCATTTCCGTTCATAATAAGTTCATTATGGGTATTAATGCTAAATGCTAAATCGGTACTAATGATAATTTTAGAAAAGTTCATTATATTTAAATAAGTATTGCTAATAACAGGAGCATTTGCCATCGGTACTAGTCGGTCATTAAATCCATACATATTTGCCGTAGTTAAATTAGGAAATATTAGTGTTCTTATCTCAGTCGTAGTCCCTGCGTCATTATTATACGGTATGGGATTTGTAAAAGTTTGAATAGGCACAGAATTACTTATAATAATTTTATTAGTATAGCTTTGTTTGGCAAAGGCAATTTTAGCATTTGCTGAGGTACTATTAGCATTTATAGTAGTAATAAGATTATCAACATTATAAAAACCGTCAGCGACGGAGACATAATATGTCGTTAAACTTTGAGATGTAGTTGTAGTGATTGTCTCGGCTTTATAAAATTGCATTTTATCTAACCTTATAACATTATCACCGTATGGGTAAGACCGCGATAAAATCCTAACTTTATAATATTTATAAGGGACATCCCCTAAAACATTTAATATAATGCTTTTGCTTGTGCTATTCGCAAGAAAGGTCATCACATTATCAGAAACAGATAAGTTAGTATAAGTGATATTATCATTAGAACCTTCAACCGCAAAAGTTATACTAACATCAAAATTAAATCCTTGTGCTGTAGTGAAGGACATATTAATGGATATTTTTTGTAATATGAATGCATCAACCCAATTTGTAGTCGTGTTTTTATGTATTTTAATATAATAAATAGCACCTGCTGAACTTTCTTCAAATTGCAGATAATTATTATTAAATCCTGAGCGAAAATTAGTTTTTTGCATCTTGTTTACGAAAATTGGATCGCCTTGTGGTGAATACCCTGAAATGATATTTGGCGTTCCATAAAATACCGAATAGTCCGTACCGATAAGGCTTTCTTCCATCGTTTCAAGCGATGCTCCTCGTGTTGCTACATTTAAAAAAGTACTAGTACCTATATTATGTGCTGGTAATCCATAATTCAGACCTACATTATTAAAACTATTAGTATTATATTCAGGTATAAAACTACTTACGCTAAATATATTATTATTAAGTGCAGAACTGATGTTATATGCCGAGTTTAAATATTGAAAATCTACTAATTTTAATATTAACCGTTCTTTATCACTACATATGATAGGGTAATGAGGCCTTATTATTATTTCTGAGCTATTCTTATCAATCTTGTCTATAAAAAAATTATAAATTGCCA
>Ga0208050_1000228_pt1 | contig 10150 bp, 7 predicted proteins | sample LakMenEpi13Jun10_FD_150691 | JGI IMG/M metagenome (GOLD analysis project Ga0208050, IMG submission 150691) | Freshwater microbial communities from Lake Mendota, WI - 13JUN2010 deep hole epilimnion (SPAdes) | ecosystem: Environmental > Aquatic > Freshwater > Lake > Epilimnion/Euphotic zone ... | reverse complement strand
CCTGATCCGCGTGGCATTCGTTCTTAAGCAGTCGGACACCTACTCGTGGCCGATCGCGTTCGACATCCCTGTCGATGGTGGCCGCATGCAACGGCAGACCTTCGATGGGGAGTTCCGTCGCCTCAGCCAATCAAGGATCACTGAGATTGGCGCACAGATCAAAGCCGAAGGGATCACGGACGCCGACCTGGCGGCTGAGGTCCTGATCGGCTGGTCTGGCGTCACAGACGGCGATGGCAAAGACGTGCCGTTCAGCCAGAAGGCGCTCGAGCAATTGCTTGATGTGCCGATGCTGGCAGGCGCGATCACGCTGGCCTATTTCGAGAGCCTGCAGGGAGCCAAACGAAAAAACTAATGGAGGCCGCTGAGCATTGGGCGGGCGGTAGCGTCGTCGACGATACCGCCGCTGATGCCGCGGCCATGGGGATTCCCTTGCCGGATCTGCCGGATGCATCGGCTGAAGACTTCGACGTCTGGCCTGAGAACTGGCCGACCGTGGAGATGTTCCTTCGCGTGCAAACGCAATGGCGCACGTCAATGGGGGGCGTGATCGGGCTGGACTATACAGCCCTGGCGTGGGTGCTTAAGCTGTATGAGATAGAAGATCAGCGTTCGCTGCTCGAGGATCTGCAGGTTATGGAGGCCGCCGCCATGCATGTCATGAACAAGCAGGAGGCCTGACCATGGCGCTCAATCTGGACGCAGCGCTCAAGATCACGGCGAGCGTTGCCGGCGAGAACAACATCCGCCGGTTTCAAAACTCGCTGCAAGGCCTCGAGGGGCGCATCAAGAACACCAGCATGGCCGCCGACCTGCTGGTTAGTGGCATCAAGGGACTGGCTGCTGCAGCCGTTACAGGCGGCGTCTTAGGATTGGCCAAGAGCGCCATCGATCTGGCGGACAACATGCGCGACCTGTCGCAGCGCACAGGCGTGAGCATCCAAACGCTGGGGCAGTTCAAGGTGGCCGCGGAGCTTTCGGGCAGCACCATCGAAGGCGTTGCCAAAGGCCTGAACTTCCTGAACAAGAACATGGTGGCCGCGGCTACCGGCGGCAAGGATGCGGCGGCTGCATTCCAGACGATCGGTGTCTCGATCAAAGATGCAGAGGGCAACCTGCGCACTGCCGACCAAGTCTTTTTAGATGTCGCAGATCGGTTCGCAACATTGCGAGACGGACCAGAAAAGGCTGCCATTGCCATGCGGATCTTCGGAAAAGCTGGCGCGGATCTGATCCCGATCCTGAACCTTGGCAGTCAAGAGATCCAACGGTTTGGCTTGAACATCTCGCAGGACTTCGCGGACAAGGCTGATGCATTCAACGATCAGCTCGGGCTGGCTGGTGCGCAGGTCACCAATCTGAGCATTCAGATCGGTTCGGCACTCTTGCCTGTGGTCAATAGCCTGCTGGCTGGGTTGAGCGGTGCCGTCACACAGATTGGCAAGTGGATCGAGGGATTGCAAACGGCTTACAAGGAGAACGCTGCATTCAAGACATCGATCGATGTGCTGATCGGAGCGTTCACGGCACTGGCTACGGTCCAAGTCTTTTCTACGTTTATCGCAGGAGCCAAGGCTGCCATCTTGATCACTGGCACATTGATCAAGGCGCTGAAAGGTTTGACCGCCGCCAACCTGTTGGCTGGTGCTGCTGGCTTTCTCAAGAGCAAGCCCGGACTCATTGCGGCACTGGTTGGTGGCCTTGGCGTTGGCATTGACGCAGCGTTCAATCAAGGCAAGATCGTCAGCGGCATCACCCGCGGGATCTCGGGAGCTTTGGATCAAGCGTTCGGCGCGTTCGGCGCGATGGTGCCTTCTGTCCCGAACATCCCAACCAGGCAGGGCGGCGTTCTTGATGTCAGTGGCCTAGACACTGGCACAGCCAACAAAGTAAAGAAAGCCAAGGAGATTCAAGAGATTACAGCCGAAGAACTTCAACTGAGCAAGTTGCTGAACAAAGCCAAGATTGACGGGAACACCTTGCAGCAGGCAGAGCTGGAGTACGGCTTGAGTCTGCTTGACATTGACAAGCAAAAGATCGGCGTGCGTCAACGGCAAAAACTCGAAGCCGATGCGGCGACAAAATTGTTGCAAGCAGAGATCGACTACGCCAAGCAACTTGGCAGTGCAATCGCCCAAGATTTTCTAAAACGGCAAGAGTTGCAAAACAATTATAACAATACTGTCGAAGATCTAAGAATCAAGGCTGGCTTGATTACGGGCGAAGAACTGAAGCGGCTGGAGATTGATCGCGAACTTGAAGCAATTATGGAGCGGATACCTGGCCTTACTGACGAGCAGATCGCTAAGTTAAAGCAACTGATTCAGGCCAGCAAAGACGTTAAAGACAGCTTCGGGGATACATTTGGCGCCAGCCTGAAGGAGTACTACCAACAGCTGACCAACTTCGGCACGCAGGTGGCCGACTCGGTGAAGGGCGCGTTCCAAGGGCTTGAGGATCAGCTGACCAGCTTTGTCACGACCGGCAAAGCAAACTTTGCAGACCTAGCCAACAGCATCATCCAAGACATCGCCCGGATCGCGATCCGACAAGCGATCATCGCCCCGCTGGTCAAGGGCGTGGGCGGCATCTTTGGTCTCAAGTTTGCCGACGGCGGCATATTCGCTCAGAACGGAATCCAGAAGTTCGCCCGCGGTGGCATCGTTGACAAGCCGACCCTGTTCCCGTTTGCCAATGGCACGGGCCTCATGGGTGAGGCTGGCCCGGAGGCGATCCTGCCGCTGCGTCGTGGTCGCGATGGCCGGCTCGGCGTCGAAGCTGGCGGCGGCGCTGGTGGCATCAACGTCACCGTCAACGTGGACGCAACAGGCACGAAGGCTCAGGGCGATGACGGCCGTGCTGGACAGTTCGCCCGCGCGATCAGCGAAGCGGTCAAGAATGAGATCGTCACCCAGAAGCGCCCCGGAGGACTGCTCGCATAATGGCCACCTTCACCTACACGCCCAGCTTTGAGGCGACCGAGATCAGCAAGCCGCGCGTCGTCACCTTCCAGGCAGGCGACGGCTACCAGCAGCGCGTCGGGTTTGGCCTGCATCGTGATGGCAAGGAGTGGCAACTGCAGTTTTTGAACCGGGACGACACCGAGCGTGACAACATCCTTGCGTTTTTCGAGGCCCGTGCTGCTGTCGAGTCGTTCGACTGGACGCCACCGCGCGGTACCGCTGGAAAATACATCTGCAAGGAGTGGCAAGCCACGCTGCGGTCCTGCAACTTCAACAACATCAGCGCCACCTTCGTCGAAGTCTTCGAGCCTTAAGCCATGGCTATCCCAGTCTCAGAGCTGCAGAAGATCGCACCCAGCTCGGTGATCGAGCTGTTTGAGCTGCAGCTGATCGCCGCATTGCATGGCAGCAACACGGTCTATCGGTTCCATGCCGGCAGCAACATGGACGCGAACGGCGAACTGGTCTGGGATGGCAACGCATACCAGCGGCTGCCGCTTGAGATGGATGGGTTTGAGTACACCGGGAACGGCCAGCTGCCGCGGCCGAAAGTGAAGGTGAGCAACGTGCTCGGCACGATGAGCACCATCCTCGCAACCGTGAACGCGGTCACGCCCAACAACGACCTGGCCGGCGCGAAGCTGACTCGGATCCGCACCATGGCGCGGTACATCGACGGCGCTAACTTTCCCGGCGGCACCAACCCCTACGGCACGCCAGACCCGACCGCAGAGTTCCCGCGCGAGATCTACTACCTGAGCCGCAAATCAACCGAGAGCCGGCAGCTGGTCGAATGGGAGTGCGCTGCGGCGTTTGATCTGGCAGGCGTGCGCGCGCCGAAGCGGCAATGCATCAGCAGCATCTGCCAATGGGTCTACCGCTCCACTGAATGCGGATACACCGGCAGCAACTACTGGAACGCCAGCGACCAACCGGTCGGCACGCTTGCCTTGGACGTTTGCGGCAAGCGGCTGAATAGCTGCAAACTGAGGTTCGGATCGACCGGGTCGCTGCCGTTTGGATCCTTTCCTGGCATTGGAGCATTCACATCATGAGTTGGCGCGACGCGGCAATGGATCACGCCAAAGCCGACGACCCGCGCGAGGCGTGTGGGCTGGTGGTGGTGGTCAAAGGCCGGCGACGATATTGGCCTTGCCGGAACCTTGCGATCGATGCAGAGCAGTTCATCCTCGACCCGGCCGACTTCGCGGCGGCCGAAGATGCAGGTGAGATCGAAGCGATCTTCCACAGCCATCCCATCACACCAGCAGAACCAAGCCAGGCGGATCTGCTCAGCATCGAGACCAGCGGGCTGCCGTGGCACATCTGCAACCCGAAAACAGGCGCATGGTCAGAGACCGCACCAAGCGGCTACAAGGCGCCGCTGATCGGCCGCGAATGGGTGTGGGCCGTTGCCGACTGCTGGACGTTGGTGCGCGATTGGTACGGCCAGCATGGGATCAAGTTGCCGGACTGGCCGCGGCCGACCACGCCAGCAGAGTTTGAGGCGGCGCCGCAGTTCGACCAATTCTGGCGTGATGCAGGATTCCGTGAGCTGCTGCCAGAGGAGGATCTGCAGTTCGGTGACGGTCTGATCATGAGCATCGAAGGGCAGGGCCTGAATCACGTTGGCGTGTACATCGGCGATCAGCTGGTACTGCATCATCTACGCGGTCGGCTGAGCAGTCGTGATCTGTACGGCGGCTGGCTGCAGAAATGCACGGGCAGGCGGCTGCGGCATCATGCCGCCGATACACTGGTTGCAGGCTGAAGCTGGCCATGCTGCGCGAGATCCGACTCTATGGACAGCTGGCCAAGTTCGTCGGACGGCGGCGCTTCATGGCGGCGGTAGACAGCGCAGCCGAAGCAGTCAGGTTCCTGATCGCCAACTTCCCCGGCCTCGAGGCGCACATCAGTCAACCTGGGCGGCATTACCACGTGAAGGTTGGTGATCGCGCGATCGGCGGCGATGAGCTGCACGGCCCGGTCGGCAGCGAAGCGATCAGCATCATCCCCGTGATCGGCGGCGCTGGTGGTGGCATTGGCCAGATCCTGGCCGGCATCGCGCTCGTAGCTCTGGCGATCTTCGTCCCGGGCCTTGGCCTTGGCCTTGCAGGTGCAACGGTGACAAAGATCGGCCTACTTGGTGGCGCGCTGATCCTGGGCGGCGTCAGCCAGCTGTTGACGCCAACGCCAACGATCGCGCAATCGAACACCAACAGCGGCACGCTTGAGACTCAGCTGGATCCTCAGAAGTCCTACAGCTTCAGCGGCGTGCAGAACACCAGCCGCCAGGGCGTGCCCGTGCCGATCATTTACGGCGAGACGATCTGCGGCTCAGTTGTGATCTCGGCCGGCATTGACACTGTGCAGGTGGCGGCATGACGGACATCATCCGCGGCGCTGGTGGTGGTGGCGGCCAGCAGCAAACCGTCGTTCAGCAGGTAGCAGCACCAACTCGGACCCCGGTCCGTGATGCCGACAGTCTTGCGTCAAAGCAGTTTGGCACCTTTGTCGATCTGCTCAGTGAAGGCGAGATCGAAGGGTTCCCATCAGCTCGGGCATACACCCGCGGCGATGCCAACTACAACCGCGCACTGCTGAAGGACATCTTCCTGAACGGCACGCAGATCTTGCGGCAAGGTGCAAACCCAACTGGTCCGCAGGCGGCTGATTACAACTTCCAAAACATCACGGTCGAAGCGCGTTACGGCACGCAGGCGCAGACCTACATCCCTGGATTCTCAGACATCGAGGATGAGACCAGCGTTAACACGATCGTCCAACAGGCGTCACCGCTGACGCGCACGATCACCGACAGCAACGTGAACGCTGTTCGAGTGACGATCACCGTGCCGCGTCTTGAGCGGTTCACGGATGAGGGCGATGTCTACGGCACCAGCGTGAACCTGCAGATCCGGGTGCAGTACAACGGCGGTGGTTACACCACCGTGATTGATGACACAATCAGCGGCCGCACGGCTGACCAGTATCAGCGCGACTACAAGGTCGCGATTAGCGGTGCCTTTCCCGTCGATGTGCGCGTGGTGCGCGTCACGGCAGACAGTGGTAGCAGCCAGCTGCTGAATGATCTGTACTGGTCGAGCTACACCGAGATCATCGAGCAGAAGCTGCGCTACCCCAACAGCGCGATCGTGGCATTGCGGCTGGATGCGGAGCAGTTCAGCAGCGTCCCGAACCGCACCTATCGGGTCCGCGGGATCAAGGTGCAGATCCCCAACAACGGCACGGTCAACGCCACCACCGGCGCGATCAGTTACGCAGGCGTCTGGGATGGCACCTTCGCGGCAGCAACCTGGACAAGTGACCCGGCTTGGATCCTGTACGACCTGCTCACGTCTAGGCGCTACGGATTCGGCGATCACATCGCCGCCGCCCAGCTGGATAAGTTTGCCTTCTATTCCGCGTCGCAGTACTGCGGCACGTTGGTGCCGGATGGCTTCGGTGGTACCGAGCCACGCTTCAGCTGCAATGCCCTGATCCAGAACCAGGAAGAGGCGTACAAGCTGATCAACGATCTGTGCAGCGTCATGCGCGTGATGCCGTACTGGTCAACCGGTGCGCTCACGATCAGCCAAGACAAGCCGACCGATGCCAGCTACCTGTTCACGCTGGCGAACGTAAGCGAGGAAGGATTCAAGTACACCGGCTCAGATCTGAAGACCCGGCACACCGTCGCGGTGGTCAGCTACCTGGACATGACAACCCAGGACCTGGCCTACGAGGTGGTCGAGGATACGACCGCGATCGCGAAGTACGGTGTCGTCACCACCAACCTAAAGGCGTTCGCCTGTACCAGCCGCGGCCAAGCTGCGCGGCTGGGTGAATGGCTGCTGTACTCCGAGGGTTACGAGACGGAGGTTGTCGAGTTCAAGGCGTCGATCGATGCCGGTGTGCTGGTGCGTCCAGGTGCGGTGATCTCAATTGCCGATCCGGTGAAGTCTGGAGTGCGTCGCGGCGGCCGCATCGCTGCAGCAACGACCACAGCGATCACGGTGGACGACACTGCCGAGACCAGCTTGCCAACAACCGGCACGCCGACGATTTCGGTGGTAATGCCTGACGGCACGGTCGAGACCAAAGCGATCAGCGGCATCGCTGGCGCTGTTGTCACGGTCGCGTCAGCATTCAGCGTTGCGCCGAATGTCAACAGCATCTGGATCATCAACAACTCAACCGTGAACACCACTCTCTGGAGGGTGCTGAGCGTTGGAGAAACCGATCAGGCGCAATACGAGATCACGGCGCTCGCGTATGACCCCAGCAAGTACAACTACGTCGAGCGGGGCGCAGCACTGCAGCCTCGAGTGATCACGCAGCTGAACCAGCCGCCGATCGCACCAAACGGCCTCTTGGCCAGCGAGACGTTCTACGAGTCGCTGGGCCAAGCAAAGGTAAAGATCATTACCAGCTGGAACAGTGTGCCCGGCGTTAGCCAGTACCGCGTGCAGTACCGGCAAAGCGAAGGCAACTGGACCAGCGTGGTGGTCCCGCGAACCGACTACGAGATCCTCGACTCGGTCGCTGACACCTACACAATCAACGTCTACAGCCTGAACGGCGCCAACACGCCTAGCACCCAGCCGGCGGTGCTGACCTTCGCAGCGGCCGGCAAGACGGCGGTCCCCGGCAACGTGCAGGACCTGACGTTCGAGGCGATCAACGCCAACTCGGGACGGCTGCGGTGGGCACCAACGACCGACCTGGACGTGAAGGTAGGAGGTCGCGTTCACATCCGGCACACCAGCCTGACGGACGGGACCGGTACATGGGGCAACAGCGTCGATCTGGTCGAGGCAAAGGCCGGCAGCGCTACTGAGGCGATCATCCCTTTGGTCGAGGGTGAGATCCTGGTCAAGTTTGAGGATGACGGCGGGCGGCAGTCTGCATCTGAGGCAAGCGTCATCATCGACTTCCCTGATGCGCTCGGCCAGTTGCTGGTGCAGTCAAGGCGCGAGGATGCCGATACCCCGCCATTCCAAGGCAGCAAAACCAGCTGTTTCTACAGCGATGAGTACGACGCGCTCACGTTGGAAGCGACTGGGCTGTTTGATGACGTGGCAGATCTGGATCTCCTGCCGGTGATGGACTTCATCGGCAACGTGGCCACCAGCGGCTCCTATGAGTTCGCCAACACGCTCGACCTAGGTGCGTCCTACAGCTTGGATCTGAAGCGCTTCTTCGTCACCCGCGGCTATTTCCCCAGCGATCTGATCGACAGCCGCAGCGGATTGGTCGATGACTGGGCCGATTGGGATGGTGCAGCATCGTCAGCCGTCAACGCCAAGATGTATCTGCGCAACACCAACGACAACCCCAGCGGCAGCCCGACATGGTCAGCCTGGCAGGAGTTCGTCAACGGCACCTTCAAAGCGCGCGCCTTCCAGTTCAAGGCTGAGCTGACCAGTAGCGATCCAGGCCAGAACATCCTGATCGACGAACTGGGCTATGAAGCCACCTTCCAGCGGCGGCAGGATCAAAGCGTTGGCAGCATCCCAAGCGGCGCGGGTGCCAAGACGGTCACCTTCGACAAGCCATTCTTCACTGGCACGGCCGGCCTCGGCGGCGTGGACAGCAGCCTGCCAAGCGTGGGCATCACCGCGCAGAACATGGCAACAGGCGACTACTTCGTCGTGGGCAGCGTTAGCAGCAGCCAGTTCGTGGTGACCTTCCGCAACAGCGGCGGCACCGCGATCGACCGCAACTTTGCATGGTCGGCTGTCGGCTATGGAAAGGGCGCCTAAGCCCTGCCAGAATCAACCTACTACCTGATCGATCATGAGCCAGCACGACTACGTCATCGCCAACGGAACAGGCGCCGCCGTCCGCTCTGACCTGAACAACGCGCTGGCCGCCATCGTCAGCAACAACAGCGGCGCGACAGAGCCAGCAACCATGTATGCCTACCAGTGGTGGGCTGATACCAGCACCGGGCTGTTGAAGCTCCGTAATGCTGCGAACAACGCTTGGATCACACTGAGAGAACTGGATGGCACGCTGACCATTGAGGCAGGTACGGTCTCGGCCCCCGGCTTGGCGTTCGCGTCGGACCTGAATACTGGCATCTATAGCCCAAGCGCTGATCAGCTTGCAATCGCAACCAACGGCGTCGAGCGCGTCGAATGGGGCACCAGCGAAGTGGTGTTTAACGATGGCGGCACCAACTACGACTTCCGCATCGAGGGCGACACTGTTGATAGCTTGTTCTTCGTGGATGCCTCAACGGATCGGGTAGGTCTGGGGACTAGTAGCCCTGCGAGCAAGTTAAACGTTTCTGGCACCCAAGGTAACTATCGCGTTGATCCAGATTCTGTTACCAACGAGATACAGCTTCTTACAACTGTACCTGACAACAGCGGATTTAGAAATTATCGCGTTCGTTCCAACCAGATCTTCTTGGAAACAAGCGGCAGCAACGCGCTGACTATTGATACCTCACAACGAGTAGGGATTGGCACTACGAGCCCTACCCGACGATTAACTGTCAGCGATACAACTACAGATCCATTTATTACCATTGCTGGTGCTGCAAGCAACGAAGGCGGCCTGCTTTTTGGTGATAACGCAAGTGACGCGTCTGGTCAAATCAGATACAACCACGCTGCTGATGCGATGTGGTTTTCTACCAACTTAACAGAACGCGCCCGCATCGACTCAAGCGGCAGGCTCTTAGTTGGCACGTCTACGAACAACAGTACTTATAACTCAAGGCTTCAAGTTAAGAGCGACAACTCAACAGCCGGTGGGGCTCTGATTGACCACTATGAGAACGACACAACGGGCGCAGCTCTTTTCTTAGCGAAATCGAGAAGCGCAACTGTCGGAACAATGACAGTTGTTCAAAATGGTGACACGCTCGGCGTTATTCGTTTTGACGGTGCTGATGGAACCCAGCATCGCACGGGCGCTCGTATTGAATGCCAGGTAGACGGCACCCCCGGCGCAAATGATATGCCGGGCAGGCTAGTGTTCTCCACTACCGCCGACGGAGCGAGCAGCCCGACGGAGCGGATGAGGATTACCAGTAATAATCTAATTATATGTGAAGCTAAGATATGGACAAAACAAGGCGTTTATGCGAGCAGTAGTGGTGCAGACAATACAAGAATTTTTGACTCATCATTTGGTACTGGATCTACCACCCTATACATTGGAAATGCAGCTAT
>Ga0208050_1000227_pt1 | contig 10153 bp, 4 predicted proteins | sample LakMenEpi13Jun10_FD_150691 | JGI IMG/M metagenome (GOLD analysis project Ga0208050, IMG submission 150691) | Freshwater microbial communities from Lake Mendota, WI - 13JUN2010 deep hole epilimnion (SPAdes) | ecosystem: Environmental > Aquatic > Freshwater > Lake > Epilimnion/Euphotic zone ... | reverse complement strand
CGGCGTAGGCGCGGGTGTTGGGGTGGGAGTTGGCGTCGGGGTCGGTGTAGGTGAAGGTGTGGGAGTCGGCGTAGGCGTCGGTGTCGGGGTCGGTGTGGGCGTGGGCGACTCAACGGGAAGGGTAGCAACGCGAAATCCACACATATTTACAGGAAGCGATTGATCGCGATCGGTGATACGCAAACCATAGACACCGTCTAGCCAGTTACCGCCCCGCACGCCGCGCGCTATTCCGTTTATAACGGCATCATTCCATTCCATCGTGTTACCGCCTTGATCGAATGTGCCGTAGGCGCTGGCGCTGCCGGCAAATGCCCCTACGTCCGTCAAATAATTCTGACCGCTCACAAGACTTGAAGATTGTGTTACAGCGAAACGGTTGGTCGGGTAACTACCGGTGTCATAGTTGGCTTGGTTCTGAAGAGCGCCGATTGTGTTGCCGGGTTTGGCATCGCTTTGTGTAGGATATATCCAGTAGCCGGCATCGGTGGTCCCCGCCTTGTAGTAGGCGGCCTTAACCCATTCATCCTCGCTCGGTATCCACCATTTGGCACCCGAAGTCCTTAAGATTACGCCATTCGTTGCTCCATTCAAAACATAGGCGCCTGTTTCGGTGTCGGCCCCACTGGTTGCGCCGTTGTGAAGCCAATTGCAGAAACGCGCAGCGGCAAACCAAGACGCGTACACAAAGGGCCGGTTGCTAGAGCTGCTGGCACCAGCAGGAACAAAGCCAAATGGCCCAACGGCATTGTAAAGATAAGGATCCAAAATGGTGCCTGAGCCAGTGCGCTCAATACCGGATGCCTGACCATTCGGGTGATTCATGAACGGCGCCCAAAGATTAACAATGTAGGAGTTGGTGTTCGTTGCTGCGACAGCGTTAAGAAACGCGGCATACTGCCCAAGAGTAACCTCGTGTTTTCCTATTCTGAACTCGTGAGGAACAGAACCGTGGCCAGTGCTGTGCGCTGCGTTACCGGCATCACCAACTAGGACAGTTTCTATAGCAACCCGGGGCTGGCCTGGCGGGGGTGTTGGATAAGGGGTCGGCGTTGGAGATGCAGAGGGCGTAGGTGTCGGCGTAGGCGTGGGTGTAGGATTCGGGGTAGGCTGCGGCGTAGACGTAGGGAGCGCCGCTAACAGGAGGGCCACCTTTAGTTCGTCGGGGTCCTCGTATGGTGTCTTGGCGGTATTCTTTGTCACGTAGGCCAAAGCTGACACCAGCCCCGTGGCCCTATTCTTCCTGTAAATAATTGGCGGCGCTGACGCTGCAGGATTGTACGCGCTCCGCGAGCCGATAGACGAGCCGTAGGGACTGAGCGGGTTGTATATGCTTGTTGAGCTAGTGGCCGAGCCATACTGCCCGCTCTCGTTAATAATTGCTAGGGAGTTGGCTGTATCCGGATAAGTAAAACCCAAGCGGGTGCCATCACTGGCTTCAATGAGATGCTCAAACGAGGCTGTAGTGAAAAACTGGCTATGGTAACTCCAGTTATCGAGCACATCTAATCCGATCAGGAGGAAGTCTGGATCGAGTCCTCCAGAGACCGTGCGATTTTTGGTGAGAAATCCAACAATGGTGAGCGAACTGTTAACGATGAGGGGCGGCCGTGCCGCAAAAGCGTTGTAAGCGCTCAGCGAAGAATAGGGACTGCCGTAGTTGGAGTAGCTGTTGCGTATGCTGGTGGAGGAATAGGCGCTGCCATAACTGCCGAAAGTGTTTCTGATTGAGTCGCCAAAAGTGTTTCGCGATATGACCCCGAGGAACTTTGGCGGATCCTCGTCGGAGTAAAGCGAGCAACCAAGGAATTGATCGAGAATAGTAGCCGGCTGAGCGAGGACCGCAGACGCTGTGAGAATTAGGACGAGGAACCAGCGCATATAGAAAGAGTATCAAGAGATAGTCATGACGCAATTAGGATTAAACGCGCGATTCCTGCGTCTTGTCATTACAACTGATAGCGAGAGGCTCATGTTGCTAGCCGATGCAGTGGCCCCGCTGATAACGTGAGGGTTGGGCGTTGCCGGCGGGTCGCATCGGGCGTTGCAACGTGTTGCAAATGAGGCGGTTAAAGCTGTGCCAATAGCAATAACCGTTGTAGCATTTTCTGCTTTGTAAGTGCCACATTATCAGTGTGTTACTGGCTTTTCACACGCTTTAATGGCCACACGAAACGCGAGGGAGATCGGCGTGGCAATTCCGTGGCCAGACTCGTAATACCATCAGTCCGTCGAGTGTAAGCGCCGTGGAATCGGTTTAGGGCCGGACGCCGGCGGACCAAAAGGCCGAGTGTGCTGCAAGTGTGCTGCACTTGGCCGAAACTCCTACGGCACTTTCCGCAAGGCACTTTCGCCTGCGAAGCCAGTATTCATGCGGGTTCGCGGGTTTTTCACTTCACGCCGATTCACGCCTATTTTACGGCTCAAGACGAATTTTGAGTCCGTCGCGTCTGCCAGTTCCGCCACGCCGGCTATGTTGATAATGAACGACTTACAACAAAGTTATCAGATTCTTCTTGTGAGTGTGCTGCAGTGTGTGCTGCACTATGCCCATGAGCACCACCCGAAAGACCACCCGCAACGTCACTCCCAAAACCCCGTTCGTCCCCGTGTTCCACAAGAACGGCCACCGCATCCCCGGCCTTTGGCAGCGGGGCGCACGCTTCTACGCACAGCTCCGAGTCCACGAAAGCGGACTGTCGCGCTCGACGCGCATCGCACTTGAGGCGGCCACGGTAGCCAAGGCCGTCGAGGAGCTTGAGGAAAAGAAGCTCCAGAGGCGCAAAGGCGAGTTGGTGGTGCTGACTCACGCGCCCAAGTTGGCAGAAGCGATTGAACAATACAAGGCCAGCGCGGAATACACGGCGAAGCGGCCGGCCTCGCAGAGCAACGAAACCGGCTACTTCAAGCTGTGGAGTGAGCGCCTCGGCCACCTGCGCGTGGACAAGATCCAGACGGCGGCCATCGTCGGCGTCCGTGACGAGGTGCATAAGCGCGGATGCAGCGCACGGACCTGCAACCTCTATGTTGGCGCGCTCAAGCAGGTGCTCAAGTATTGCCGGGAGCGCGGACACTTGAGGCGCATCCCCGAGGTCCGCCGGCTCAAGCAACCCAAGGCGCCCCGCCGGCCCTACCTCGAAGATTCACAGTTCAAGGCGCTCATTGATGCCTGCAACCCCACGGTAACAAAGAACTCTGACCTCATGCGCCGGTTCCTACAGTTCCTCGCACTGACGGGCGCCCGTGAGCAGGAAGCGGCCCGTGTGCGCTGGCAGGACGTGGATCTGCAGCGCGGCATCGTAACCATCGGCGCGGACGGTCTGTCCAAGAACCACGAAGCTCGCAACTTCAACATCAACGGCGAGCTGGCCGAGCTGCTGGCGGAGATGAAAGCGGTCCACCCGCCGGATTCATCCTACCTGTTCCCGTCCCCGCAACGTGGCAAGAAGGATCTGCACATACGCAACTTCCGCAACAGTCTCAACGAGGTGCGGACGGCGGCCAAGCTCCCGCACATTGCCTTCCACGATATGCGCCACACGTTCATCTCGAAGTGCGTGATGGCCGGCATCCCCGTGATGACCATAGCCGAGTGGGTTGGCCACAAGGACGGTGGCGTGCTGATCGGCAAGGTCTATGGGCATCTGTCCAAGGATCACAAGGCAGACATGGCCAGCAAGCTGTCCCTGTTCAAGAAGCCCGAGAACGTGGTCGAACTACAGCAACAGGCCGCCGGCTGAAAGCTCTAAACCCTTGATACCAGCCCTGGTTTAGCGGTAGCGGTCCGCCCACAGAAGCGCGAAAAGAGCACCCATTAAAGTTGCTCCGCCGGCAAGATTCGGGCCACCAATCAAGAAGCCTAAGTAACCCGCGACTACTGCGCCAACAATCACCCAAAGCGCCAGCTTCATTTGATGCCAAACCTCTCAAGGCGTGTAGTTGCCAGTCAAGTCAGTGTTTCCTTCCGCCGAGGGGTGACGAGGGGCGGCGGAGGGGCTATGGTGATTCTCAACTTGAATGCCCCCTCACCGGTCGCAAGGTCGCAGAAAAATTTTTAAAAGGACGCTTTATGACAAAGAAAGTCCAGCCCCCTACAGAGCATGAGCCGGCCGCGACAACGTGGGAATACGAGTCGATTAACACGGAGGTGGCCGCTCGAAAACGGAAGCCTGGGCGGCGTCGAGCAGGCGGCAAGTGGGCAGAGACGGTTGCAAAGCTGGCGAAGCAAATGCGCCTTCAACAGGCAGAGCACGACCGCATCCAGCATGAAGTCTGGGAATTAACCAATCATGCAAAAATAAAGGAATCCGAGGCCGTCAAAATCATCCGTTATCAAGCGTCGGGACTGTCAGCGTATGCAGAGGGACTGCGGGATAAAGCGCTTAGCGGACAGCCTGGGGCAGTCTTTGCGGCGGATCAGATGGTCTGTGCAACCGAGGAGCTTTTGAGGGCCATTAGTGAACTTGCGGGCAGCCGGAAAAATTCACCGGCCTCAAACTCGAAGCCGGTAGCAGATCTAGCAACAAAAGCACTCAAAGATCTGCACGTTGAGTTACAGCGAGAGGTCGAGAAGCTGCGGAAGCGCGAGACACGTAAGGCGGCCGGCAAATCGCAGGGAACATACGACAAAGATTATCGACGTGCCTGTGAGGACATTCTCGATGCAGCGATGCTTGAGTTTACACGCGGCGGCGAATTCTTTGCCGGCGTGACTTTGCCAAAACACCCTTTTGCGATTGGCCTAGGCAAGTCTGTCGATCGCTTACGCAAGCAATGGGTGCGGCTACTTACGCAAGTTATTAAGCAGCGGCATGAAGCCGGCGACTTCAAGACCTCTTGGCGCAGTCGCGAAACGCAGACCCAGCGGATTTTTGAGGAACTGTGGAAAAGGCGGGTGCAGACGAGACTGCGAAAGCACGCTAGGCGTAACGAGTTTGGGTTACCTCACGAATGATGCTGCGGCAAAATTCTGGGACATTTACCACAAGTCGTTGACAATGAGGTTGTTGTAATTTCGTTGGGCGCAGTCTTGCCGCAGATTGAGTGCATGGACACGAATTCCATGCAAACACACGAAGTTCAACACGCACCGTTCACTCCCTCCACGCTGACATTCGGCGTGCCGGTGATGAGCGAAGATACCGGCTCTGTCCCCGGCCTCATGGCCTTGGACAAATTCATCGAAAGCATCGGCGTTACCCGCGAGACACTCGTTAAGTGGCGCCGGAATGGGTTACTCGAAACCTGCAACATCTACGGGCGCCTCTACGTCACAACCGAGGAGGCAACACGCTTTAAGCGTAGGGCCATGTCCGGCGAGTTCGCCAAGTGCATCAAGCGCCCAAAGCGCGAGGAGCAACTGGCGGACGTGGCGGCCGAGAATAATGACAATGCCGCGTGCGCCTCGGCCGATCTGTTCAAGGAGGCACGCTAATGCACGCCACCGTGGACGGTCCGCCGGACAATCTCCTCGACGCTGCAAGGTTCTACCGTGAACGACACGGTTGGGCCGTCCACCCGCTGCACGGGCCGGACGAGGGTAGCGAGAAGGAGCGCGGCAAGAAACCCAAGCTGGCCGGCTACAACCGGCCGGACTACCGGGGACTGGACACGGACGCCGCACTGGTGGCCGCTTTCGGCAACGGCAAGCGCAGCAACCTCGGCATCGTGGTGCGTCCGCCTTATGTGGTGGTCGATCTCGACAGCAAGAAGGACAGCGGCGAAAGCGTCCGTGCATGGCTGGCCGAGCACCCGGAGCTGGCCACCGTGCCGAGGGAACGCACGGCCGGCGGAGCGCACCTGCACTTCATCTGCAAGGACGCGCCCAAGCTCGACGGCGGCAAGCAGGTGGAGCAGCTCAACGAGAACGTCACGGCGGAGATATTTACGGGTCCGAGCAACATGGTGATCAGTCCGAGCGTCCACCCGAGCGGCCAGCGATACCAGTGGGAGGTATTCCGCGAGGACTTCCCCGAGGTGCGCTGGCAGTTCCTGGTGGAGACATTCAAGGCGCGGGTGCAGGAGCGGACCAAAGGTCGCGGAGACGTGACCACGCTCGACGTGGTGGCGCTAGCGAAGGATCTCGGCATCTACGGGCGGCGACTGCACGGCGAGATTCCGAGGCACACGATACGCTGCCCGTGGGACGATCTGCACACGGTCAAAGGCACGGCGCAGGACACGGACACGGTGCTGTTCGAGGCCGGCGACGGTAAGCCACCCGGATTCAAGTGCCTGCACAGTCACTGCGAAACCAAGACGGTCCGCGAGTTCATGGCATGGGCCGAGGAGCAGAAGCGCGGCGTGATCGACGCGCACTGTGCCAAGCAGGAGGACGCGCCAACGCACACGGCGCCGATCACCACGATAGACGGTAAGCCGGCGCTCATGCTCCCGTGCGACGATTGGACGATAGGGCAATTCTCGGATCAGCTCGGGCGGATTCTCTCGGCGGCCGGCGTCTACGAGCGCAGCGGCATACCCTTCACGGTGAACGCTACCACGCACCAGTGCGAGCCGGTCACGGCGGACTTCCTACGAACGTGGGCGGAAAACTCTGTGGCCTGCTTCACCACCCGAGGACATGGACGCAACGAGTTCAAGGTGTGCAAGACCATGAGCATCGATACGGCACGCGCCGTGGTCGCCTCACAGCAATTCTCAAAACACCTTAAACCCCTGTCTCACGTGGCAATGGTGCGGACGCCGGTGCTCCGGGCGAACAGCGACATTGTGCTCCGCCCCCGAGGCTACGACCAAGAGTCCAAGGTCTACACGGCCACGGACGCCATCGATTTTGATGAGGGCATGGCCTTTCCACGCGCCAAGGCCGTGCTTGATGACCTCCTCAAGGAGTTCCCTTTCGCGGAGGACGGCGGACGGAGCAGGGCCGTGGCCATCTCCGCCATGCTGGCCGTCTACGGCAATGGATTGATCCCCGCCGGCGCCACCCGCCCGTGCTTCATCTACCTCGGCAACATGGAAGGCAGCGGCAAGACGCTCCTCGCACGGATCGCGGCACTGCCCTACGGCATGGTCCCGGTAACCGGCGGACCCTCAAAGGACGAGGAATGGGACAAGCTCCTGCTCTCCATCGTGATCGGCGGCAAGCGCATCGTGATCTTTGACAACGTGCGCGGCCACCTCGCCAGCCAGCACCTTGAGCGGTATCTGACCAGCAGCAGTTACTCGGGCCGGATTCTCGGCGTGAGCAAGGAGTTCGAGGGCGAGGCCGGCGCCATCGTCTGCATCACCGGCAACCGTCTGACCGTCTCGCCGGACCTCCGCCGGCGCTCCCTATTCGTAGAGCTGTTCTGCCATGAACTATCAGCCGAGCGGCGAAGGTTCGCACGAATCCTCGACGAACCCGCGCTGATGAAGATGAGGCCCGAGGTGCTGGCGGCACTGCACGCATTGGTGCGGCATTGGGACGCCAAGGGACGGCCACCGGGGCGCTACAAGCACGCCAGCTTTCCACGATGGGCCGAGACTATCGGCGGCATCATGGAAGCGGCCGGCTACGCAAACCCCTGCCAGCTACCCGTGATCGATGACATGGGCGACACGGACGCTGCAGACATTCAGACCCTGTGCTCCATGATGCCCGTGGGGAAACGCTTTGAGTTCTCCGCGCTGGCCGAGATGTGCGTTGAGCACGGACTGTTCGAGCGGGTTACGGAGCGCCGGGACGGCGAGGATCTCGACAAGGCGGCCAAGACGGCGCTCGGGCGCATCCTCAAAGGCTACCATGCGCGGACAACCGTGGCCGGACCTCCCGCGCTGCACTTCCTTGTCCAAGGCAAGGGACACTCCCGGTTCTTCACCATGAAACCCGCCAGCGGCGTGCATGATCTACATGATCAACATGATGGTATCGCCAATAATGAAAACACCCAAAACCCCAATAAGCCACAGGATCATGTTCATCATGCTGATCATGCACCGGCAGACACGAATAACGTGAAGTTAAGCACAGAAAACCCTCCTGCACCCGTCCGCCACGTCTACGTCACGTCCCGCGATATGCTGGCCGAGGTCGCCAAGGACTTGACCAAGGCCGACAAAACCCTCGCGCTGGACCTCGAAACCTATGGTGAGGATGCGCTTGATCCGCGCAAAGGTGAGATCCGCACGCTCACCGTGGTCCGCCGTGGAGGAACCCCGTGGGTCATCGATCTAAAGGCCATCGGCTACGACCTTGGGCCGGTCAAACAGGAGCTGCTCAAAAATCCCCTGCTCATCCACAACGCACGCTTTGACCTCGGATGGCTGGCCGAGAAGCTCGCTATACGGCCTTTCGGCATCGATACGATGGCACTGTCCCGCCTGCTGACGGCCGGCACGAATGACGGCAACGACCTTGGCGCCGTGCTCAAGCGCCACCTCGGCATCGACGCACCCAAGCATCTCGGGCGGTCCGATTGGGGCGCCATGATGCTCCTCGACGATCAACTGGAATACGCCGCACGGGACGTGGCGCACCTCCATGACCTCGCCGGCAAGATCGGCTCGGAGATCAAGGCCGCCGGACTGTTCAACGTGATGACCTTGGAGCTGCAGGTGCTACAGGTGGTCCGCGACATGACGGCCGCCGGATTCGCGGTAGACGTGGACCGGCTCAAGGCAATCAAGACCAGGGCCAGCTCGGGGGCGAGCGCGGCGGCCAAGACGCTGCAGGCCAAGCTCGGGCCGATCAACATGGCCTCACCCAAACAACTGGCCAAGGCGCTCAAGGACGCCGGCCATGACTTGCAGAGCACGGACAACGAGGCGCTGCAGGGCATGAAGGACAAGGATCTGGCCGCCGGAATCATCTCCTACCGTGAAGCCGAAAAAATGGCGCAACAGGCGCAGAGTCTGCTCGAAGCCGCGCACAACGGGCGCATCCATGCGGATTACGATCCGACAGGCACGGCCACGGGGCGCTTCTCATGCAAGCGGCCCAACCTGCAGAACGTGGCGCGGGGCGAGCTACGAGACTGCTTCATCGCACCTCCCGGCAAACTATTGGTGGTCTGCGACTACTCACAGGTTGAGTTGAGGCTGGCGGCATACATAGCCAAGGACGAGCGGATGCTGAACGCTTTCCGCGACGGTATCGATCTGCACGCTGCCACGGCGGGCATCGTCTTGGATAAGGCACCGGCGGACGTGACCAAGCAGGATCGGCAACTTGCCAAGGCCGTGAACTTTGGCCTCATCTACGGACAGTCCGCCCGTGGTCTGGTGCGCTACGCAAAATCCTCTTACGGAGTCGAGCTGTCCGAGCGCCGAGCCAACGATATCCGTGAGAGATTCTTCCGGGCATACACGGGTCTGACACGTTGGCACAAGGTGGCCGCGCAGGATGCCCGAGGATTCGTAAGCGTCGAAGCACGCACGCTCCTCGGCCGGCGGCAACAGCTCCTTGATGGTGATTGGTGGCCACGCTTCACCCGTCTGGTGAACACGCCGGTGCAAGGCACGGCGGCGGACGGCATGAAGAAGGCACTGGTGCGCCTCGCCAAGGCGCTGCCCGAGGGCGCACAGGTGGTGGCAACCGTTCACGACGAGATCGTGGTCGAGTGCAACGAGGCACAGGCGCCGGACGTGCTGACCAAGACCAAGACCGCCATGATCGAAGGCATGGCCGAGATCGCCAAGGACTGCCCTATCGAAGTTGAGGGCGGCACAGGAGCGTCTTGGGGTGCGGCGAAGTAGATGAGAACCTTACTGTCGCCGGGCATCAATTCACAACCGGCGGAGCATCCCTACCTCTTCTTAGCTTTTGCCTTAGGCTTAGCCTTCGCCTTGGGCTTGGCCTTGGCTTTAGGTTTAGCTTTCACACCTGATTTCCTTCCACCCCGATTAACAGTTGCGGCCGGCGGCGCAGGCTGAGGTTGGGCTACGACAGGTGTTGGTGTAGGTAGCGGAGTAGCTGTGGGCGTAGGTGTCGGAGTTGGTGTGGGTGTAGGTGTAGGCGTCGGGGTGGGTGTCGGCGTAGGTGTGGGTGTGGGTGTGGGCGTTGGCGTAGGTGTAGGCGTAGGTGTTGGCGTCGCGGTCGGTTCCGGCGACGGTGTGGGCGTAGGTGTAGGTGTCGGCGTAGGCGCGGGTGTTGGGGTGGGAGTTGGCGTCGGGGTCGGTGTAGGTGAAGGTGTGGGAGTCGGCGTAGGCG
>Ga0208050_1000225_pt1 | contig 10219 bp, 15 predicted proteins | sample LakMenEpi13Jun10_FD_150691 | JGI IMG/M metagenome (GOLD analysis project Ga0208050, IMG submission 150691) | Freshwater microbial communities from Lake Mendota, WI - 13JUN2010 deep hole epilimnion (SPAdes) | ecosystem: Environmental > Aquatic > Freshwater > Lake > Epilimnion/Euphotic zone ... | reverse complement strand
GAACTGGCACCTTGATATATAACTCCGCTCAGATGATAAAGGAGGGTGAGTGGGTTAAGATGACTCTCAGTGACCTGCCTCTGGTAAGAAATATATATGGTGAGATTGGAAAGCATTATGATTACGACAAGTTCAGAGACAACCTTATAACCACGAAGCAATTGCTTGATGAATATGAGGACCCAAAGACAAGGGGAGAGAAGTCTCGTTATGGAAGTATATATCTTCTTAGCAATGAGGCCAAGAGAACTGAAAAAATGTTAAAAACAAACAGGGAGAAGATAAGGTTGGCTGAACAGATGGAAAACTATGTGGACAGACAGAACAGAATCTTTGAACTCTACGAGGAGCAGCGTTTGATTATGATGCGTTTCAACAAACTTTACAATGAGAAAGGACCGAAAGAAGATTAAGGACACCAAGGTCGGAATCTGGCTGAAGGACAAGGCCCCTGACGTTCTGGAGACAGTTGGAGAACTGCTTCCAGACCAAGGGGCTCTTGGCGTGGTCAAGAGGCTCATAGACCTTGAGCCAAACATGACCGCTCAAGAGAAGATGGAACTTGAGAAGATGCTCATGGAGTATGAGTCCAATGCTCAGGACAATGTGACTGAACGATGGAAGTCAGATATGATGTCTGACTCATGGTTGTCTAAGAATATAAGGCCCATGATTTTAATGTATTTGATACTTTCATTCACTATATTTGTAGTCACCGACAGCATTGAAAACGTGGCATTTAACATAAATGAATCTTACATAGATGTATTTAGTGTTTTGATGACAACTGCGTTTACTGCATACTTTGCTGGGCGTTCATACGAAAAGATAAGACTTAACAAACGATGAATCATTCTCTCCCCCTCAGAAGCGCCTGGCCTGTGCTGTGGTTTCTTACTGTGTGCATGTCCTTTTCTTTCTGTGCTGCACCTGCGCCTGCTCAAGAAGAGTGTGTTGTCATGGGCTCTCAAGAAAACACGCTTCCAGAAGACTACAGTTCTGCCAATCGTGTGTACACAGAGAAAACAATTAACTGTGTGGTTCACGTCCTTCACGACAACGAATACTTCCCTAACAGCAACGTAGGTCTTGATGTTGTTATTGATGCATTCGAACAGCTAAATGTAGACTTTGAGGGGACGAGCATATCGTTCAATCTCGTTGACGTCACCTACACCCATCTTGGTTCATTTGCATGGGCAACGTCATACAGAAATAATGGAGGCGTCTGTTTCCCGGATTACGGTACTCAGATGGCTCAGTGGACAAACATGGTGAAATGGAACACGGCAGAATACTGCAACGTGTACGTTGCCCCGGACTTCTGCTCATCTGTACTTGGATTTGCATGGGTCACATACTACCCTTGGTCTACTCTTGACGGGGTATGGGTGGAGACAGAGGTGTTTGGTGTAGATGGCCCTCACCTCACGTTTAGATTTGAAAACGAGACGCTCACCCACGAGATGGGGCACTACTGTGGGTTGCATCACGTGTTCAAGAATAACACTACATCTGTATCAAGCTGTGGCTTGAACCTAGGCACATGCGAACATACAGGCGATTATGTGTGCGACACGCCTCCGACTAAGGTTAGCTATGGGTGTCCTGGGGTTCCTGGGTATCACTGCCCCGTTACCACGTACAATGGCGTTCCCTTCACTGCTGACAATCACATGGATTATTGCCACGAAGAGTGCAGGAATATGTTTACTCCTGGGCAGATAGACAGGATGCATGCTATGCTTGAGTACCAGCGGTCTGACTTGTTCTCCGACGAGACATTCTGTTTTGGTGATTTTGATGGAGACTGTTTTGTTGGGACGTCAGACCTGTTGCACTTGTTGTCGTACTTCAACTGTAACTACTGCACAGAGGCTGACTTAGACCTAGACCATTTGGTTACCACCAACGACCTTCAACTGCTTTTGAGTGTGTATGGACAGGACTGTGATTGTGGAGAGTTGTACATCCCCCCATATCATGTCAACAAACCTGAAGACATCCACGAGATAGTCAGGAAGATAAATGAGCACATGAACAAAAATGATTAAATTTACACATGGCTAAGAAGGAAACTGGTAAAATTGTACTAAGCAAAAAGAAATCTGTTGGTGGCCATGCAAAGAGTGACTCTGACAACAAGACAAGTAAAATGTACAACAAGAAGTACAGGGGTCAAGGAAGATGAAGTTAATGAAGAGGAAGGATGGTTCCTATTCGCCGAGAGGCCTGTGGGACAATATCAGGGCCAACCGTGGTTCAGGAAAGAAGCCCACAGCAGAGATGCTGAAGCAAGAGAGGAAAATTAAACAACAAGAGAAATAAAGTCTACATACTTATACTTCAGCCCGTAATGTAAACTAAGGGCAAAAAGAAAGGGGCCTGTGCCCCTTTCCTGTTTACCGAAATAGTATAGCTGGCTTATCCAGCATTGAGATATGTGCTTCATCGTACTGGGCATGCTCCTGTGTCGCAGTCAGCGATGTCCACATCATCAAATCCAATGCCGTCGATAGACACCAATGGCTTGACCATAGACGACATCTCGAGGTACTTCTCCTCCGTGATTTCCTCCAGTGGGGCTTGGTCAAACCCGTGTTCGTTGTGAAGCAAAAACGAAACCGACTTTACCACATGCAGGTTCTCTCTCAGCCACTGCTTGATGTCCTCTAGCTCATGAAGTCTGTAGTAGATGGTCACGGACACAGCGTTGTCAGACCACTCCTTCTGAAGTCTCTTGATGACCTCCAGCTGGTCGATGGCCGTCATGTCCTTGGCCAGAGTTGTCCCTTGAGGAAACTTACATGGGAAGCTTACCACTTCCGTGCCGTGGTCCTCCGTCCCGTCGAAGTTTCTTACGAACTCTACTGGATAACCAGAATCTTTTGCTGCTCTAACAAGAGGGCTACCTGAGGCCATTCGAATTCTCCTGATGTAGAATTGGCTATAGGCAGGATGTGCTCCTGGTGTAACGCCAGCGAGAAGACTAAGTGTTCCAGATGGCTTAACCGTGGTGAGCTTAATACTGCGAGGGAATCCAGCAAGTTTAGAGTATTCATTGTCATATTCTCTAAGATACACATAGCACAAGTCAAGCCATGTGCGCTGCTCTTCTGTGGCCTGAAGGTAACCAGTAACCCCGATACCCATCCTCATGTTCCTGTGCACGATGTGCTCTGTCTCCTTTACGGCACACTTGATGGCGAGGCTGTGCTTGTTTATCCTGTACAGGTAACGTGCTACCTTCTTTAGTTCCTCGTAGGACTCTATGTTGGGAAGGTAAATCTCTGCAAGGCAGCATGTCTCGAAGTTGGCGAGGCCCTGCTCTGCACATGGGTTGAATCCACGAACCTCTGGGTCAGGGTATTGGGTCTCACCCGTTCGCCCCATGCGTCTGGTGGCATCGAGGTTGATGATTCCGTATGGCTCTCCGTTGCCGTTATAGCCATCCCAGAACGACTCGTGCAGGTTGTTTATGTTGCCACACACAACGCTGTTGTTGGACATAGCCCTCCAGTTAGGAATGTTGCCAAGGTCCCATCGCTTGGCGCTCAGGTACTCCACATCGTCGGGGTCCCCGATAGCAATCTGTGCTGAGCGTCTCACGTTGCCAGCCACCACGATTCTACCGATGATGTTCATGATGTCGAGGCAGTCCACAGGGGTAAGTGCTGCGCCTTCCTTGGCGTTGAGCAGCTTGTTTATTTCCATCATCCCCCAAACCAGGTCCTCTGGTCCTGATGCCGTCCCCCCAAAGCCTTTGATTGGGGAGCCCTTGGAACGGATGAGATGTGTGGCGAAGGTGAATCCCTTTCCGGTCACAAACGAAGCCTCGAGGACACGTCTGAGGAGTTCCACCCAGCCCTCTCTGCTGTCAGGAACGATGAAGTCTGCATCGTTCTTGTCCATCCGTGTGATGGTCACATTGGGTAGGGGGTTAGGCAGTTCACCTACGTTCTCTCTTTGGATGTTGAACCCAACACCGCTGCCCAGCATGAGCATCTCGAATGCCCACGTAAATGGTCTGACAGGCTTGTCTACGACCACGAAGGCGCAGTTCTGAAGCGAGGGGAGACCGAGGCGGTCCACGGTCTCGGTACCAAGCTGCCACAGAAACCTGCCAGCCACGGTTCCTTTTAGAGACATCATTATGTGTCTCAGCTCATCTTTTTCGACGTCAGAGAAGCCACAACCCAGCTGTTCATTGCACGCCTTGACGACGCGCTCAACTGTCTCTGGCCACTCTTCGGTCCTGTTTTCAACTGCCCTTGCGTAGGTTCTTTTGAAGACGGGGTAACCTACCTCCCCCCACGGAATCGAGTGGGAATCTGTGTTTTTCATGAGCCGATTTTTAGATGGAAACGGCTCACAAGATACTAAAGAATTACGGACTTTATGAATCCTGTTTCTTCAGATTTTGTCAACGTTTCTATAGGAACGACATACCCAAGAGCATTATTGTCTCCAGTGGAGCTATTATCTCTTGATGGGTATTTTGTGACGGACAGGTGATTCAGAAATACCGGGTAATCAAATACATACGCCGTGTATAGCTTCTCGAGACTCTTGATTATGTACACGAAGAAATCGACCTCCAGCACCATGACACCGCAGAAGCTGTTCCTCTTGGTGCTCCAGTACTCAAGGAACATGTTAGGAGGCCTGTTGTGCTTCTTTGCATAGTACATAGCTTTCTCGTCAAGCTTCACCTCGTAGTAGTTGCCCATCGAGTCCATGAGGTCCCAATAGTTTACCCCAGCGTCAGAGAATACCACATCGTGTCCTTTCGATGCGAGGTGCTCCGCCCACATGACCTCCCCCTTCAGGCCTACGGCCATGGAGGACTTGAACTTACTTGCCCTGGAACTCAAGAGCAGCCTGCTTTACGAGGTCAATCTCCAAAGTGACAGCCTTTCTAAACTTGGCCATCCCTTCAGAAATCTTCTCCCTCTTGAAAATCGGTCTGCCGTCCTGATTGTGAAGGTCTTCGTAGAGTTCTGTTACCGCGTCTGCCATTCTTTGAGTGGCCATCGCGTACATCTCCGAGAGTTTGTATTCGTTCATCGTGTATTAAATCTAAAATTATGTTAATGCACTCGTCTACCTGTTGCTTGTTTTTGGGTAAGAAAAGAGCGGGGAGAGGTTCCCCGCTTTTACAAAGGTAGTCCAAATACATCTTCCATCTGAGCTGAAATGTGTGCTGTTCATGTATATACCCCTTTGTTTCTATGACAAAGTTGTAGTCAGTTCCTACAAAGTCTGGAGTGTATTTGATGGGGAGGATGTGTGAGTTGGTTCTCTTTACGAGGTCCTTGCTCCCCCTTGTCATCTTGTAGTATACCCCGTTGTAGTTAAATGACTCCTGCAACACGTACTCCTTGCCCTCGTACATAAAGTTTAGATTTTCCTGCTGGAGCCTTTCAGCGCAGTACTTTTCTAACTGAGACTTATACTTCCCAAGCTGTCTCTTCCTTGTGTTTGCACGAGGAGTCGTAGCCGACCCTTTTTTTCTATGCATGACCACAAATATATAATACAGCTATGGTTATATAATATCATTCGTTAAATACTTGGTATCTCGTGAAGTCCAGGCCTATTGGCTCAAACAGTTCGTTGCCAGTGCTCAGCGCCCTGAATCCTGTCATGGTTGGGTTCATGGCGTACGTGATTGGCTCGTCTAAAGGCGTGGGTTGTCCACCCGTCTTCACCTCACGTACCTTCCTGACGTGTAGCTCTGTGGTCCTACGTGACTGCATGTCAGGGGCTTGCACCTTGCGGTGGATGGTGATGAAGCAGTCTGCCCTGTTCACGAACTTGCCACCACCCTCGGTGTCCTCAGCGTATGGGGCTATGGGGAGACCATCGTCGCCTTTGCGTCTCTGGGCCTCCGTCACGGCGTGCATGTTGAGCCACACGGCTATGTTGTTGGCCGTGCTGTACGTAAGGAACTCTGAGGCTGCCTCGTAGTGGTAGTCATGGACACCTATGGCCGTGTTCTTCAGGTCAATTTTGAGGCTGTTGTATGGGTCTACAAAGACAGCATCCACGTGTTGAATCCTGCGTACCTTCTCCATAAATAGGATGATGTCGGAATAGCTGTACACCTGATTGTTGTTGATGATAGTGAAGTGGTCATTGACCCAGCGGTACGCCTCCTTGCGTTGCTCGTAGTTCTGAGTCTTGATGGGCATGGCTGTGGCAAACTCCATCAGCGTCATCTTGACCGACCACGTGCTGTTCTCAGAGGAGTAGAGCACCCACTTCCACCCATGTCTACGGCTGGCGTTGACCATCATGTACAGGGCCATCGTCGTCTTGCCCACGTTGCTGTGGCCGTTGATGATGACGAACTCTCGCTTGTACCTGAAGTATTTGTCGAGGTTGGGGTCCCCTGTGTCCAGACCAATCAGAATCTTTCCGTTGACAAAGTCATCAATCATCCTGTAGTCAGAGTCGTCTGACGAGATGAACGACATGTCCCCATCGTTGATGAGCAGTTCCCGTGTGACCGACTTCTCGTCGTTGATGATGTCCCGAAGTGGAGCGTTCTTGCCTGCCTCCAGTCCTGCACGGATGGTGGTGAGGGCATGCTCCTCGGAGTCTATGTCCCGCTTCTGTATCTCACGGAACAGAACTCTGATGACCTCTTCCTCCTCCATGCGCCCAGCAGACACGTATCCGCCACACAGGCGTGAGGCCTTGAGCAGCGTGTTGTGCTTCTCCCCATCCTGCGCCTGACGAATCATACGTGCGGCCAGGTTCAGCTTCATGTAGTCTGTGTAGACATATGGCTGGCTTGGAGTCTGTTCCTCGCTGTGCTTGGTTATCAGGCCTCCGAACGGGGTGCTCTCATCCTTGACAACGATGTCCGGGTCATAGGACTCGAAACAAGCCCGTGATTCGTTGATGCCTGTCTCATCTACCTCCAGCCCATACGACTTGCTGAAGTATGCCTTGATAGCCCTGAAATGGTCTCTGTGGCGCTCAGGGTTGGTGACCTTCACAAGGGCCTTGAGTCCATCCCCAGAAGGGGACACCCAACAGGCTCTGACGTACTGGTCGGAACCCACCTGCGTCTTCCCAGCCTGAACGTCGATGTGGTCGAAGTCAAGGACTATGTATCCGCTGTGCTCCACAAGTTCGCTGTCGGAACGCTTGTTGAACGTGCCGCTCCACAGGACCACAGGGAGGGACATCTTATCCTCCCGTTCCCTGCTCGTACGGAACCGCTCTACGGTGTCCTTGGACTTGCCCTGCTGGATTCTGTCCAGCGCCACGTCCATATGGATATGGTATGGTTTATCCGTGTCGTGGATAGACCGATACAGGGTTACTTTCATTTCCTGTAGTCGTTTGCCTTTTTCAGGTACCATTCAGCCTTTTGCAGGTCCTGCTCAACTGACTGGCCGGGCTTCTCACCTGCACGCATCTTGTACTTGAAGGCGTTTATCTCGCAGTACACAACGAAGTTGTCTGCACCCCAGATGTCAACCATCATCTCCCACGTCTCTTTGGGGAAAGACCTATAGTGATTGGGGCTGTTGACCATATCTACCTGTTGTAGTTCGTCATTCCAAGTTGTTTCCATGTCCGTACTTTTTTAATTGTGATTCTTTTTTCGGATTTGTATGTAGAGGAGTATATCTGCCTCTCCATGGTTGAGATTGACAGGGGGTCGTCCATGATGTCCAGCACGTCTGTGCTGTGACTCATGCACCACACGTCCTTCGTCATCTCTTTCTTTCCGTGCTTGTATGTCACGGTGAGTTCAACGTAGTAAATTGGTAGGCTGTTTTTGTTCATTGGTAACGGTGACACTCATTCTCTTCTTTATGAACTCTGCCACCCAGTGAAAATCTACTGACGTTCCCATCACCTCCTTGCAGTCATCATGGGTGAGCACGATGGTGTTGTCACCTGACTTGTTTGCTATGCACATCACCAAAAAGTCCTCCTCAAATACAGGTATATCTACCATGGTGTTGAAGTGTTCTATGATGCATGCGTGGAAGGTGTATCGCTTTCCATTCGCCTCGGCTTCGAAAGAAGAGGGGCTGAGGAACACAATGTCCCTCAACCCCCATTCAATCACACACAGACAGCCGAGAATCTTAGAATGGTAGGTCGTTGTCGTCAGCGACTGGGGTAGCGGCCCGCTCATTCTGCTTCATGTTCTTCTCGCGGTACTCCTTAGCTGACTCGCTGTTGGGGTTGTACACACGAGCGAAAGGCTTACCTTCCTTACTCATGAACATGGTGATGTATGCTTGGCCCTTGCCTTCAGCATTCTTGGACAGGTATCGGTCAAGGATTTCCTTGATTTCAAAATCCCGAAGCTTTACGCGCCAGCTAACCAGCTGTCCGTTGTTGTACTTCGGCTCATCAGCGAATCCCATCAGGACGCTGTCATAGCTCTTTTCTTTGCTCATTGCTCAACAAAATTGGTGATTAAAAGATGGAATAGGAATAGGGTTGCGACGATTAGGACGTTCTCTGCGATGTCCTTGATTCTTTCTTTGGTCTTAGACTTCATAGGTGACAAAATCAGATTTAGGGTCCGTGTTATTCTTGAGGAAATCTTTGATTCGTGCTATGGCTGCTCGGGTCTTCATCTCACCCTTGAATAGTGTCTCTTCGCTGCACTTGACGACAGCGGGAAGGTAAGGGTAATCTTTCTCCTGTGCAACCCAGTAGAACTCTTTTGCTGACGTGGCCTGCATGTACAGGTACGCTTGGATGTCGTAAGACAGCTTGCCTACGTCATAACGGAATCCGCTGATGCTTCGTGTGGACTTGCTGTCCACCACCATGGCCCTGTCCTTGTCCCAGCAGTCGATGAATCCCTTGACCTTGATGTCGAGGATGTTCTTCATGATGGGGACTTGGTAGTCGCCAGCGAAGTACTCCTTCGTGATTCCGCAGGTGTGCAGTCGGTCAATCATGTCGTTGGCCGTCTTCCAGTCGTCGGGGTTACAAAGGACTTTTCCGTTTGCGGTCAGGTCGTTCTCGATGGCTTCCTTGACCTCCTTGTACTCCTTGGTGGCCTTGGGTGACTTGGTGGACTGGGTGGCCGCAGAACAACGCTCGAGGATGTACTCGTGGTCCACGATTATGTAGGTCTCCATGGCCTTGTCACGTTCGAAGAGGAGCATGTCGTACAGGGTTCCGAAGTCAAGGGCATCGGACTTGTATGTAATCTCTTTCTTCATGTACGCATCGAACCGAGCGATGTCCTCGAGCGATTGCTTGAGGCTGCTGTAGGACAGGTGCGGTTTCCCGTACCGAGCCTCGAGGAGTTGGGGCAAGTTCATCGGACGAACTTCTTCAGGGCTTCCTTCTGATTGTCAGTCAGTTGTGCGCCGTAGTGCTTCATCACGCTGTCGTAGGCTGTCTTGCGGTCTGTGGCTGACTTCAGGTAGGCCACGGCCTTGTCCATCATGGACATGGATTCCTGCTTGGATTCTTCCTCTGCGATGGCGTCACGCGCCGCCGCTCCGCCTACGGGCACACGTCCATGTGACTGGGCAGGTTCGTTGCCGTGGGTATTCGTGGCATCGCTGTCCTTGGTGTCGTCGATGAGGAACATCCCGTTGAGGGCATACTTACGTGCATAGGAGGATGTGGCTCCAGTCACCTGTGACGCATCCATGCCCTTCTTGGTTTCCTCCTCACGGGCGTAGGCACTAACGCTGTGTGCGTTTCCGTCATAGTCAAAGGCAGTTACCGTGGACATGACGTATACACGCCCCCCATATTCTTCTATTTTGTCGGAGATGGTCATGGTTAGACCATGTTTCACGAGCAAGGGCTTCACCGCTTCGAGGATGTCCTCACATGAACGATACTTGTACTTACCGAAGGAGTTGAACTGGCCCTTGGGGGCTTTTAACTCTGACTGAACAGCCAGCAACTTTGATTGAATGTTCATTGAATTGTGTTTTTGAGCTTGTGGCTCGTGAATTTGATTTGCTGTCACTTCATTCTCTAACGCGACTTTCGATGGCGTAGTATGTTTCGCCCCTCCAGTTCGCGACTGCCGCTGACGGCGTGATGTACCAAGAGTTTCCTCTTGTGTAGATGTAGTTGATTTCAAGGTCGTTCATTTCTTGATGAATACTCCGTTGATGGTGCTCCCTGCGCGGTCTTTGATTTCGTTGTACGCAAGGTCGAGAGCGTACTGGGGGTCGATGCCAAGTTGATACGAGAGGATGATGAT
>Ga0208050_1000224_pt1 | contig 10223 bp, 9 predicted proteins | sample LakMenEpi13Jun10_FD_150691 | JGI IMG/M metagenome (GOLD analysis project Ga0208050, IMG submission 150691) | Freshwater microbial communities from Lake Mendota, WI - 13JUN2010 deep hole epilimnion (SPAdes) | ecosystem: Environmental > Aquatic > Freshwater > Lake > Epilimnion/Euphotic zone ... | reverse complement strand
CAGCCTGCATCGTTAACACCGTGCCAACTGGAACTGAATCTCGTAATCCAGTTAATCGTTCAGCAGTTGCCACGCAAATTCTAAGATCACCTTGTCTTCGATAAAGCTGAGCACTCTCACTTGTGGCATCGCGCAACGCAGTTAAAGCGGGGGTAGCAATAGCTAGTAATTTATCCTCACCTGCAGCAGATGCCAATTCAGCAGAGCGAGCGCCCAATACAAATCGACCTGAGAAATCTCGAGTTACTAATCGGTGGTGTTCAAGTGCCACCGCTAATCGGTGGGCAGTCGGACGGGCGATACCTGTGGCAGATACTAAATCACTTAAGGATTGAGGCCCGGCCTCTAGTGCGGCAAGAATCTTTACCGCTTTATCTAAGACACCAACTCCGCTATTCTTACCGTCCACACTCTGATAATGCCATCTCAACTATTGAGAAGCAAATTTAAGTGCGGATATAGAAATTGTTTAAGGAGAGCTACTTACAAATGGGCAAGACCTTAGCGGAGAAGATTTGGGCTGAGCATGTTGTATCTGCAACAGCTGGTGAGCCAGATTTACTTTATATTGATCTGCACCTAATTCATGAGGTGACAAGTCCGCAAGCATTTGATGGTTTGCGCTTGGCAAATCGCAAGGTACGCAGAGCTGATCTGACTATTGCTACTGAAGACCATAATGTGCCAACCCTAAATATTGATAAGCCGATCGCTGATCCAATCTCCAAATTACAGGTAGATACCTTGCGCAAAAATTGTGCTGAATTTGGGGTTCGTCTTCACTCACTAGGAGATGTTGAGCAAGGCATTGTGCATGTGGTGGGACCACAATTAGGAATTACTCAACCTGGTATGACCATTGTTTGCGGAGATTCCCATACCTCAACCCATGGTGCATTTGGCGCCTTAGCATTTGGTATCGGCACCAGTGAGGTCGAGCATGTTCTAGCTACTCAAACTCTGCCACTGATTCGACCAAAGACGATGGCAATTAATGTTGATGGAACTTTAAAAGCTGGTGTTACTAGCAAAGATATTATTTTGGCAGTGATCGCAAAGATTGGTACTGGTGGTGGCCAAGGCTACATTCTTGAGTACCGTGGCAGTGCAATTAGGGCGCTCTCCATGGAGGCTCGAATGACTATTTGTAATATGTCTATTGAGGCAGGTGCTAGAGCTGGATTAATCGCACCTGATCAAACCACCTTTGATTATGTTCAAAGTAAACCACACGCCCCAACCGGAGCTGATTGGGATGCCGCCCTTACTTATTGGAAAACATTAACTACAGATGCTGATGCCAAGTTTGATAAAGAGGTAAATTTAAATGCAGATGAGCTAGCGCCATTTGTTACCTGGGGAACAAATCCTGGTCAAGGTTTGCCACTTACCTCATCTGTTCCAAATCCAGCTGATTTTGCTAATGCTGAAGATCGCGGCGCAGCCGAGCGGGCCTTGGAGTACATGGATCTAAAGCCAGGCACGCCACTTAAATCAATTAAGGTGGACACAATTTTCCTAGGCTCTTGCACAAATGGTCGAATTGAAGATTTAAGATCTGCAGCTTCAATCATTAAGGGAAAGAAGATTGCCTCCTCTGTTCGATTACTAGTTGTTCCTGGCTCTGCCAGAGTTAGATTGCAGGCAGAATCTGAAGGATTAGATAAGGTGTTTTTAGATGCAGGTGGAGAGTGGCGAAGTGCGGGCTGTTCCATGTGTCTTGGAATGAACCCAGATCAATTAAAGCCAGGTGAGAGAGCAGCCTCAACTAGTAACAGAAATTTTGAAGGCCGACAAGGAAAGGGTGGGCGAACCCACCTGGTTAGTCCTTTGGTAGCAGCAGCAACCGCATTAAAGGGCACATTAGCTTCACCGGCGGATTTGTAAGATGGAAAAGTTCATAAACCACACTGGAAGTGCGTTGCCACTTCGTAGATCAAATGTTGATACCGATCAGATAATTCCTGCTGTTTATTTAAAGCGAATTACCAAAAATGGTTTTGAGGATGGTTTGTTTGCTGCTTGGCGAAATGATCCAAGCTTTGAGTTAAATCAACCTCAGTATCAAAAGGCCAGTATTTTGGTAGCCGGTCCTGATTTTGGAACTGGATCCTCTAGAGAGCATGCAGTTTGGGCATTACAAAACTATGGATTTAAAGTGGTCTTATCTAGTCGGTTTGCAGATATTTTTAGAGGCAACTCACAAAAAATGGGTTTGTTAACTGTTATTTTGACCCAAGAGGAGATAGAGGAAATTTGGCAGGTGGTAGAAAGTAAGCCAGATACCCAAATAACAGTTGATTTGGCGAGTAAAACAATCACCTATGCCGGTAAAACCCTAAGCTTTGCCATTGATGATTACACCCGCTGGCGCTTAATGGAAGGTTTAGATGACATTGGTCTTACCTTTACAAAAATTGATGCGGTAACAACTTTTGAGGAAAAAAGAGCGAGTTTTAAGCCAAAAACACTGCCAATTAAGTAATCTAAAACTCTAAAGTAATTATTTAGAGTTTCGAATAATTGCGTAAAAACCTTGATTTACAATAAGAATTTGCTTGCGACACACCGAATAGATACATCCAAGTATTACTACTCACCCCATAGATTAACCCTTAGTTAAGCGAATGCTTAATGTTTAAGCGTAAAAATAAGGGGATCAAATGAACAAGGCCCAGTTCATCGCTTATCTAGCACCACAATTTGGTGATAGTAAGAAGGAAGCTGCTCGCGCTGTAGAGGTTGTATTTGATGCAGTAGTTCGCAACATCTCTAAAGGCGAAGATGTAATGATTAATGATTTCGGTAAGTTTAAGAAGGTTGATCGTCCAGCACGTAAGGGACGTAATCCTTTTACTGGAGAGTCAATTCAAATCAAGGCAAGCAAGAAGGTTCGCTTTCTGCCTGCAAAGGGTTTGAAAGAGGTTATCTCTGGTGCACGTAAGTTAGGTGCAGCACCAACACCACCAGCAAAGGCAGCGCCAGCAAAGGCTGTTAAGAAAGTTGGTAAGGCAAAGAAGGTTGCTCGCAAAGTAGTAAAGAAGGCGAAGAAGTCAAAGCGTCGCTAATTAGTTAATTCTAAAGCGGGATCTCATGCGTGAGATCCCGCTTTTTTACGCTCATTTATCCTCAATTCCTGTATTGGTCGTAGAATTGCGCGGTGTCGACTGAGTTGAAGATTTCATACGCACCCCCTACCGGAAAACCTCTTGGGACAAATGCTTGGTTTAAATTTGGTGCAACACTTGTACGGCCAATACTTAACTCCTTTGCAAAGCGAGATTGGCGGGGAGCTGAAAATCTTCCCAAGACTGGTGCTGCGATTGTGGTCTGCAATCACATCTCTTATGTTGATCCACTGCTTTTTACTCACTTTCTTTATGACAATGGCAGAGCGCCAAGATATTTAGGCAAAGCCTCGTTATTCAAACTACCAATTATTGGCAGAGTGCTGCTAGGTGCTGGACAAATTCCAGTGGAGCGTGAAACCGCCAATGCATCGCAATCATTAAGTCATGCCATAGCTTTCTTAAAAGCTGGACACATGCTTGGCGTATACCCAGAGGGCACGCTTACTCGAGATGTGAATTACTGGCCAATGAAAGCAAAAACTGGAATTGCTCGACTAGCCATACTTACCGGCGTACCTGTAATTCCATGCGCTCAGTGGGGAGCGCAGAGAATACTTCCGGCTTACAGTAAGAAACCAAGATTGTTTCCAAGAAGTAAGGTCACAGTAATTGCTGGTCCAGCATTGGATTTGTCAAAGTGGTCAGGCCGAGCAGAGGATCCAGTAGCGCTGGAGGAAGCAACTGCTTATGTAATGAGTGCGATCACTAAGTTGTTAGAGCAAATCCGTAATGAAAAAGCACCAAGTGAAATTTTTGATCCTAAGAAATCAGCCTTGCCACGGACTGGTAATTTTAAGAAAGATAGCAGATGAAAAAAGTTGCGGTATTAGGTTCTGGAGCTTGGGGGACAACCCTAGGTCAAGTAATGGTTGATTCTGGGCAACAAGTTTTAATCTGGGGACGAAATAAAAAAGTTGTTCGAGAAATCAATCGACGCCACTCCAATCGCAGATTTTTAAAAGGCATTGATCTACCTAGAGAGTTAAAAGCAACCACCGACATTAAGGCGGTATTGCAATTTGCTGATGTCATCTTGCTGGCTATTCCTTCCCAAACTTTGCGAGAGAATCTTGAAAGTTGGAAGGGTTTTTTCCCTAAAGATTTGCCGGTAATCAGCACATTAAAGGGTATTGAGGTTGCAACTCAACTTCGCATGACTGAGGTAGCTCAACAGGTATTAGAGATTGATAAGTCACGATTTGGCTTGATAACTGGGCCAAATTTGGCAAATGAAATCATTATGCGCCAGCCTGCAGGTGCAGTTGCTGCTTCAGAAAACCCTGCAAATATTGATGTGATGTCAGAGATTTTCTCCACTAATTACTTCAGAATTTATCCATCAAATGATTTGGTCGGATGTGAGTTTGCCGGCGCTGCAAAGAGTGTAATTGCATTGGCAGTTGGTATTGCAGTTGGTATGGGTTATGGCGAAAACACCCAAGGATTAATGATTACTCGTGGCTTGTCGGAGGTTGCAAGATTAGGTGGTGCCTATGGCGCTAATCCGCTTACCTTCTTAGGTTTGGCCGGAATCGGTGACCTAGTGGCAAGTGCTCAATCACCACTTTCTCGAAATAGAAGTTTTGGTGAAGTACTTGGTAAATCTGGATCAATGACTAAAGCTAGAGCTCAGATTGTGAAAACGGTAGAGGGTGTTTACTCAGCTGGCGCGATGTTAGAGCTAGCCCACCGGGTGGGAATAGAGGTACCAATCATTGAAGCGGTCTCAGATGTAGTTGCTGGCACATTAAATCCCAAGGATGCATTGGCAAGATTGATGACAGTTAGTATTAAGGCTGAGATCTAATGAGTAAATCTAGAGTTGCAATCATCTGCGGTGGCAAAAGCAGCGAACATGAAATCTCCTGTGTTTCAGCAAATGGAATCTTAAATGCCATTGATCGCAACAAATTTGAGCCGGTGTTAATCGGAATAACAAAGAGTGGAAAATGGCTGTTGCTTCCTGATGACAGTAACTTTTCGATAGTCAATGGCGCACTTCCCACCGTACCTGAATCAGGTATTGAGGTAAGCATTACAAGTTTGGGATTAGTAGCAGGCGGTAAGCAATTGGCAATTGATGTTGCATTCCCAGTTTTACATGGGCCATATGGTGAAGATGGAACTATTCAAGGTTTGTTTGAAATGATTGGAATTAAGTATGTTGGCTCTGGGGTGTTAGCTAGTGCAGTTAGCATGGACAAGTCTTATGCCAAACCGATATTTGCTTCTGCTGGATTAAGTGTTGCGGCTGGAATCGTTGTTACCTCAAAAAACTTTGAGCTACCAAGTAATCTCACATTTCCACTCTTTGTAAAACCAGCTAGAAGTGGTTCAAGTAGAGGAACTACAAAAGTGAAACAAAAATCTGATCTAGCTTCAGCGGTTGAACACGCCTTGTCTTTTGACACAAAGGTGATTATTGAGCAGGCAGTTGCTGGCAAAGAGATTGAATGTGCAGTTTTACAAGCTGATGGGAAAATTACTGCATCTGAAGTTGGTCAAATTTCTATCTCTAGCAAATTTGAGTTTTATGATTTTCAAGCCAAGTACCTTGATAATTCAATGGAGTTAATTGTCCCGGCTGATTTACCAGCAGGTGTGCAATCTAAAATTCAGCAAGCAGCTATTACAGCCTTTAATGCTGCAGGGTGTGAAGGGTTAGCTCGAGTTGATTTCTTCTATTCAACACAGGGTGAAATCATAATTAATGAAATCAACACTATGCCTGGCTTTACCCCAACATCGGTATACCCAAAGTTGATTGAAAAAAATGGCATTAACTATCAAGAGTTAATATCTAAGTTAATTACCACCGCTCAAACGCGCTCAGCCAGTATTACTCGCTAACAGTTATGAATGGTGTCTTAGAAAAAGCTGCAGTTAAAAGAGTTATTGCTGCCAAAGAAAGTTTTGGTCTAACCGGAGAGATTAAGGTTTTAACTGAGAGTGCAAAAAGTGCTGCCGAAGCTGCTGCAGGTTTAGGTATTGAAGTAGGTCAGATAGCCTCCTCGATTATCTTTAAATTACCCGATCAATCCTCATTACTAGTAATCACCTCAGGTCGTCATCGTGTTGATACTGATCTGGTGGCTAGTAAGTTAGAGGTTGAAAAGCTTGAACGAGTGGATGCTGATTTTGTAAAGGAAGTTTCAGGTTTTTCAATTGGTGGAGTTGCACCAATTGGTTGGTTAAATCAACCTGCACTTACATTAATTGATGAGGCCTTAAATGATTATCAGGTCGTTTGGGCAGCAGCTGGTCATCCACACGCTGTTTTCCCAACCACTTATAGTGATCTGTTGAAATACACTGGCGCAAGAGCGATGGTAGTGGGGGATTGATTTGAATAAAGTAAGTAAGTCAAGAGTTTTTGAATGGCTTGGGGTAGTAACTGCAATTGTTTACTCGTTGCTAGTGGCAGCAAATATAGGCGCTGAATTTATTGGTTTTACTTTGCTGCTTGCATCCTCAGCATTTATTGGTGTCTGGGCTTTTTTAGGAAAACATCGTGGAATTTTGTTCCTGCAGTTTTTTTATGCAACTGCAGGAATTATCGGAATGATTCGTTGGTTTTAGCCAACTAAGTTCAATAAATAACTTTTTTAAAAGGTGGTAACTGGGCAGGTGAGAGTTCTAGTAATTCCAGCAACACCTTGAACCTTGGCTAGAACAGTACGTCCTAGATCCTCCATGCTTGCAGCTTCTGCTCGCATAATTACATCGTATGGACCGGTTACACCTTCAGCGATTGTCACGCCAGCGATGGCTGAGACAGCCTTGGCAACACTTGAGGCTTTTCCAACTTCAGTTTGAATCAAAATATAAGCCTGGACAGACATTTTAAGCCTTTCAATTTACTCATACCTATTCAACGATGAACGGTAGTGATATTAAAGGGTAGCCTATAGCGAGTTACTTGGGGAGTGCCATTGATTGAATCTGAAGCAGGTCTAATAGAGCGCTTGCGCCTTCTATTCCATACCGCATTTCAAAGTGATGTTGAGGTAGGAATTGGAGATGATGCAGCGGTGGTTGCTGCAACCCAAAATAAACTGGTCGCTACCGTTGATATGGCGGTGGAGGATATTCACTTCAAGCGAGAGTGGTCAACTCCCTTTCAAATTGGCGCAAAGTTAACGACCGCTAATTTGGCCGATATCTATGCCATGGGAGCTAAGCCAAAGTACCTACTTGTTGCAGCTGCGATTACTGAGGTAGATAACTCTGAAGTGATAACTGATTTAGCAAAAGGAATTAGATCTGTTGCCGATAAGTACCAGGTCAGTGTTATTGGTGGTGATCTGAGTAAAGCTCAAAAGATGAGTTTGAGTATCACCGCCTTAGGTGAAATTTCAGGTAAGCCAATTACTCGCCAAGGTGCGACAGTTGGAGATTTGGTTTATCTAAGTGCTTTACCAGGATTATCAGCAGCAGGATTAGCAATCTTAACTCGCGGGCTTGATCGGCCAAGGTATGTTGTTGAGGCTCACTTAAATCCCAAATTACTTCCACCTACCGAGTTGATTAAAGTGGCGACTTCTATGTGTGATATCAGTGATGGATTGGCAACTGATGCAAAAAATCTTGCTAAAGCATCTGGGGTAAATATAAATTTAAGTAAAGAGTTGATTGAAAAATCTGCTGACTACAAGGATTTAGCAGAGCTTGCAAATGAGTTAGGTGAGGATGTTTTAGATTGGATTATTTCTGGGGGCGAGGATCATTTCTTTTTAGCCACTGTTGCACCGGCAAATGCCCATGAAGGAATTGGAATTCAGGTTGGTAAAGTGGAAGAAGGATCTGGACAAGTGCTACTAGATGGTGATGTGGTTAAAAAAACCGGCTACCAACATTTCTAACTAGCGAGAAACTTTGCCTGCCTTAAGACATGAGGCACAAACATTTTTACGCTTGCTTTGGCCATTAATAATGGTGCGAATCTTTTGAATGTTTGGATTCCAGCGACGACGGGTAGCACGCTTTGAGTGAGAGACGTTGTTACCAAAGCTTGGGGCTTTTCCACAGATATCGCATACTGAAGACACTTTACTAACTCCCTTGATTATCGATTCACTCGCTTATTAGAGGCGAAAGATTACCTTGCGGGGGTATTAATTGGCTAATCCAGTGGGTAGTTACGCACAGATCCCCATTGGGCATTAGATACTTCCACTATGACCAATCTTTCAACCCGATTAACAAAGATCGTGGGAGATCGGACTGCGCAAGTTTTGGAGAAATCCTTTGGTGTTACAACGATAAATGAGTTGCTCAGGCATTATCCCCGCCGCTATGTAGTTCGTGGTGAATTAACTGATATTTCAACCTTGGTTGCAGAGGATGAGGTAACTATCTTGGCGCAGATTGAAGCAGTAAAACTCAGGCGTGCAAATGGTAAGAATATTCTTGAGGTGGTAGTCACTGATGGCAGTGCAAATCTTTCGCTCACCTTTTTTAATCAAGCATGGCGTGAGAAGGATTTAAAAGCTGGCAGAGTCGGATTATTTGCCGGCAAGGTTGGGGTTTTTAAAGGCAGGAGACAACTATCCCATCCAGATTATCAGTTAATCCCAGATGGTGAGGATGTTGATGCGGCAGTGGCTGAATTCGCCGGCAAGTATTTACCGGTATATCCAGCAACAGCAAAACTGCCATCATGGAAAATAATGCAGTGCATGAAATTAGCCCTGGATTCTCAAGATGATCTACCAGATTATCTTCCTACTGAAATTATTCAAGAGTTTAAGTATCCAACATTGAAAAAAGCCTTTACAGATATTCACCAGCCGCCTGATTTAGATAGTGCAGAAAATGCGCGCACCAGGTTAACCTTTGATGAAGCGCTATTGCTGCAATTACTTCTTGGGCAACGGCGGATACAAATCAGCCAATTAAGCACCAAATCAAGGACGCCTAACACGCCAAAGTTAGTCGCTGCATTTGAGAAGAGGCTCCCATTTAAATACACCGCAGGGCAGGTGGTAGTAAATGAGCAGATCGAAAAAGATCTTTCCAATAAATTTCCGATGCATCGATTACTACAAGGAGAGGTCGGATCAGGTAAAACTGTTGTCGCATTAAGAGCGATGCTTTCAGTTGTTGACTCCGGTGGCCAGGCAGCATTGTTAGCACCAACTGAGGTTTTAGCTCAACAGCATTATCGAACCATTACTAAGTTACTAGGTGATTTAGCAATGGCTGGCACATTAGAGGGCAGTGAAATTGGCACAGCGGTTGAGCTCCTAACCGGTTCACTTTCTACTGCAGAGAAAAAAGTAATACATGCAAAGTTAGCCTCTGGCCAAACTGGAATCGTAATTGGCACACATGCTCTAATTTCAGATGGTGTTGAATTTGATGATCTGGGCCTAGTGGTAGTTGATGAGCAACATAGATTTGGTGTTGAACAACGTGATGCGCTTCGAATGAAAGCAAAGCAACCACCCCATCTTTTAGTTATGACTGCAACTCCAATACCTAGAACTGTGGCAATGACTGTTTTTGGTGATTTGGATATCTCAACCCTTAAAGAGTTACCAAGTGGCAGAGCTGCAATCACAACACATGTAATTCCGGTATTGGAAAAACCACATTACCTAGACCGGGCTTGGCAGCGAGTTAAAGAGGAGGTCGCTAAGGGATTTCAGGTTTATATAGTCGCACCTCGAATTGAGAACCCAAATAAAAAACTCACCGAGCGCGAAATACTTGCTGCTCAACTTCTGGGTGAGGAGTTTTTAGATAATGAGGTCATGGTTGCAGTAGAGGAGTTAGCACCAGAGTTAGCTAGTGGGGCACTTGCTGGATTAAAGATTGCAGTTTTGCATGGCAAGCAAAGTAGTGAGGTTAAAGATCAAACTATGAGCGCATTTGCTGCAGGCCAAATCCAAGTTTTAGTAGCCACCACAGTGATTGAGGTTGGTGTTGATGTGCCTAACGCCTCCATGATGGTGATCATGGATGCTGACAGATTTGGTGTCTCACAACTTCATCAATTAAGAGGCCGAGTCGGCCGAGGTAGTGCTCCTGGTTTATGTCTACTAGTAAGTGGTGCGCCAGAGGATTCACCAAGTATGCAACGCCTATCAG
>Ga0208050_1000218_pt1 | contig 10340 bp, 13 predicted proteins | sample LakMenEpi13Jun10_FD_150691 | JGI IMG/M metagenome (GOLD analysis project Ga0208050, IMG submission 150691) | Freshwater microbial communities from Lake Mendota, WI - 13JUN2010 deep hole epilimnion (SPAdes) | ecosystem: Environmental > Aquatic > Freshwater > Lake > Epilimnion/Euphotic zone ... | reverse complement strand
GTTATCATCAAAAGCAGCGCCCCCAATAGAGTTAAGAGAAGCAATGGCCCTAGAATTAATGCCACTACCTTTCTTGGATGCCTTGTCAACAAAGTCTTTGTAGTTTTCATACGGTCTCTTTTCTATAATTTTATTTGCAATGCTGTCTGAAATAAATTTAATCTCTGCCAATCCAAATCTAATTGAATCTTTTTGTAATGAAAAGTTTACATCGGATTCATTCACATGTGGAAGTTTTACTTTTATACCAAGTCTTTTTGCTTCAATCAAATAACCTGTTCTGGCGTCTTTGTCTCCTTCGTTTTTGAGGATCGAGAATAAAAATTCCAAAGGATAATAGCACTTAAGCCAAGCGGTATAATAAGAAAGCATAGAATAAGCGACAGCGTGACTACGATTGAATGAGTATCCAGCGTGAGCTTCGAATGTTTTCCAGAGATTGTCTGCTTCTTCTGCGCTGATATGCTTTTTAGCGCCCTGAATAAATTTATCTTTGAATGGACTGAGTTCTTTTGCATCTTGCTTTTTACCAATAACCTTTCTAACCTTGTCAGCCTCTGACCAAGTCATTCCTCCTAGGTGTACGCATGCTTGCATAACCTGCTCTTGATATATAATCACCCCGTATGTATTTTCTGTAAAAGGTTTCATAATTGGATGGATATAATTAACTGCTTCATTACCGTGCTTACGCTTGATGTAAGAGGCTCCAACTGTATTCATAGCTCCTGGTCTAACCAAAGCATTTGATGCAGCTAAGTCTTCAAATTTATCGACACGCATTTTTATAAGTAAGTTTGTATATGGTGTTGCTTCTGCCTGGAATATTCCCTTTGTGTATCCATCGTTAAAAATCTTATAAACATTCTCATCATCTAAAGCAATGTCATAAAGATTAATATCTTTGTCGTATCTACTCTTAATTGATTTTAAAGTATCAGAGATCACAGATAAAGTCTTAAGACCTAGGGCATCTAGCTTAATAAGACCTATATCTGCAACCGTATCCATATCGTATGCCACGACTGGAATTCTTCCAGAGACTTCATCATTTGCATCAGCTCTGGACTCTATTGGTGCATACTTTCTCAAATCATCTTTTGCAACAACTACACCTGCAGCATGTACTCCAACACTTCGAATTTTGCCACGAAGACGTTCTGCAAGCCAAGTTACTTCTGGATACTTTGCCCTAAATTCTTTTGTATTTGGAGAATCCATAAAGTCTTCAAATGTATCGATAGACTTCATAGCACGATTAACATCTGAAAGAGGAACCATAAACACTCTTGCGGCATCTCGAATTACACCCTTATCTTTAAAATAAGTAAATGTAGAAATGGAAGCAACGTGTTTAAACTTCTTCTTTAAATAATCTTTTACCTCTTTACGACGGCGATCCTCGAAGTCTGTATCGATATCTGGGAAGTCATTACGTTCTGGGTTAATAAATCTAAAGAAAAGTAAATCATATTTAATTGGATCTACATCTGTAATTCCAAGAGCATAGCAAACTAATGAGCCTGCTGCAGAACCACGTCCTGGACCAACCATAATGTTATTTGACTTAGCCCATGTAATCATATCGGCTACAACTAGGAAATATGAAGCAAATGACTTATCTTTAATTATAGATAACTCTTCTGCAATTCTATCCAAGTAGACCTGGTCTCTGTCTAGAGATAGCCTTCTAAGGCCTTCTAAGGCCATATCAGCTAGTTTCTTATCAGCATTGGTCTTTGGGATAGGCAGCAGATCTAGACCCTCATGGAAGTCATATTCTTCAATCTTGTCTGCAATTTCCATTGTATTATCATATATGTCTGTACGAGTAATACCTGCTTTATTAAAGTCCGCCTCAATTTCTGACCTACTCTGAATAAATAGATTATAATCTTGAAATGATATTCTACGGTCTGGATATAAGTAATTAAATCTATCCATCATGTCTGGCATTTGTCTAGACATTTCAAAGTCTGCATCTTTATCTGATTTAGGAGATGTTGATAGAATAAGCATTGCTTCTTCTAGAACTCTATCTTCTTCTTTAGCAAAGTGGGCATCTCCTGTTGCCACCGCCTTAATTCCTAACTCATCCGCTAATTCTAATAGGGCCGAGTTGATTTCATGGGGGTTATGTGATTGGACTTCCACGTAGAAATCTTCCATAAAGATCTGTTTAAAATCTTGAAGTATAAGCTTGGCTTCTGATAGTTCGCCCTTTTCGATGCATTTACTAATAAGTCCATTAAGACATCCACTAAGTACAATAATACCTTCCGCATATTCTTTTAAAACCTCTCTGTCAATTCTTGGCTTGTGATAAAACCCTTCTGTCCAAGCAAGCTCTTGAAGAGTATTAATATTTTCTAATCCCTTTTTGTTTTTAGCAAGTAGGATGATATGGTTGTAGGCCTGAATAGACTTATCTGTTTTAGAAGACCTATCAAATCTATCTGTTGGCGATATGTAGGCCTCTACTCCAAGTATGGGTTTAATTCCTAATTCTTTTGCAGCAATCTGCATTTCTCTATGAGAAGACAATGTTCCGTGGTCTGTGATTGCAATTGCAGTCTGACCAGCATCTAATGCAGCCTGACATAATTCTTTTGGTGAATTAAGCCCATCCATTAATGAGTAATATGAATGAACGTGTAAGTGTGTAAAACTCATTAGTATCCGCCCGTGCATTCATTTCTAGTATGATAAAGTCTAATCTTTGTCATAGTCTTTTTATTTGGTGCATATAAATCTTCTTCGCAACATCCACATTGCATATGCCATTCTCGTGCAAAGAAATCATACAGCATTCCCCTGTAGTCTTTGTATTTATTTGCTACAAATGTATCGAATGGGTCTGGTATTTCGTATGAGATCATTGTGTAATTCTATCAAATACTGTAGGGCCAGTCAATAACTGGCCCTACATATATTTATACTACCAGTCTACGCTGCTGCTTGTTGAAGATGAATCTCGCTCTTCTGGAGCTGATTCACCAGTATAAAATGCTTCCTGCTCTGCGTATGGAACACTACGCACTGCTGTCTTTTCTAAATCAAACAGCTCAACAGCAGAGAAGTCAAATGGCTTTTCATCTTTAGCTAAAGGAATAATTGTGTAGCTTGTGTCTGTCTTAAGACCACTACGCTTTACACGCCACATTAAGTTTGTGATGCTTCCCATTTCATTTGCATACTCAATCAATGTTGGTGTAATTGTTTTACCACTTACTCCCTGAGAAAGAATTGCTACATATGGCTCAGTCTTTCCGTCATCAACTAGAACATTAATGTAAAGACGCTTTCTTGCACCCCACCCAGCCTTTGGATCCTTACGGTGCTGCTCTTGAGCCCAGTCACGGCCTTCATCTTCCATTGTATCTAATGCCTTACGGCGATAATCTTTAGGGTTCGTGTGCTCAATTGCAAAAAATCCGCAACCCATTTTTTCATTATAGTGTGGTGAATCTGGATCAAGCTCTTGCAGGAAGCGAATCTTTACAGCTTCCCCATCTTCAATCTTCAACCACTTTGCCTTGCTATCTTCTGAACTAGTATATGTAACCTTGTCCATTGCCTTTGTCATTCCTGACAAACCTTTTACTATTCCCATTTTTTCTCCTTATGTATGTAACGGTATATATCCGTTTGTAACCACGTATTTTTTTTAAGTTCTGTATTCAAAATTAGATATGGCATTTGTTATACAGGCTTTAATATCTTCATCAGACATATCCCCTGCATCTTTTACACCCTCTGGATATATTCTACCATAAGAATGCGATGCCCACAAGATGTTTTTATTACTTAATTTATATGCAATAGTTGAGCCTAAATCTCTTCCCGCCTTGTCTGCATCTGTCATAATAATAACTGTATTAAAATATCTATTTAATAGACTAAGGTTTTGTCCAGATATGTGTCCACCAAGAGTTGCTACCACATTTGGAAATCCAGCTTGGTGAACACGAATTGCATCAAAGCTAGACTCTACAACAATAACCCTATCTCCAATTTTTTTAGCACGGTGAATATTAAACATAGTCTTGCTTCTTGGAAGGTCTTTACTATTCTTAAATCTCTTATCAGAAATAGATCTACCAACAACACCTACTGCTATACCGTCTGGACTATGAACTGGTACAGTTATCATGTCCATATTGTCTGAATACCCTAATGAAAAATGCTTAATGGAATCCAAATCTATACCACGAGATTTTAAATATTCCTGAGCTTTGTCACTATTAATTAGTCCATCATGCAGGCTAATTAATTTGTCTTTTGGAAATTCAATAAAGTCTGGTTTATCTTCTAGAATATCCTTTAATGATTCATCAAAGTTTTCTAGCGACTCTGACTGCTTTGATTCAATATACCTTAAAGACTGAAATTCATTTTTGTTTAAAATCTTTTTTACTAGATCGCTTAATGTTCCAGCCTCGCCACAAGATGGATTGAAGCATATGTAAGCACCTTTTGTTTTACTTATGCTAAAGCTTGATGTGTGTCTATTTGAATGAAATGGACAATACGCCAAAAAGTCGTTGGATGTTTCTCCAACCATATCTATTCCTAGGCTTTGGACTATTGACCTTATGTGGGCGTGGGAATATTCCGTTGTATCAACTTTCCTTGTGTCATACCCTCTAATTGCCATGCCTTCTTCTTTCCTACATAAACTCCATGGAGAGTCATTAAGAACTTCCATGTCTGTCCGTCAAATTCTACCGAAAAAGCTGGGTCTATGTCAAGCACCCTAGCGTATCCAGAATCTTTCATTTGGCTTGCAAGCAAATCTTCATATTGTTTTTTAATTCTGATCATGTCGGAATCATCTAAAAACTCAACTCTTATTTGAAACCTTTTAATATTCTTATGGGTCACTTGCTTAGCTCTGGAAGGTCTTCGTAGATTGGAGTAATTACTCCTCTATTTATATCCCAGTCAAGGAAGAATCTGAAGTCATGTCCATGTCTATTCTTTCTAGAGACAACCTCAATAAGATCTGTATTGGCATGCTTATGAATTGCAATAGCCATATCAGCATCATACTCGATAGCCTTTGACCATGCAACCTGGCTCATCATTGGAGGCTCCTTTTGATCTGAGATATCATCTGCAGTTGCAGCGGTGATATCAATAATAGGAATTCCATTTGTTACAGCAAGCAGCTTGAAATCTCTTGATATATTTCTATTTCTTTCAACTTCAGAATTACTTCTTTTGTTATCGTTAAATAGCTGATGGTAGTCAAGAATAACTAGATCTGGCTTATGCTGATCAATCTTTCCTTGGATAGTTGCTGGAGTTACTTCTCCAGCACCTTCATTTGAAACAAGGATGAAGCTATTCTTTCCCTCAGTTTTTTTCTTTCCCCATGTTTTAAAATCATCAATGTTAATATCACCTTTAGAAAGATCGCTTGCTCTAAATAATCCAGAACCTAACATTGTATAAATTCGATCTCGCATATTTTCTGGAGCCATTTCAAGCGAAACAATCATCGGCTTAAATCCTTGCTCCCAAGCTTTGCATGCTAAGTAAGATGTGAACCATGTCTTTCCTCGGCCTGGCCATCCAATTGCAACAATAAGGTGGCCTGGAGCCATGCCAGTTGGGTAGGCTTTATCGATAGCTTCAAACCCAGTTAAAATTCCTGGGCTTCCTCCCATTGCTAGAGATCTAGTTCTAACTGACTCATAGTGTCTTTCAGCTGAGTCGAGGTCTGTGATATCTAGATCTTTAACATTATTGGTGTACCTACTTAAGTTTGCTAATTGAGACTGCATGGTTCCAAGAACTCTGGATGGTGCATCTTCTTTTAAAGAGGAACCAGCCTGCATAAGAATTGTCTTTAACTTGTTACCCACGAATTCATTTTTTAGTTTGTCTAAATAGTATCCAGTCTCTCCCTTTGTTTCAACTGGCTCAAAGTCTTTAAACTTATCCTGCAGAATTCCAGCTTCTGGAACTGCCCTAAATTTATAATAGTAGGACTTAAGACCTTCCCAGATATCTTTATGTGATACGAATAGGTCGTCTGAGTTGTCTGCAAGAATGGTGCTTATGTCTTTGTTTTTACAAACTGCTGAAATTAGTTCTGCTTCTGTATTCACTAATTATCCTCAACCATTCTTTTAGTTTCCTGCAACAGACGGCTTCTGTTAACTTTATCTTCTTTAATTTGAATCATCATGTCTTCTATTCTGTCAAAATTATTGTAAAAGAAATTAAGTGGGTGCCTGTTCTTTCCAGTCTTAAAATAATATTCTAATACATCTTTAGCTCTATCAAACCCTATGCTATCAATTACATCCTGCATCGCCCACTTTTCTTTATACCTATTAATTGTTGGCTTTGTATTATATAAGCCTTCATATAGGTTTGAGTATAACGACAAAAGAATATAGGGTTCTTTATTTACTGCCACGTAATTCCTCTTCTACTTCTTGTGTCTTTTGAATAAGCTTGTCTTCAACAAACTTATAGACTCTATCTGCTGCAGCATCCACTGTCTCACCGTCTCTAACAAAGTCGTCAACGCCGATACCAATCTTGATGCTTTCAAAGTTTCCTAGGTTGCGTGTAAAAGATAAATCAACTCTAACCTGAGTTCCTTTTTCCATTAGTGATCCGCCTTTCTATGTCTGCTTAAAGTGTCGTGGGCAAAGATACCCCAACGCACTACTAATTCTTTCTTGCATATTTCACATACTACAACTTTTGTTGGGGCTACTCTGCTTTCCATACTGGCACAAAGTTCCCTTCTGTTGTCTTAGTATACAATATAGTGTTGTGTTTGAGAAGAGCCCTCATCTCATTTCTTGAAGGCATATTATTAGAATAACCTGATTCTAATATAAACTCATGAATGTCCATAATGTCCGATTCACTATACATAAACTTATACCATGTGCTATCTGGATTACCTATTGGATATACTTTTTGAGGGTATCTTATCTTCCCGTCCAAAATATAATCTTCTATAGTAACCTTGTGCTTGCCAAGCATCTGAGCTACCTGCGTAGTTGAGTATGCATTCTCCATAGTTTTTAAAACTTGTGAATAAGAATATAGCAATCTCTTTTTATCTGGATAGCACCATGCAACCATTTGGTCTTTAGATCTCGAATGACTTAATACTTTATGTATTTTATTATTTAAGAAGAAATACCGAATGCTCTTAGCTGGCTGTTTTCTCTTTTTTCTATCCATTTACCTAGTGCACTCGTATCCTTATTAATCATCCATCTTTTACCGCACATCATGCAGAAAAGCTCTACGTGTAATTTTTGTGAAAATACTCTATCTACAAAAACTCTTCCTTGGCATTTATTGCATTTCATCATAGCGTAAATATCTTCCCATCAACAACACATGAGTAATCTGGTGCCACATGGATCATTTGAATATGTGGGTAGTCGTTTACAATATGTGCAATGGCAAAGCCCTTTTGCCAATCGTGGTGCTGCATATACTTCATTCCGTCTGATTTTTCATCACACATGTGACCAAGCTCATAGCCACGAAGAGTTTCTCCCTGCCCACCGTTTCTTAATTCATAAGTAACTAGATGAGACGCTATTCTGTGCGAGTGCCCTCTCATAAGAGATATCTGTAGATCTTCCATATCTTTTCTTACTGAACCAGTTGAAGCAATTGAAAGTCCATGGTGAACATGGATGTCTCCAAAACGACGCTTTGGCAGTTCGTTATAATAAATATACTCATAGCCTAGCGAGTCTAAACTCCACATTGATTCTGGAGTTACTTCAGAAATGTACTCTGGCAACTTAGCATCTACATAATTAAAGATTCTAATATCGTGATTTCCTAGTGCTGAAAAAAGCTGAGCATCTGGAAGCATATCTCTTGTTTTTGCATAAAAATCTCTTGCGCCTTTTGCTTCATGTCGCATCATTGGAACAATAAGATCTTTGCTATCATTTTTATGATAATTTAAAAACTCTGCCGATTTACCTTCAGTATACTTGCTGTAACAAGCCTGGTCATCTGTGTCTCCAAGGTAGTCGACGACATCTGGCTTAAACCATTTCATGACCTTAAACCAAAGTGCGATCATCTTATCATCCTGATATGGGAACTGCTGGTCGGATGAAATCATCCACTTTAAATCGTTGCTCATTATTTACCTTAATACGTAAAAAAGTCACGGGTACGTGACTTTGATGTTACATTAATTGTAACATATTCATTCGTTTTGTCAATAGAAACTAAGATGTTTTACGTTTTACTTGGCTTTATGCCAGCAGCAATTATATCAAATTTTATAGGTACGTTTATGTTAACATTAGATAACACGTAAAGCCTATGAGAGCCAATTCCGCCAGAAATAGACCATTGAAGATCATATTTATACGCAGGGTTCCTTGGTGTTGCTACAAGAAATACATCTGAGTATCCAGTAAAATCTAACTTTATATCTTTATAATCTTGTTTTTTTGCTACAAACCCTGTTTCAAATTCAACTCTCATTGTTTTTACATGAGTAACATTTAAAACATTTACATCTTGTGCTGTAGCTTTACTAAGGCTATAAGCATCATTTGCTGTACTCTTAAGATTATTTATTTCGATCTGCATATCATTTAGTTTTTTTACATCTACAGGCTCACCATCTTGAAATATATTTGACACATTAAACCTCTTCTAGTTTAGCATCAATTGATTTTGAATATTCATATTGTGCTTCTTGTTTATTTATTAACTCTGTTAAATCTGCTCGCAATACAGCAATTTGAGTTTCATAGTTTACAACTAGCTCACCCATTCTTTGCTGCAATGCAGCTATAATTAGATCTGATCTATCTGCCATGATTTATTCCTATACTGTAAGTAATGCAAGCTCTGCTGTAAGAGCCGCCTTTTTTGCATTCAACTCTGTAATATCAGAATTAAGATTAGAAATCTGTGCAGGGTCTGGATTTGAAACAGCCTCTTCTTCAATAACTGAAATCTCTAGGTTGTAAATTGAATACTCAATATTTTTAATATGTTGATTTACAATTGCAGACTTTTCTTCATTTGTTAAAATTGTTGTCATTTTATTCCTCCTTTCATATTATAGCATATTAGCCTATTTGGTCAATACCATTTTTTAGATCATTTAGGATACTATTAAACAGCTCAATTGCCTGAGTTTGTCTTATAACCTGCTCGATTATTTGCTCTCTAATTCCATTTAATATTTGGGCATCAATATCTTCTTCTGAAGGGTTGCGTGTATACCTTATAACCCTTTCTGCTTCGAGAATCTTATCCTCTACTACTCTTATTTTTTCTCCTATTGTAAGTGTCATTATTCTCCTATGGGTATATAGCTCTGTTGCTTATTGGCGTTACGGTATTTCTAAAAGATGCACTTGTTATTGGGGTTCCTAAAGTAGTGCCGTTTATGCTTATCACTTGAGCTCGATAATAAAAGTTTCCAGAAGCTGATGTATTTCCTGTGGGCTGGTTAGTTGATTGTGTTGCCACATTTGAGGATATTGATAATGATTCTGTAGCACCGCTTGTCCAAGTTACGTTATCTGTAGATCTTTGTATTCTTGCAGTAGCAGATGTAGTGTTTGCAAATGTATATCGCATAGTAGCTTTTGGATCATTCCAAAATGTGGTACCAGTTCTACCTCCAGTAGAGCCTGTTATGGATGAAACAGATCCAGGAACTGGAACTGCATTCCATACTGCAGTAAATGTTATACCGTTTGAAGTTGGTACATATGTTCCACCAGGCTGAAGTGTCGCTATCAAGTCACCAGTTGCAGGGTATCTCCAGTTAGAAAATGTAAAGCCTTGTCTAGTTCCAGGACTTGGTGCAGTGTGTGCAGCTCCAGCATTAAATGGTCCCGTAGTAGTGCTTCCAGTGGTGCCGCTTGGATTGCTCCATGAAACTGAATATTGAATTGTAGTTGCTGATCCAGTAATCGTTGCTTGCTTTGCATCTAATTGAGTTTGAATAGCACTTGTTACTCCAGATACATAACCTAATTCTGTAGATGTAACTGTAGTTACAGCAACCTTACCAGAAGCATTTGAAGCTAAAGCTCTGCTTGCTGTTAAATCAGCTGATGTAATTGTAGTAGCGCCACCTGTAATTGTAGCTTCTTTAGTATTTAATTGTGTTTGTATTGCAGAAGTAACTCCGTCAAGATAACTGAATTCTGTATTTGAAACTGCACCGCCACCGATTTTAGCTGCGTCAATTGCTGCTGATGCAGAAATCTTAGCATTAGTAATTACTAGTTCTGGTATTGAATCATTTGTTTTAGATAAAGCACCAAGATAAATTGTAATAGTTTCATTAGATAATGAACCAC
>Ga0208050_1000216_pt1 | contig 10359 bp, 17 predicted proteins | sample LakMenEpi13Jun10_FD_150691 | JGI IMG/M metagenome (GOLD analysis project Ga0208050, IMG submission 150691) | Freshwater microbial communities from Lake Mendota, WI - 13JUN2010 deep hole epilimnion (SPAdes) | ecosystem: Environmental > Aquatic > Freshwater > Lake > Epilimnion/Euphotic zone ... | reverse complement strand
TCATTCCAAGCTATAAATTCATGATCCATCATGCTGTCTAAAGTCCTATCCCAAGCAGCACCTCCCAAGTATGATTTGAAATACTGCTCCTTTTCCTCAAGCCATTCGTAGACTTTAACCTTGCTCCAATTTTTCGATACTGTTGGAAACGAATCCCATATGCTGTTTGCAATTAAAGAATCGGTAAACTCAGTTACCCAGTCGTCTTTAAATTTATTCATATTGTGCTTTCCTTTCTTCCTTAAGGTCACAGCAAACTAACCAGAGTAGACGTTTCAGGTTGCTATCGTGGTCTGATAATTCGTCGTCATCCCATGCACCAAAGTCATCTAGGTATTCTTTTACCTTTTGCTTGGGTGCTTCAAAGTTTAGTTCTTTAACCCAGTATTCAACGGCCTCGTCAACACTGCCAATTGCTGAGCATTCTGATATGCAGTCGTCTGGTAAGTCGGTGGCTAATATGTATCCGGTGCTATCTAGGTAGTCGAAGTAGTTCATTGTGTTAGCTCCATAAGTCTTGGCAAGGCTTGTCCATATGACAAACCTCGAGACGTAAATTTTCTATCCCTTCAATTGAGTACCCAGTAAACCGCTCAAACCAAAATGACAGCGGGTATTTTTCCCATGTTTTATCTTCAAGCTTCTCGATAATGTTTTGAGCCTCATCAGGCATAAGTAAAAATCCCTTTTTTTTGCCGTCTTTTGTGTACGTAAATCGTTGTGTGGTTAACATGGTTTAGTTTCCTTTTTTGTTGATAAGCATGGTTTTAATTTTCTTAAGCTCAGCCAAGCCAATAGTCATGCAATTGGTTTTAGTCCCGTCCGGTGCAGTTATCTGAATAGTTGCCCCATAGCGTGACAACTCAAGCTTGTTGGTAGCGTCGATGATTCGGTCGATCTGTGTGGTGTAGTATTCTTTGGAGTCCATTTTTCTCTCCGTTGTTACTCAGTTTATTCCGTTATATTCAACGCAAAGACACTCGTGACAGACGTCAAATCCGTCGAATATTTCATCATGTTTTGACGAGTACCCGTGACACTCATAAACGTCAGAGCCGCCACTGTTGCAGACGTCGCAACCGTTATGGCTGAAATAGATATTTGATTCGTCTATTGCGTTTAGCGTGGTCAGAGCGTGGCGCTTTTTAAACGCCTCTAGTTGGTCAGCTATGCTTTCTTGGTGTTTACGATAGTCCATAGTTCACGCTCCTATTTGTCGTGCGAGTAGTGGCTTGTTAAAGGCTGGCGCAAGAAGTCGTTTCTTGTAACCGTTACCGATATTCAGGCAATTGAAGTGAAAGACTGCTGCTGATAGATCGCCGGTAAATTTATACCGAGTCCGATAGCTGCCCTTGCCCTTGCCGACTTGCACAATGAAGTCGGTCTGGTCGGTGTAGGCTAATCGCTTGCCGTTTAGTGTTGCTTGTTTGATTGTCATGGTTGTCTCTCCTATTGGTAAAAGTATATAGTTAGATACTTGGATACACACAAGTCAAAAATTCACAGTCTTTTGGTCTTTTGTTTCTTGCTCCTGAGTGCCGAAAGATAGCGTTAAACGCTCGGAAACATAGTCACAAGCCTTTTGAGCAGCTGATAGGTACTCTCTTAAGTCTTTAGCCTTTGCTGACTTGAGCCAACCTTCTATGTAGGCAGCATTTTTTTCTGAGGTGTTTAAAAAGCCAGTGTTATGCCTAGCAGCAATTAGACAGCTACCTAGCTCGGCTATGACCTCCTCTTTGGCACGGTAGGCGATAGCTTGGGAGTATAACTGGAGGCATTCCCTGTTAAGACCTGCCGGTCTACCTGACCAGTGCACTGCCTCGTGGAATAGTGTGCCGAGGTAATGGCTAGTAGTTTTAAATTGTTCCTTGAAAGGCATATAGACACGCCAGTCCGAAGATTTAACGTGCGGGGCATCAATGTTAGCTTGGTGGACTATTTCCATACCGCTAACCCTTGCGATAAGCTTATCCGAGGTAATTGGTAGCGTTTTAACGGCTAATTGTGGGAGAGTTGTTTGCTCTAAAGCGAAAACAGTATAAACCTTCCAAAAACCAAACTTCTCGGTCTCAGTACCTTCACTAGTTTCGGTCTCTCTCTCTTTGACAGAAAAGAAAACTATCTGAGTACCCTTCTCTCCCTTCTTAACAGTGCCTCCCATGTCAGCGGCTTGCTTGTACGTTATCCAGTGCCCTGATGTGTAGCCTTTATCAGCTGCCTCGCAGGAAAGGATAAACTGATTAGCGCCACGGTAGGCTTTTCTACTGCTATGGTTAGCTTGACCAGTAGAAAGGCTTGACCAAGCTTTTTGCCATGGCTGGCCTTTCATTTTGTCGAGTAATTTCTCTAAAACTTCATCGGCTTTCATTGTTTCCCTCATGTTATTTTGTGGCATAATTGCCTTATCGAGGTCGGACTAGTAAACAATATCCTGTGTTCTGTCAAGGAAATATTTTCAGGACTACTCCGAAACGTGGATAAGCCTAGCCTTGTTTGCACAAGGTTTAAAAAAGGTAGAAAGATTTTAAAGAAATAAACAGACGGGAAAAATCGGGAAATAGCTACCCGTTTACTAGTCGTTACTAGTTACAGTAGGCAGTCAAATTATCGGGAATATTATCAGAGGCTTATACACTATAGAGCACAGGATTGTCTATCATGTGACAGGCCATTATAGGCCATGACTGTGCCGTAACCTGCTGATTTCATTGGCTGTCACGATCACGGGCATGCACACACACGCGCGCGCGGGGGCGTGGGTGCGCACACGTACGCATATATCAATTTGCTTGCTGTATTCCACCACACCACCCCCACACCACACTCACCTCAAAACACAACGCTTTGGCTTTGTCTTTTTCTCTCTGAAGCACTCAGCTCTACATCCCAAAACTTATTCTTCTTCTGAAGAATCTTACAGATAAGACCATCATTTTCTGTCTCGACTCTGATGTAGTCAACCTTCTTGTTAGTTTTTAAGCAAGCCTCAATAATCATATCACCATCGTCTGGTACGTCTTCTCTTTTTTTGTACTCGATAATAGCCCAGTGATCATCTTTATTCGTCTCGATTTTATATTTTTTTCTCATGTTACTTACCTCCTAAAAATCATTCACTTCATGTTCATTTAAAAATTCGTACAGCTTATCTCTACAAGCCTGAGCATTAACCTTATCGGGATCACCATGCTTACAGATTTGCCTAAGCCAATGAGCGTATTCCCATACAGCGGAGAAGACTTTTCCAGCTTTATTGTGTAGCTCAAACTCTTCTCTTTCTTCTGGCAGGTTAAACTCAAGTATAGCTTTCACTCACCACCCCATAAGAATGACAGCTGTTTTACCGAGCACCAGCAAAGCCAGCATGATGACCAGCGCCATAGCAAACTCCATGGCTGTCGGGTGACACTTCTGTTCAGTGGCTAGTGACACAGGCTTTTTCTTGGGTAGTTTCTTTGTTTTTTTCATCTTTTTGTCCTTTCATTTGGTTAGCGTGAGACAGGAAGCAGCGCATGTAATAAAGCATGAGAGTGCTCTCTTGCCTTGTTGGTGGGGCGAGCATGATAGCCAGCTTCAGCATGGCGTATGTGGCTAGTAGTCGTAGTTCATCAAAGACTTTTTTCATTGGTCCAGGTAATCCTTTCCATCTTTTGGATAGCGTCTCTAAGCCTTAGCAGTGCTTGGTAGCCTCTATCGGTGAGTGACTCGATCTTGACTTCTTCGTGGTAGTAGAGCTGTTCTGTGGCTTGCACCAGCTCGACGATAGCGTCCCAGTGTTTCTCGACACACCAGCTGTTGTTTATGCAAGGCTTCAGTTCAGCTATTTTCATGACTTGGTAAACACCGTAGGCTTAGACTCGGCGTGCCAGACGTAATCGACCATATCGACAAGCAGCTTGTACATGATGACGGGGAAGTAGATGACGCTTGCCACGATGACGTAGCAGGCGATGACCAGCGTGATAAATAGCTTGGTGATGAAGTTGCTTTCGTTGAACATGGTTGAGATTTATTCCTTTGAGTAGTGGCTAAAAAGATAGCGTAGCGCAAAGGTCTATGTGTCTCAAGTGATTGATATCATTGATGTAAACATATCAGAATAGACAACCATTGATAGCTATTGGCGGTTATCATTGGAAAAATACCAAAATAATTGTGCAGGAAATAAACAGACTGTCTAAGTGTCTAATATCTCGTTCTTAGAAATATTTTTAACGAGACAGCTACTTGACTGAGATGATTTTGTTTTTCAGAAAGTGCTTGACATTACAACTTTTAGAAAGTAACACATAAGGCGTTAGCCTTTCAGGACAGTCTTGTTAGCCTGTATGTTTTGTTGAACTTTTTGAAAAGTTCAGCCATGTGGCAACGGCTTCACTACTATATAGCGTAAAGCTTGTAGGCTTGTCTTGCGAGAACAGGCCCTAGCTTATGTCATAAACAGCTTATCATCTTGCCAGTACTGGCTAAGCTTAAAGTCTATAAGTAAAGCATAGCGAAGGTTCGGACAGAGAACCTGAGCCTTACATATACATACTATGTGGGGGATAATGGACGGGTGCGTCAATTTTCCCTTTTTCGCTTATTTCCATGTAACTTTACCCAAGCCTGTAGTGCTCCTTGTCTCGACTGTCTGATAGGCGAGTGACAGCCACACTGACAGATAACTTGGTTTTTATCATCTAATGTTACCAATACAGCTGTTTTACTTTCACAGAATCTACAAAACAATTTATCCATATCAATAGCCTCCAAGGTTTTTAATAGCTTGACATATAATTAAGCATAGTTGAACATATAATTGTGAATCGTGATGTACTCTCCATGTTACACCCGCCGACAGGATGTTAGCGGGTGGTTTCCCAGCAAGGCTAGGAGGGCCGTATGGGTTGCCAAGTATGTGAAGCTGAGGCTGTTCATAATCTCTCTTTCATAGACAATCTACAAATCCCCCTTTGCCGTACTCATCTGTTACGGATATTTCGCAGGTTCAAGCGTGGCGATAAAGAGCTGATGCGCTTTCGTTGCCAAGAAATTTGTGACATGTGGAAGGTAAGGCGTAAGCATAAGAACCGTAGCAAGGTAAGTGATGAGGTTTTGAAGGAAATCACTGAGCTGAAGTGTGCTGGTTACAGTGTGACAAGCATTGCCCAGAAGCTTAGCCTAGCAAAAAGCCTAGTACACCGTTACGTGACCAGGCTTCAAGACTGTAGCCAAGACTAATCGTTATAGCGTTCCCATATTTTGTCTGACAAATCTGGAGCAATTCTCGTCTCGACGACTCGTTCTGCCACCATACCGACTGGACTACAGATAAAAATCACTGCACCAAGTCCCCAAGTAGCGCCGGTACACACTCCCCAAGCTGTCCAGTAGCCCAGTGCTCCTGCAAAAGGTACAAAGTGCTGCTTGTAGTCGAGCTTTGTGATGAGAGTAGGCGGCTCTGTACGGATATCACCGTCTGGATGTAGCACAATTGGTATCGCATAGTTAAAAACCTTGAGGTCTTCGAGCCTTGTCACCTGCATAACGAAGTCACCCAGCAGTGCTCGCAAGTCTTTTTCTAGTTTATCAAGCCATTCCCACATGGGTGGGTGGTCTCCGATGTCTTGAACGGCACCAATAGCGTGACTAAACGTGTAATTGCTGTAGCGTTCACTGTATTCTTGCTCAATTCTGGTAGCTTCCTCGTAGTAACCCTTCTTTCTGAGGGTAAAAGTAGCCAGTCGGACCATGTTTTGTAGGCTTTTATCCACCTTTTTAGCTGTTTCTACCCTGTCTGAGAGGGTGTTTTTAACGTCTAAAATGACCTCTTTTCGCTCTGTTTTATCGAGGTTTAATGGTGGCTTTGTAGGGGGTATCTCAACAGATAGCTCTGCTTTGATCTTGGTTTGCTCTACTTTCGTAAACCATGGCACGTCAATGTCCACACCCTGCTCGATATCGATAGTGTCGAGGTCACCATAGTAGTTGGAAATGTTGTTAGTCGTCTCATCACCACAGGCTACGTTGAACAAGATGGCAACAACGACACAAGATAAAAACTTTTTCATAGCTCCACCTCAACTTGGATCAGACTTTCTGACTGTCCACACTTATTCTTTGCAACGACCTTGTAGGTTTGTGGTCTGTCTTCGTTGATAATGATCGCCGGTCCACGTCCTACCTTAAGATCCCCAACATACCAAACATAGGTTGTGTCGAGTTCAAGCTCTTGAACGGATAGTGTGGTGTCACGGTTAGCTTTAACGATAAACGTAGCAGCATTGTCGAGTGATGGTGGCTTACAGGTTTTATCTGTAACGATGTAGGCGACTTCCTCATTTAGAAGGTTACATAGGTGTGGAGCGAGAGTGTAACCTTTTTCGGCACCAGGTCTTCCAGCCGTACTTCCCCAGTCATTACCCCAGGAGTTTCTAACTTTAAAGTAAACTTTATCCCCGATTGTTTTCCAGCCAACGAGTCCAACAGCATGGTTAATGTCTCGGCTATTGCACCGTTGCATAATCCCGTCGTCTCCAGTAGGAGCAACATCCCATTGTCCCTCAGCCGATACGACGGTCCAAGGCACCGTTTTGGAGTTGTACAGTGCACACATAACTTCTTTTTGGGAAGGTGCTCTGTCTGACTTTCCTGCATAAAAATATCCTGAGCCTTTAGCTGCGGCAGGTATTTTTCTGCAAGATAGGTCTCTTGCTTTGTAGGGAAAGTCTTTTTCAAGTCCTTGTCCAAATTCGATCTGATAGCGAAAGTCAGATAGGAAGCCTCCTCGACATCCCCAGGATTGTTTGTCACAACTGACAAGCTCCTGCTCACTAAGGTCCAGCAGTTCTCCATTCATCAAAGCATGTGCCGACTCTAGGCTTGCAGTCTTTGAGAAAGCCCAACAGCTACCGCACGAGCCTTGATCTCGGACGGGTGGAACAATGCCAAGATCACGCAGGTCAAATTCTTTTGGCAAGTTCTCGCAATTTGAAAATGTTGAGTAAGTTTTTCCGTATCGTGGTTGATGACCTTTGTAGATCAATCCTCGTCCTTTGTTATCAGTAATGTCCTGTGAGAAGCTTTGAGATGCAAACAATAGAATGGGTAATAGTAATTTCATAGACACCTCCAACTTTAAATTTTCTCACGCCGTCATAAAACTATTACTGTGAACAAACCTAACGATGGGACACTGCAAGCTAGGTTTACAGATGTGTGATTGATAGCATCAAGGCATGACTAAATTCGCAGACGATCATTTTTATTCCCTTGTCAGTAAAGAGTTCACCGATGCTATGGAGCAGATGGCTCCCGCTGTGTGTGAGCTGTCTGAGCCTGAGCTGAAGTCGATGGTAAAGCCGACACCGCTGGACTACGCACTTAAAACAAGCTTTTGGCGTGAGTATCAAAAAGCAGACTCAACAGGTGGAATGGTTACAACACGAGATGTTTACGGCGGGATAGCGACTCCAAACTATTTCAGAAACCACATCTTAAAAAATCAATTTAAGCTGGCATGGCTTTGTCGTCCTACGCAGGTCTACGAGAAGGAAGTCGAGGCACTGCTGACTCGTGGAACCGAGAGGTTATGGGAAATCATGGATATGGATATTCATGATGACGACGGACGTATCGACGTTAAACGTGGTCAGCTTGTTCTTGAGACAATACGCATGGTTGAGCAAAGGGCTAAAGGTCTTGCTGTTCAGCGTGTTCAGTCAGTCAATCTCAACATTGAAAGTCAAAAGCCAAAGGTCTTGGTCACTAACAATGATGACATTGATAAGCGTATTGCTGAGCTTGAGAGTGAACTTAAACGTCTACCAAAGCCCAAGGAATCAATAGATGTCGAAGTCGAGCGAGAGGACGAAGAAGGAATACTTGAAGCTACTGGAGCTAAAGAGACAGCAACAGGAGATGTTGCCTCACCTTTACGGGCTTGAAAAGTACCAGTGGCAGATAGACTTCTTTGAATCTACAAATCGCTATAATTTTCTAACGGCTGCCAATCAGATTGGTAAGTCATCCATTCAGATATGTAAAGCCATACACTGGGCTACGTGTCGTGAGTTGTGGCCTAAGCTATGGTCAAAGACTCCTACCATGTTTTTCTACTGTTATGCCGATGCTAACCAAGCCACGATCGAATTCCACGAAAAATGGGTCAAGGAGTTCCTGCCTCGTGGTGCGATGAAAGATCATCACGAATATGGTTGGCGATGTGAGTATGACAACAGAAAGAAAATACACGCTATACATTTTAATAGTGGTGTTTCAATTTATTTTAAGACTTATGAGATGTCACCCCACGCCTTACAGGCAAGCTCTGTGTTTGCTGTATTTGCTGATGAGGAGATGCCTAAGCACTTGTTTGATGAGATCAACGTCCGTCTCATTGCAAACCGTGGATACTTTCACATGGTCTTTACTGCTACCCGTGGACAGGATTTTTGGCGTCTGACTATCGAGCCAAAAAACGGCGAGAAGGAAAACTTTCCAGGCGCTTTCAAGAGGCAGATCAGTATGTACGACTGCCTTAACTACGCTAACGGTATGCCTAGCAAGTGGACGGTTGAATACATCCAAGAGATCGAACGGTCGTGTTCTGATCCCATCGAAGTACAGCGTCGTGTATACGGTAAGTTTGTTCGTGTCGATGGTCTATTGGTCAACGGCTTTAGACGTGACAAGAACACAACAACAGACTGCAAGATACCAGAAGACTGGAAGTGGTACTCAGGAACAGATGCGGGGACAGGCGGTGGCAGAGGACACCCAGCGGCGTTTGTCTTCGTAGCGGTCAGTCCAGACTATAAGCATGGCAAGGTCGTGGAGGTATGGCGTGGCGATGACGTTGTGACAAGTAGCGCCGACATGCTGGCTAAGTATCAAACCATGCGTAATGGTAGACGCTGCATACAAGAGACCTACGACTTTGGCGGTATCGGTAAAGACTACGGTATCCTTGCAGAACGTGCTGGTGAGGGTTTTGTCAGAGCTAAGAAAGATAGAACCCTTGGCTTTGGTATCCTCAATGACCTGTTTCGCCTGGGCATACTTGATATCTGTTTGATTGACAGTGAAAGTGAAAAGCTTTGTACCGAGCTATCAAGCGCATCCAGTGGCGCTGACAAGACACACGCTAAAGATGACCTAATCGACGCATTGCGCTACGCAATTGTAGACATTCCATGGGTCATGGTTGAAAGACCAAAAAAGCAGCAAGACAAAGAGATAGTAACCTATAGCGGTCGTCAGCGTATCTATGATGACAGGCGCACTGGTATCGATTTGCTCATAGATGAATTTGAAGAATGGAACAATGACTGTGAATTTCTTGGCTATTAAGCCACGAGGGGGATGCCATGAACCATGAAAGTAATTTAGCATTTACTGTCGATGACATCGTAATTCTCATGGAGACATGTCGGAAGAACGCTGTCACGGAGTTTTCTGCTGGTGGATTATCTCTTAAGCTCGTTAATGATTCGTTCATTCGAGACCCACTACACGAAAATAAAACCACCAGCGGTAAAGCTCCTCAAGACACTGACCAGCTTCTTATTGAAGACCCCCTTGCATTTGAAGAAGCATTAATGAGGGCGCAAGAGTGAACAAGACGATATCTGACCTGAATACTCTGTACACCCAGGCTGAAAGCATTGACACAGAGTTGTTCGCAGAGCAGAGAAGCAACGTCTTGCTTTGTTCCGGCAATCACTACGCTAAAAAGATGCGTGAGTTTTTGCAGCGTTCAGCAGGTCATTTACAAAAAGATCAAAAGGTTAGAATTGTTCGTAATCATCTTAAAAAGATTATGACAAGCTATCAAAATAATATTCTTGCCCATTCACCAGGCGTCAAGATCAAAGCTAAAAACGATAGCGAACTGCAAGATCAAAAGATTGCTGAGATGGCTACGGCTGTCTGGGCAGACTGGAGAGAGCGTTCTGACTTTGAAAGCAAAAATAGAAAGCTCGTACAAGACTTCACTGAGATAGGTGAGGCCATTGTAAAGATATTCTTTGACCCTAATGCTGGTAAGTTTCTAGGCTATGAGCCAGAGCTTGATGAGATGGGTATGCCGGTTGTTGGGGAAGATGGGCAACCAAAAGCCAAACCTAAGTTTGAAGGTGAGGTCGTTGTCGAGAGAGTGCTCGGCTTTAACCTACTGCGTGACCCAGAAGCCAAAGCTTGGGACGAGTGCAGGTGGGTGTGTGTTCGTAAGATGGTTGACACTAAAACCTTGAGAGAGATGGTCAGCTTTGATGATGACCTTGTTAAGCTTGTCCATGAGTCAAGCAAACAAACCTACCAAGTCTTTGATGGTCAGACCAATAGCTACACTGAAAGCAAGACACAGACACTCACTAA
>Ga0208050_1000213_pt1 | contig 10539 bp, 16 predicted proteins | sample LakMenEpi13Jun10_FD_150691 | JGI IMG/M metagenome (GOLD analysis project Ga0208050, IMG submission 150691) | Freshwater microbial communities from Lake Mendota, WI - 13JUN2010 deep hole epilimnion (SPAdes) | ecosystem: Environmental > Aquatic > Freshwater > Lake > Epilimnion/Euphotic zone ... | reverse complement strand
ATACAAGTTACCTACCGATTGGTGATAACGTAACTGAAGTTGTATCCAACTTCAGTAAAATACAACTATCGAGGTCATTTAGTGATTGTGGATTTTTTGGACAAGCAGATTTAGAAATGAAATTTAATGAGAAGGAACTTCTCATTAGTTACTCATCTACATCATTAACTAGTGTTGATATCTGTTACAAGTTGAGTAATAACATGGAAGTAAAAGAAATCCAGATTAATGTCTGGATACCAGATGATAGAGCTATGTCTGGAAGGACTCATTATGAGTCCTTAACCCGCGAGTTCTATAGAAACGACTTCTATGATGTAGATTGGACTGCTAAATCAGTTGAATTAGTTCTACCGCTTGACCTAGTGTCATTAAATGATGACTGGTCACTTACGGATAATATTCCCAATTGGGTAGTAGAAAAGATTAGCAATTACAATGCTGTATGGAATGGATATGCCGAGTTATTGGAACTTGGTTATGTTCCAGTTAATAATCTAATAGGATTTAAATTAGTATTTCATAATCCTAGTAGTTATTATCAATATGTTGTAGTTATCGAAAAACTACATGAAATAGATAATAATTATTATTTACTTAAAGATGTAAGTAGTTATCATCGGAGTGAAGGTATTAGCTATCTTAGATTGATTGAGATAATTAAATCTTCTGTTGATAAACAATCACGTAGATCTAAGGTTAGATCTAAGGTTGATGAAGTCATTGAAGATTACGAATATGAAAATGAAATTGAAGTTGACTACGATGACGAAGAATAGATAATCATTGACTTTCAGTTACAGGTAATTAGTACGTCCTAAGCATGACGTTAAAAGGCTTATTCAAATCAACACAACTTAACTTAAAACAATGACAACTGAAACAGAAAAAACCAACTCGACAGCAATTATAAAAGTTTTTGGTAAACTCATGAAAGAAGAGATTAACTTCTTCAAACCCCCCTATAATGTTCGCAACAATTGCCAGGTCGGGCAATGGGCAAAGTCTGAAGATGATTTTATTAGTAATAGTTTAGATATTGCAATCATCGGGACTCAAGAATTCTATGGCAAGTTAGGTAAGTCATCTGGTAACTGGTTGCAAATTTGGTTTATTGCCGGACCAGATGAAACGAGATTACCCAAGAATGTAGTTTGTGTAACCTACCTCAAAACCCGATCAATAGCAAAATTCGGGCAGACAATCATCGAACTAATGTCAAACGGTGAACCAGCAACAGGAATATTTACAGGAAGTTTCGACAAACACTCGAATGATTACGGTAACTACGCCTCAGTTAAATTTGATTGGCGTGAAAGAACGAAAGATGAAAAAGCCCAGTTAGTATTAATTGCTAATTTCCTGGCAACCGACCCAATCTTAGAAGACACCGGACTCCCCAAAACAATGGTTAAAGTTATCAACAGTGATTACGAAGCCGCTCAAGAAATCTTTAAATGGGTAATGGAAGATGAGGCTAAGAAAAAATAGCCAAGTTTAAATAATTTATCAGCAGGGTTAAACGCCCTGCTTTTCTAATACCAATCACTAACTACCAATATGGACAATTCACCAATATATAAAGCCATATCTTACCGGGAAGAATTGTTTAAAATGCCCTGCGGGTTCTTCCCATTTCAAGAAGAACAAAGCAAAAAATGGAAAGTATGTTTTAAACGTTTTATTAGTTCAAAACCAGAAACAATCCAAAATGCTTTAACTGAAAAAGCAGCCAAGAAAAAAGCAGCAGCCCTAAACCTAATTATCAACCCATTAAAATAAAAATCATGAGAACATACAAAACACCCATTGGGAGTTTACCATCAGTCACAACAATTCTAGAATTGACAGAAGATGAGGCAGACAAAGAACGCCTCAGAAAATGGCAGCACAAACAAAATAAATTACTTGGTTTAGAAAAGTCAAAAACTAATAGTGAAAATTACCTGAAAAGAGGTACAGAAATTCATGAGGCTATTAAATATAAATTTCATCATAACGTCGAACCTGCGGAAAATTGGGTACATGAAGGCAACGCCCAAAGGTGGAAACATCTGCAACCATTCCTAAAATCAATCAAAATTATGGAGTGTGAGCGATTCATTTGGCATAACTCAGGATATGCCGGAACTGCTGATTTAGTGGCAATTATGGATGATCAACCCACCCTATTAGACTGGAAAACTAGCGATCGCATTAAAAAACGCCAATGGATAGACGAAGCTTTCATTCAAACCGCCGCCTATGCCAAAGCTTGGAATTTTTCAGCATTACCAACGCAAGATTCACCGGCATATCTAAACGATATTACCCAATTAGCAGTGATTGTAATTTCACCTGAAAAACTGCAAATATTCACCGAAAATAATATCAAAAAATACGAAAAATTATGGGATGAAAGATTGCTAAAGTTTCAAAAACTTGGTATTATTATTGAGTGAGTAAACAACAACCTAAATTACAAAGACCCCTATGCACATTAGGAGTCTTTTTTTAATAACAGGCGGACAAGTAATGAAGGGTGGAATAATGGCACAGTTTTATAAAATGACCATCGAAAAAGCCCTAGAAGGGTACAGCCAAGGGTTGTTAACCACCAGTGGGCTAGTACATCTGTATTTTGAAATCAAGCTTAAATATGGGTGGAAAGGGAAATACAAACCCACCGACATCATCACAGAACTAGGAATCAGCAAACCAGCATTCTATAAAGCGATCGCCAAACTGCAAACTTTAGGAATGATTTCCATTGAAATTCATGGGGAAATAACAGTTACCAATACTAACCCAAACCTAGACGGAGACAACATTATAGAACAGTCTCCAAATGTAGAAACAGTCTCCAAATGTAGACAAGAGTCTCCAATCGTAGACAAAAGTCTCCAAATGGAGACAGAAGTCTCTAATCGTAGACAGCAGTCTCTGATCGTAGAAAATGAAGCCCCGAAACCATTGCCAAAGCTGAATTCCAGCCCCCCTTCAGATTTATATTCAGATTCTTACCAGATTTACCTCATATCTCTCTCAGAGGGAGAGAGAAAAAACTTCTTGAATTTTTGCCAGGAAGAAGCCAAGAAGTTGCCTAAACCTCCTACATTACCCATGAGGTGGATCGAGCGTAATCTAGAGGATTTAAAAGCCAAATGGGAATCTTTTTGTGGAACAAGTGATGATAGCTCATCTCATCAATCCAATAAATTTGAAGTTTGGGCAAATCACCCGCGCTTTGATGAGTTATGGCTAGGCGTATGTACACACGGGACAACGGGTTATACTATCCAAAACATCAAAGATACCACAATCAAGGATTTTTGTAAATTCTGCCACGAATCACAGGAAATTAAGGAGGAGATTTTATCATGCTTAAATTCTCATTAGCACCAGCACCAGCACCAGCAAAAGCGTACAAGCTGGAAGATTTACAGCCAGATGTTAAATGCCATTGTTGTAACGACACAGGGAAAATTCAACCCCAGTTAATTAAAATGGCCATCCCTGCTTACAACCCCGAAACTGACAAACAACCAATTTGCCAACGAATGCAGTGTGGACTAGGGCTAAAGTTTATCACCCTAATTGAGATGGAAATGATGGATATGCGCTTTAGCCATGATATGTGTGAGGAGATGCACCAAGTCGGGAAAACTGAAAAAGAAAATTTGACCAAACCTGAAAACACCAACGTTATTGACTTGCAAGAATTGGTAAACAGAAAGTCAATGAAAAAATACCGCAAAGAAGATGGTATTGCAGAGGCTAAAGCATGGGAGGCAATAGGAGAAAATGCCTGATTTAATTGCACTGGCACGGGAATATAAATCTTTAAATCTTCCTCAGTATCCAAAATTACGCCGGGAAATGTTGGTAAAAAAATTTAATTCTAGTCATGATAGGAGTTATCAAAATGTTGGAATTAGTAAATAAGGAAGCGGTAGGAAAGAACAAGAACGAAGCCAAATTACTGATTGATGAAAAGACAATCAAAGCCTTAAAAGAATCAGGAATAATTAAAGGTCTAGGCTACATCTACCTTGCAATTGAAATTGAAAAGGCAGAAAATGCAGACCCTAAAAAACTCGAAATTAATTTAGTGGATTTTGCAGATAGATGGAATTTAAGAATTATCGAAATTCAAAAAGCAATAATTGATCTAGACAGCAAAGGAGCATACACTATCACCAACACCCCCAAAGTAATCCAATTGTCACTATCATTCCCAAACTAAAAATATCAGGTGTGATGAAAATACATCACATTAAAAAGAGGCCTTTAGCCTCTTTTTTTTAGATACCCTAAACCCACGTTACCATTTAACTTTATCCGCCCAATATGCCGGGCTCATTTTACCTTTGGCAATATTTTTAGCATGACGGGCTTTGAAAGATTTTCGTTTCATTTTAGTAGCTTCCGACTCTCCCTTTTTAGGTTTACCCGCAGTTTTTGCACCCTGTTCACCAAATCTAATAATCTTTTCAACTCCAGAATCGCAAGCCTTAACGACATGAGATTTTTTAGAATGACTAGGTGTAGCTTTCGGCTTATTACAAGGCATATCCTTTTTACTTAATTTAGCCATAAATCAACTGTCTAATTTTTCCAAAACGCGAGAAACATCTCTTCTAATTAAGGCTAAATCACCAGTATTCTGAACAACATAAACATTAAAATCAGATTGTAGTTTATCAATTTTTGAATGTATAGTTGTCTCAATTTTAACAAGTCGATAAAAACCTGAAGCGATCGCCATCACAGTCAAAATAAGTTGCAAATGAGAATCATTAAACTGCATTTTATTCCTCATTATTAACACCATCAACATCAGTCACACCATCACCATTACTATCACCGTCACCAGAAACAAGATCAGAAACTAAAGTTTTCTTGAATTTCTTGGATTTCTTAACATAAATCTGATGAATCCCAGGATCAAAATCACGCTCATTAATAATGGCGTAATCGTCCCCATCTTGAATTTTTACAGTTGAAATTGCAGCCATAATTTATTACCCCAGTATCCTAACCGCACATTCAGGACGAGCAAGGGTAGAACCCCACAAGCAAGAAAACTCAGCGACAGTCTGTTTATACTGCCGAGTAATTTCTAAGCACAAAGTTAAGCCAGAAACAGGATCAGGTATTTGGCGAATCTGAGAACCGCCCTCTAAAGTCACATCATCCAAAGGTTTAGAAGCAAAAGCGAGCGCTTGCCGATGAAGTGCCAAGCCAGCAACATCATGAGAAGCCACAAACGTGATCACAGCATTATCGGCCCATGCAACTTTAGCAGCGGGAGAAAAAGTCAAACCAGCAATAGCGTTACTAGATGCAGTCCTGGCAATAGTACAAACATACTGTTGAGTGTCACCCGCCACAGTAAATAAATCACCAACTACTAAAGTTCCGGTTAAAGTACCAGAATCAATATTTATAGTAGAAACCCCAACCGTAGCCGCGCCGTTAACCAAAGCGGCTTTAGAAGTTCCGTTAGAAAGTGTGCCACCAGTGAAAGTTGGTAAATATCCATCCACAGCCCAATCAAAGCCCAAAGCACGTTTAATAGTGCCTTCCTTTAAAGTCTGAGTATCACCCTTTTGCAAATATTGCTGGAAAAGAGATAAACCAATAGCGTTAGCGTCAGCGTCAAAATTTAAAACCATGGCACGATTTTCCATAGGCGCACCGGAAATATTGAGTAACTTTCTAGCACTAGCGGCAGAAGCTGTAGAAGATGCAAAAGGAGTAGTGCCAGCAGTACCCGCGTACTGGTAAATCCCAGTGTAATTCGCCATCACGGACCGAATAATATTCCCAGCAAGAACATCAATAGCACCGCTAAACTCATCAGACATCGTACCCGCAGAAAGTTTAGAAACCTCAAAGTCTGTTAATGCAAAGTTTACCTTTTTCCAATTGCTCAAGGTAACAGAAGCATAACGAGGAGTAATGTCAGAAGGGGCAGGTGGAGTATTCGATGGTACTACATCAGTAACATCAGAATCAGACCGTTGAGAAGGAATTGGAACAACAACAGTATCACCCCTAAAACTGTTATCCATTACCTCCTTCTCGTAAGTTGTCACGTAACGAAGTAATGCAGTTTGGCGACGCAGAGCCTTTAGCCCCATTGCATAAATACGATCTACCAACAAAGAATTAATAGTATTTGCCATTGTTCAAAATCTTAAAAAGTGTGCAAGGCATCGCGCCGCCAGGTATCGCACCTTAGCAATCTAAGTATAAACTATTTTTATTCAGCGTCAAATAATAAAGTGGCACGTCTAAGGAGAAATGCCACCAATAAATATAATTTTCAAATATATTGCAGGAGTAGCGGAAAAGGTGCAACCGCTGCAAAAATATTATCGCTCAACAGACACCGAACCGTCAATAATTCCATCTAAATTGTCAAGAAACTGTTGATTATTGGAAGAATCAATTACAGTCCGACGACCACCTGAAGAATTAGAACGACTACCACCAATACCAGAGCCAGAAGTTTTTGGGGCATCAAACAATTCGGGATATTGCGATCGCTGATTTTCTAGCCATTCCTTCACAGTTTTACCGTCAGCAGTTTTTACCGCACCATCAATTACAGTAAATTCGTGCTTATGAGCATTAAGCAATAAACCCTGAAATTTAGAATTTAGCTGAATTTCCCCCGCAGTTTTTAAAAACTCAGATTCAATTTTTGAAAATGTAATAATTTTCTCACGTTGAGAAATTTCACCCTTTAACTGTTCCAGATTTTGAGCATATTCCTGTTCCTTAGTTTCTAACTTGGTTTTATATTCCTGAATTTCACCAGCTAAAATATCCCCCGCCTCAGCTTTACCCCTTAGCTCCTTTAATTGCTGTTCTAATTTCTTCCGTTCCTCCCGCTCTTTTCTCAGTGCCTCCAACCCAGTATCACCCAATGGTGTAGAAGGGGGTAAATTATCATCACTAGAGTTTAATGTATCTGTCATCTGTAATTAATTCCTGTTCTAAATCGAAATCTTTGCCAAATAAATCTAATTTCTCAAGCGCCTTTAATACAGTTGCTCTACCAATAATACCATCAGTAAATAAACCGCGCAGCGAAATTGCAATTTGTTCCTTGTTCGGAACGTCAGAAGCGGGTATTAATTTAGTATCAAGAACAATTTTAACCTCACAATCACAATTAATCATCTGATTATGAATAGCAATCGCCTGATTAATGCCATCTGAAAAATTAGCAGTAAAACTCGCTAAACTAGCCTCTACTGGAGAAGCTAACAAATAAGTCGCCGCACTGGTTTGACGATCAGACGGTGAAGTTAAAAATTTCGCAGCATCATTGCTAATACTGTCTCTCAAATCATCTAAATCCTTCCGACTTTGCTCTAAACTAATTGCTAACGGCTCAACCCATTGAAAACTGCCATTAGGATCACGAAGGTTAATAAAACTATTCGGTCCAATTTCCAAAGGCTCATCACCCCTCATAGAATCCTTTAAAACTGGCACCGGCTGACAACATAGCGAAACCTTGCGATTGTGATCAGACGTTAGTTGATAAAGAACTCTATTCTTATCAGCTAAACCCCTAAGTGGTGGAACGCTAACGCAATCATCCAAACGAGAACCGCCAAATACAGGAACAATGGGAACATAAGCGTATTCAGAAATAAAATCACCAGAAGAATATAAAACAAACTTGTTATCAGTTTTGTTATCAGTCTTATTTTCAGCTTTATTATCAACCTCTCTATAAATAAAATAAGACCCAGGACGATAAACCCGATATTGATTAATTTTCTGATAACCAAAGTCACCAGCTCTTGTATAAATTTCTTCTTTAATAACTGCCAAAGTGAAAACTAATTTATTATCAATAAATTCACACTCCCAATTAATTAAATTTTGCGGGGAAATCAAAGACCAGTAAGGACGAGGTGATAATTCTGAGTATTCTTGATAATTTTTAGCATTAATAACAGGTAAATCAATAAATATAAAACAATGACCCAAACGCATCGCCATTAAAGCAACTTGTCTAAAAAATACATCTCCATTAACACCATGATTATCCAAATTCTCGTAATGAGAAATAAACTCACTATCAGAAGTAAAATTAACATCATTCTTAAATATCAAACCTACAAATTGTCTAATAGCCTTAGCAAATAAATCATCATAGCAACTTTGATTAATCCTACTCTGCCAATTCTCAAACGATTCCGCAGCATGGCGGGGAAGGTACAAAGCAGTTTTGTCAGTAGGTTTAAACCCTGTTTTTGCTAATTCAAGCCATCTGTCTGATCCATAATATAAATCATCCAAATAATCCCATAAGCTAATACTGTCAATATAATCAGGATGAAGGCTGCTAACAGAATTGTCATGATTGATACTTTCCATAATTGCTAAAAATCAAAAATTTTGTGTGTGTAACTTCGACATAAGAAAAACTATAAATGGGGGTATAGGGGCTTATCAATTGTGTTATAATGTGCGCTTTGTTCTCTTGTATCCTGTATTATTATATTCTATATTATTTATTTTATTATAATTTACATTATTATTTTGTGTTGCGCGAAATTCTAAAGCGTGAAATTCTAAAGAGCGATCACACAACAAGATAAAGTAATCACATCACAGCTTTTTCTTTTTGCTTGCAGACTTCTTTCCACGCGAGCGTTTATCACCAGGCATATCTTTAGAACTGCCACGATTCTCTGATTGTGGTTTCGGTTTTATTCCCTCCTTAGTATGACTCATATCCATTTTATCACCGTTGCCATACGTACCGTTATCACGATTAATTTTATTTAATTCAGTTCTTTTTTTTACTTGATCAGACTTTTTATTAAACTCCTTGTTGTAAGCATCCTTTTTAGCCTTAGCTTTAGGATTAGAATTATAATACTTAGCAGACTTACGCATAACTACCTCCTAAAATTTAGCGATCGCTCACTAATTAAAATCACATCACTGAATCAAGAACGAACAACGCGAGAACCAGTAGAAAACGTAGAAACACCCAAAGCTATAGAAAGTTTATTCTTCCAATAATTATACTGATTATTAATCTCAGATATAATTTGACCTTGAAAAAACACCGTACCATCTGGCTTAACCTGAATGCCAGCGTTAGAAGCAGTGCTAGAATTTAATTGTGTTTCTAGCGTATCTAACTGAGTAATAATTGCACCAACTCTAGTCTCACTATCAACAGATAAATTAGCGATCGCATCCATTTTACCACCAATAAACCCCAGGGACCAAGAATCAACAGTGTAACCAAGATGTCCTATAGCTTTAGATTTTTGAGCATTGGTAAAAGCCATAATATTTTTATTTAAACATGACTATTATTTTAACAGATGAACAAATTACTTTAATTGAAAAAGCCGCAGGATTAGGATTAAATCTTGATGATATTTCCTATTTAATAGGCACAAGTCCCAGAACATTAGACAGACGACTCGCAGACAACGAAAAAGCACGCGAAGCATATAACGCCGGACGAGCAAAAGCTAAATTAAAAGTATCAGAAAAATTATTTGATTTAATTGAAAAAGGAGAACCCGCGGCTATATTCTTTTACCTAAAATGTCAAGCAGGATGGAGAGAGAAAGATAAAGCCGAAGAAAACAATAATAAAGCAGAAATTAAAATTTATTTACCAGAAAAAGAATAATTATTTCTTCTTCTTTTTTTTGGACTTAACACACTCACTATTTTTCATGCCGTCTGATATCTTCTTTTTCTGTTCGGCTGTTTTTTTCTTGCCAGTAGCACCTTTAGAAATAGCGGCGCGCTGCTTCTCTGACATCTTGCCTTTGTCCTGATTCTTCCCACAAGCCATAAATACCTACCAATAAATAATAGCCACTAATTAATCATACCAACCAGCAGGAGGATAACCTTCTTCTATGAATACCACTCAGCAGGAGGATAACCTTCTTCTATAATATAACTAGATGATAAAATAACACCGCCGCCGTGAGTGTCAGAATTAACAAAAGAGTTAGTACAAAAATTATAACCTAAATAATATTGTTGGCCATAAGCACGAGTAACAACTCGGCCAGATGGACTAACAGAAATAGATTGAATTGGAGCATACACATAAGCAGTATTAGTTAAAGTGATAATCAAATCGGTATAACTCTGACGAATAACAGTATTAAAAGAAATTTTTAATCTAGTACAAGGCGGAAAATCTCCATAATTGGGAAGATCACCAACCTCACCGCAAAAAGCCCCCGGCGGACAAACGAAACAATCATCATTTCTATCTTTATTATAATTAGCTAAAGTATTTTCTATAAAATCAACTTTCTCTTTAATTAAAACAGCAATAATATGTTTACAAGGATAAAATAAACCCGCCCTTGAAAATGTCCAATCCCTTCCGTAATCCTCAATAGCAGTAGCATCAGGACAAGTACATTTGATCTCTCGTGGCTGGACTCTATCTTTTCCAGGATAGCAAATCTTGCCAAAATCAGAAGTGTCAGGAGGAAACTTTTTAGCCTCAACAATCCAACCTTGAGATCGACTGCGAGG
>Ga0208050_1000211_pt1 | contig 10624 bp, 8 predicted proteins | sample LakMenEpi13Jun10_FD_150691 | JGI IMG/M metagenome (GOLD analysis project Ga0208050, IMG submission 150691) | Freshwater microbial communities from Lake Mendota, WI - 13JUN2010 deep hole epilimnion (SPAdes) | ecosystem: Environmental > Aquatic > Freshwater > Lake > Epilimnion/Euphotic zone ... | reverse complement strand
AGTATCAGCAAAGTCTTGGTGATCTTCTGTGGGGAATCCTACCATCCAGTTGCTGAATGCCATGACCCCTGTCTCTCTACCGTCTCTGAGATTTTGTTCCATCTCTTTGATAGTGACACCTTTAGCCATGTCATCTAATACTTTCTGTGAACCTGATTCGATACCATAGTTCAACATCATGCATCCTGATTTTGCTAAGTCTTGGAAAAATTCAAGATCCATGCGTCCGTCACAACGTGCATATCCTGTCCAGTGGATCTTTAAGTCTTTAGCGGCTACACCTTTACAGAATGCACGTAGTTCATTGATATTACCATTAACAAGACTGTCAATGAACCAGAATACATCAGTACCGTAAGTATAATATAAGTGTTCTACTTCACTTACCGCGTCAGTACTCATACGTTGACGATAACGCCAGAAGTGTGTCTCTTCACAGAATGTACATTTAGCAGTACATCCGCGGCTTAATTCGCTACACACACCATTAGGGAAACGATATTCATTGAAGTCGAAATCGCTGTAATCAGGCAATGGTAAATTGCTGATGTTGATACGTTGTTCTTCAGGCTGGCGTCTTACTTGCGTAGTTTCATGCACAACGCCGTTCTCTATCTCTTCAAGAATTTCAAGCATGATCATCTCGCCTTCGCCGTTACCTATATAGTCATAAAGTTTTCCGTTTTTATCACTGAAATCTTTCATAGGCTCAACTTGATTGTGAGTATTACTACCACCTATAATGATCTTGACGTTAGGTAGTCTTTTTCTAAATTCTTTTATGAGCCAGTTAGCAGGTGCTTCATTACAGTAATAGATAGAGAATCCTATAACGTCCGGTGGGTCTTGGCAAATTCGTTCTACGTGTTCTAAGAACAATGATTCTAAGTGCGGATGAATGTCTGTGAAATAGTTACCCGCTAACCATTTCCATTCTCTAGCACCGTCCCACGGATCAAAATCTAATATAGGCTTGATTGCACCCGGAACTTTGTTTCTAAGATATTGATATGCTTTGATGTTTAAATCTAATGCATGTGTCTCATATCCTGCGCCTTTGGCAACTGCTACCAACCTTGCTAAGTTAAACGGTGGAAATTCAGGCGCCCACTCAGGCATCAATATCATTAATAGTTTAGTTTTGCGTGTAGCATAACTGATGTCAACGTTGGTCACATTTTTTTGCACTGCTGATTTGACATAAGGTGCTATAGCCTGCATCATATTTAAATGTTTAGCGTCTGCTATATCAGGAGTGGGTTTGTCATTCGGTTTCCACTCTTCTTTAGCCAATTTCATGAATTCTGAGTACATTAATATATGTCCTAATTTAATTATCTGAACAAGTGATCGACCGGTGGTCCGTCTCTGTGTTCTGTTAGATTCTGTAGATATTTATAGTTATGTTCCACGATAGGTTTTATATTTTTTTGCCATTCTAACCATTCTTCAGTCGTGAATTTTTCAAGTCTTTTTATCTCTTCTACACACATTTTAAAGCGTTTTTCAAAGTCTGGTTCGCTATCGTAACTTTCATCTATAAATGGATGAAATGTTTTATACCCTCTTTCATTCAACGCCGCTATAGTACCCGGCCATGCAAATGCTATGAAAGGATGTTTGAAGGCAAAAGGCTTATATATCTTCTCGCTTAAGAACAACGTGTTCATGTAATCTAACAAGGTGTCTTTTGGATCATATGGACCCATGATAGTTTCGGTGACTATGCTGAAATAACTATTGTCATGATATATTATATCATCATCTCTAAGATCGACAGGGTTTAATCTATCTTCTGTGATGTTCAATCGTAATGGAAGTCTGTCTCTTATTCCTGATATGGCTTTGACATCTTCTTTTGTTATCGGCAATGGCCTTTTTTCATTGTACCAATCGGGTGTTGCACCTTCGAAACTATAATAAGTCTTATCTAGCCAACCATTTCTTATCGCTTCTGCTAATAATCGTAGCCTGTGTTTTCTATGCACTTTGTTAAAACATACAAATAATTTTTCTTTAGGTTTGATATTATATTCTATAGAAGTGTATTCTGCTTGTTTTTTAGAAAACTGTGATATAAAATATTCAAAATGGTGTGATGACAATACGTTTAATCTATTATTCCATTTATATTTTAAACAGAGATCATCATAAAATTCTTGTCCTGCTATAGAACCTACACTAAAGAATAAATCTTCCTTCGGTATTTCTTCTAACAGTTCTGCAATGCGCTGGCACTTGAAAATAATCTCTTTTACGAAGGTCTCAGAGCCATTAAAGAAAACTATTTTCTTTTTACCGTTTTTTCTAGCGTTGCGTATTTCATTTAACACATCTGAAGTGTCACGTTTGCGAAGGCAATGATCTCTATGTGTTGAGGCGTAAACTAGATGTATATTATCTTTATATTTTTCTAGTTCAGGATATGAGCCGTAAAAACAACTCAACGGACCGCTCATCCACTCTTCTGAGGGAGAGAATGTAGGTGGGTCTAGTTCGTTAAAATTTTTTTTTTCTAGTGTTACCGTAATGTACCACTTCTGCTCCACAGTTCACGCCGAAGTCTTTGGTATTTAATTTTCGCCATGGATCAATGACTACACTATCTGATGGTATTCTACCCATTGTATTTTTGACATAGTTCTCCCAGTAACCTATTAGATATACATCTGTCCAATCGGTATTTAATTCATTGTCTCCGGTGTGAACATCATAATACTTTACTTCGCCGCCGTGTTTCTCGACATAATAACCCACTAACATGCTTGCGCTACCATTAGTATAAGGTACTTCAGGTTTGTATGCCTTACCTATGATAGTGACCTTTTTACCATACTCCAAACATTTCTTAGCCATGTTCTCTGCTTGTACTTCTCTAGCAAGCATGATAGCATCAAATAAGTCATATCCTAGACCTAATCTATCTGACATGTAACGCAATGCGATGTTATCTCTAGGATGACATGCGCCTGCGTCACCTAGACCGGCGGTCATGTAACGCTTGCTCATGATTCGGTGTGTGCTGTTTGATAGTGCGTCTGTAACAACGTCTACGTTCATATTGCCGTTGCGCTCGGCAACATCTTGTATCATGTTGACTAGTGCTAACTTAGTTGAAATGAATGTATTGTAGAAAATCTTGATCGCCTCCGCCTCATCCCATGTGCCAACTTCGTAGCGTGGCTCATTTTCCATCATAGGCTTATAGAAGTCGATCAACTCCTGTGCATCGCCTGTAATACTACCATCATCAGTACCGATGATGACCATCTCAGGATTAGTCATGTCCCACTTGATAGTGCCCATAGCGATAAGATATGGGTTATAGATAAATCGCGCATTAGTGATGCATGGTTCAAGTTGACCCCTGACTGTGCCGGGAAGAACAGTACTGATCAATACTACTAATTGATTCTTATTAACAAATTTGTTTACTTCCTTGAGGATATTAGTAACGATAGTATAATCGAAATCTACTTTTGGTAGATGACTAGTAGGTGTCTCACCGCCATATATTGGATTATGCGGAGTTGGTGCCGCGATAAAAATGAAATCTCTATCTTTTACTGCTTCTTCGATAGTATTTGCCATCTTGAAGTTTGCAGGGTTTCGGGGTTCTACATCGTACCCTATAACGTTATAGTGATTTGCCATGACCTCGGCACAGTCTTGTCCGAGTTTTCCTACGCCTATCATTGCTACTGTTTTTGTCATCTTGTCCTCATTAAATTCTTGTTTGATATTTATTTTTGTTACTGATTGTTAAATTAAATGTTTTGAATGTTGATAATTGGGAGTTTCGTTCCAAACTTCTTCCGCCCATGTTTCAAGATCATCTCTTGTTTCTATATCGTGTAGTTCTTTAGTATACTCATGCACCATATCGATGACTTTAGGAGAAAATTTGAATCCCACCTGAGTAAGATAATTCATATACATATCAGGATCGGGATGATAATCTCCCCATTTCTCTTTAGGATTAGGTCCTTGCAGTTTAGGCCAATAATAATATGTGCCCATTGTCCATCCACCGGTGTCTGTCTTGACACTTTCATACAATGGCATAGGCATGTCATATATCGTGTCTTTGTATAGTTCTATGACAGGAGTCAAATCTTCAGAACCTATATACAAATGGTTATCATAATTCGGCTCTACTGATTTTAAAACAACTGCGTGACACGGTAATGCGGTTAACGTATGTCTTATCATAGTCATCAATGCTAAATCTCGTACCATATAACCCCTGACACATGAATATTTCTTTACAAACTCTTCTGGATAGAAGCCTTGTGTAAATATATTTCCGGGAGTCTCCCAACGATTTTCTATATACCTGTCTTCTCTACAATGCGTAGACCACATGACAAGTATCAAGTCGTCTTGATCAAATTTATACTGTTGATTCGCGGCAATGATTCGTTCGCTGATAAAAAGATTACCTCCTCCGCTTTGTCCGAAATTAAATTTCATAGCGTTCGGCGTTTCAAAACCTATAATATTAGCCCAACTAGGCCATTCATACTTGGTGAAACTACAACCAAACATGAATACTCGTTTGTATTTTGAGTAATCTATATCCCCGTATTTTCTATGATCTATTATCATAATGTTTTCCTAATAAAATGTGCATGTAAAATCTTGCGTCCCGGATCTAAACCGTGTATAGACGGGAATGTTTTTACTTTAAGAATTTTCTGATTGTGTTCGCATATAGGTTTAACGTTTTTAACGAACTCTGTGACTTCACGATCAGACATATTACATATGCGTTCTAATTCTTTCAATATCTTTTTAAAGCGCATATTGTTGTCGAATTCATGATCATAATCTTCATTGATGTAAGGATGGAATGTTTTATACCCTAGAGTCCTCAATATGTCTAACGACTTAGGAACCGTGACAAAAATGAATGGATGTCCTACCATGATAGGTTTGAATATCTTTTCGCTTAAAAATCTAGATTCATTTGGATGCCAGCCCTGATAGTAAGTAGTCTCACTAACTAGACTGACTAATGTATTTTTATAAAGGTCTAGGCTTCTATCTTCAAAAATAGCCCTGTTAGTTACCAGTTCGTCGGTATCTAAATACAAGGGCGGTAGAGGCATCTCAGCATCTATCTTATTCAATAATTCTGAGATTTCTTGATCATGCTTGTGATGTTCTTTAATCCAAGGCCACATATCACTCCAGTTACGTCCGTCATCACTGGGTGCTAGGCTCACGTGACCTTTTTCTAATAGATTTGTCGCTTTCAATAATGCTACTAACGTAGGTCTGTGTAATCTCCATCTACGATTAAAATTAAGATATTTTTTGTCATAGTGTTTATCTTCAAGCAATCCCTTACCTTCTAGTTGTAGGTCGTTTGCTTTCCAACTAGTTTGATGCTCAAACTCTAACACCCATTCTACATTCATATATTCAAACTTGTTAGCGTCTGCGTAACTTCTTACAGCATTTGCTAGATCAGGTGCTTCGTTACTAATATAAATCTTTCTAGGAGGTATGCCGGCTTCTACTACCAATGATTGATATAAAGGTTCTACTATATCTAAAAATGCTTCATGCGTGTTACAGATATAGAGATGAGTCTTGCTATCTGTTCGTATCTTGTCTAGGATTTTTTCAGGTACTATTGTTTCTATAGGAAATACTTGAAACGCATTGCCCTGAAAAATCTCACAATAATAATAATCACGGTCGTCCCACCTGCGCAACATCCATATTAAAGAGTTTGGAAAGAGTTTGCATGAATTTTCTCCGTTTACACCAGGTCTTTGACTGCGCAAAAATCTAAAACCTTCATTTCTGTTTAACAATGCCATGATTTTATTTAATTAGACTGACATCCATATCTAGAATTTTACCCGGTTGATAATTTTCTATGCAATGTATGATAGCATCTGCTAATAATCTGTTGACCCTCGGAGTCATGTGACATTCTCTTCTATCTTTTGATAAATCTGTAGGCCATTCATCTAACATACTCATCCACATAAGTGCCGGTCTTATCTCCATTCCATGTTTGAAATTATGATAATAATTTAATTCAGTGTGTTTTTTAGTTTTGTATGCGGTGCCCCACCATTCACTCGGGTCGTCTTTTGCAAAACAAGGAAGGTGTATGAATTTTTTAAGAGGGTATCTAGCAGTCATTTGATCGACCATTGTCATCAATGCTGTTAATTCATAATTTTTTTGTTCGATATCCATAAAATCTTCAATATATGTCTTAGCAGCCATGATAGCACGTTGCTCATGTTCTGACTTCGTACTCCATAATTTCTTATCATATATAATATGTGTATTGATAGGTTTATATTTAGGATGATATAGTCTTGTTATCTCTGACCATGCCATGATGACTACATCTACACCTCGTAAACTATATAATGGTCGTTTTCCACAACGATCTAGATAATCAAAAAACATATTCCATGGGCCTGTGCCCGGGACACCCCTGAATTCAGGGATACATTGAAAATGATTTCCTATCATGCCCTGATAAGATTTACGCCACGGATGCATACACTCAGAGTGCAATCCTCTTTTGTGTCTCCAATCAGAATCAGGATGTATATCTTCTAGACTAGGACAGTCTTCATGCCCTAATATAAAACTATCACCGAAACCTAATATTTTCATTCAAAACTCCAAAACTCTTTCATGTAAGGTAAATAATCAAATATATTTCGTTTTCTATATCTGTCTAATGGTTCAACAAAGTCCCTCATTCTTTTCCAATATGCTTTTCTTAACTTTTCATCTACTTTAGCATTGATCACATTAGTTCTAATATTTTCTATAGCAGGACGATATTTGTCTAATAATTTTTTATCGGTCAAGTATACTTCTAGTTCATCTAGCATCACATCAGTCTTATCTTTCAATGCTCGTGGTGCATAGACTGGATTAAAATAACTAGGGTTGTTAACACATTGAATATGAGGCAATGACTTCAAAATACCAGAACCTTCATCTTGTACTTGCGTCTCTTCCCACCATTTCACTAGATCACCGAAAGATAACAGATTCAATGAAGTGATAGTGTGGCTGAGGCCTATGTTATAGTTTCTATGTTCTTTTGCTATCTTCTTAAGTGTGTCTAATTGTGTTGTGACTTTTTTCCAAGAGAAAGGATATCGTATATATTCATTAACTTTATCTACACCATCTATGCTTATCGTGATATGTTTAGTATTAAATTTATTCCATATATCTAACATCTCGTCACTTATACCAGTAAGATTTGTGACGAAACCTAATGTGATATCATGACTGCGCTCTTGCTCTATCAATTTTTTAAGCATGAACATCACAGCATCATTGATTGTTGGCTCACCACCTGCGAATTGAATAGCCTTTAAGTTAGTCAACTTATCTACTATAGGACCTATGTTTTCTTCATTGAACCAATTTAAATTAGGGTGAGTCCAAGCATTGCCGGTTATCTCTTCTTGCTCTTTAGCCCATAATGAACTTGCTGAACTGTTACACATTAAACAAGCACTGTTACATTTGTTACCTGTAGTAACATCTAATAAAAATATGTTTGAGAAATCTGTGACTTCAGCCTTATTTTCTCTCCAACTGCGTCCTGTTCTTTCTTCGACTTGTGATAATGTATGATTGAAAATCTGTCGTGTACTGGCTTGTCCTACATCTTCACGTATCTTACATAAGTTACAAGTAGGATTCCACTTGCCGTCAAGCATGTCCTGACGTAGATCAATCATTTCTTGATTGTTAAACCAAGTAGGTAAATGATTTTTGTAGTTCGCTAGTTGATGCGTAGGTTCTTTCCAAAAGAATGTGTCTACCGCACAACAAGGTCTGCTACCACCGTGAGGTCCAAAACTAATACTGTTGAATGCTAATGAGCAATATAAATCTTTTTTATCCGACATTTTCTATCTCTATGACCTTTCCAGGTGCTCTTTTAGTTATGATGATGTCTGTACCACATGTGCATTGTTGTTTTTTACATATCACAGGTTTAGACAACAATTCTATGTTATCGTATATATTCCCTAACCTAGGTCCTTGTCCACAACTGGCAGCAGTGGTATGCCCTTGACTATTGATGAACAATGATTCGTCTACATTACATTCCCAACCACTAAAGAAGTTTCTGCGCTCTGCTACTATGCGATTGCCGTTCAATGGTTGTTCATTGCCTGATTCATAAACTTCTTTGCTTCCGCAACTCCATTTGCTACCTGCTGGCTTATGAGTTCCTATCTTAGATTCGAATGTGTGTGTGTTGAAAAAATCGTGCATCCACTGTTCGCTATAATTCCAAGGCTCTACATTGACATCAATATCCGTGAATAATGGTACCCATTCAATATTATAGTTATGTAATATAGATTTTACTTTTTCTCCAAATTCAACTACTTCTTGAAAACGATCTTCTTGCATCATCATTCGACTGCATAGATAGTTTACCTTGTTCTGTAGATAGATTAGATTTTGCAAATAACGTTCTTGATTAGCAAAATCTATATGAAAACTTGCTACGATATCATGGAACAAATGATAATGACTCTTCCACCATTCTGTGCTACGGCTAAGATTAGTGTTGATGCCTATATGTGGATCATCGATACGTTGCTTAAGCCAATCTATCAATGGTATTAAATGAGGCCATACAGTTGGCTCGCCACCACTAAAATAGAACTTGTATCCTTTAGTTCCTTTTGCTTCAAAATGCGTAATGATCTTATCTAAATTGCTTTTGATCTTCTCAAAGTCTTCGGCCGTATCGTGCTTAGGACCCAATCCAGCCCAGTTACCGGGATTGCAATACTTACATTTAAAGTTACAGAAATCATTTACTTGCCACGTGATGTTCACATAAGGGTGATACATCGGCTCTATTGCTATTAATTTATCCATTTGTTGATTTCCTATAACTATCTAAAAAGTTTTTATATGATATGAATTGTTTTCCCATTTGTTCATTATAAGGCATATTCTGTATCGAATCTGTCAACGCTTGTACTGCGTCTGCACCTAGCGCAAATGATTGCTTACCTGGTTCATATCTTTTCGCTTCTTCTAAGATTCTAGGTAGTGAATTTTGTCTTTCTTCTAATGGCACGACAGATAGAGTTAGATAAGGAGGATGAGTCAATGTGATAGGCCACCAATCGATTGGTTTAGCAGTTTCAAATGAGATCCCTGACAAAAACTCCCATATACCTGTTAGATATTGATAGTTAAGAGCCTGCAATACTGTATAGCAAACTAGTCTCCAGCCTGGACGCACAGATGCCATCTCTGCTACTTTTAACACGTTCTCTTTAACTTTTTCCCATTCAGTGCCATAGCGTATATATTCGCCTACTTCTTCGATGCCGTCAATACTCATCTGAATTTCTACGTTATCAAACTTGCTCAAGTTCTCGTAGAACTTAGGATTCCAAGTAGTCATGTTGCTAGTGAATTCGATCTTACAATTTGTATTACCTGCCGCTACTAGTTCTTCTAACATTCGATAATTGGCTTTAATCAATGTAGGTTCACCGCCAGTAGTATACAATCTGCGCAATCTAGGGGCCATGCGTCTAAAGTTTCTATAGAAGGTTTCTGTTTCATACCATTCGGTCATGTCTGCTTCTTCTACAATAGCAATATCATTCTGCCACTTATCATTCAATGATTCCAAGTCATTTGATAATAACTTACCGGACTTGACCATTTCTTTTCTTTCTTCGTGGATCAATGAACTACTCATACCCCAGCATGTTATGCACTTAAGATTACACTGATTTCCCAATCTTAATTCTAGGCTGACAGGTAACATATCAGAATACGCATACAATTCTTCGTTAGATACGTTTGTTAGATAGTCAGACAATTCGCTATCGGTGTTTTTTCTTTCTACCCACAACTTATTCTGCCCTAATCGAGGACTGTGACCTGATACTTTTTCTATGTTATAACAATCTGTGCAATCGCTGGATCCATTGTTTTGTCTATGTAGTCTACGCACATTGTCCATGTGCGCACTGTTCCATATATCATCTATATCGTCATAACCAAGATTGAATGGTCTATTTTTACCTGCTACAAAATAGTCCATAGCGATAGAACAACAAAGTTTAACATTGCCGTTAGGATTAGTATTCATGTTTAACCATGGCAATACGCAGAATTTCTTAAGATTACCTGTTACCCAATCTATTCTTTTTTCACCAGGCACTTCGCTAGGAACTTTGGGTACAGCATAGATGACATGGTTTATATCCATAATGGTTTCAACTCCGGAAAAATATCGATAAGTGATTCGTCTCTGAGATTATCTATTGTAGTTATCACATTCTTAAACTCAGGAATCAAATCCCTATGATCTGCACTGTCCATATAATCAGTTATGCCTTTTATAGCGTGGATAGTGTGCGGTGCCGCATTGTTATCAGTCAACCATTTGAAATACTGTTCATATAGTTTATGAACTTCTAATTTTTGTTCAGGTGTCAACATAGTGATGCTGAAATATCTAGGGTGTGTCAATATATTAACACGAATGTTATCGATATTCAATAGCCCTTCTTCTACCCATGTTCTGTGGAAATCAAATAAACTGTGTACGCTGAATACGCTAACAGTTGGA
>Ga0208050_1000210_pt1 | contig 10698 bp, 9 predicted proteins | sample LakMenEpi13Jun10_FD_150691 | JGI IMG/M metagenome (GOLD analysis project Ga0208050, IMG submission 150691) | Freshwater microbial communities from Lake Mendota, WI - 13JUN2010 deep hole epilimnion (SPAdes) | ecosystem: Environmental > Aquatic > Freshwater > Lake > Epilimnion/Euphotic zone ... | reverse complement strand
CATTGATAACGACTTGATTATAGAGATTTGATTCTTCTTTAGATACATCGCCCAATGCAAGCTTTTCGTCATTGATTTTAGCAAGCTTTTCAATCGCGGATTTATCTCCATTTTTTACAGCTTGCGCCAATAATGGCACTTGAGCGTTTAAATCAGCAATGCGCTTTCTTTTTACCTCGTCAGCGTTTTGAGCTTTTAAGTTTGCGCCGACTTCAGGCAAAACAAGCCCAGCGTTAACCGTGGCATCTACATGGTCGTCATAGATTTTAGTGTCGCCGGTATTAAAAGATTGACGTTTTGCAGCTTCACCTAAAGCGTCCATCCTTACGCCTGCTTGCTTAAACGCTTGCGCTTGCACGTTGATCGTCCCGCGAGTCGCCCAGTTTGACAGGTTATCAGTAAACTGCATTCTTGCTTCAGGCGTCAATTCAGCTTGATCGAATTGAGTCTTGATGTCGTTCTGCAAACTCTGCCACTTTGGAAGCCAATTCTTTTCATCCTGCCCTTCTGGCGATTGCTGAAACGTCGCAAAATCCATCTGCGCTTTGTTCATGGCAAGGCTAGCTTCCGTGAGCTTGGTCACGTCGTTTGCACGCTTGGCCTTTTCTGCGATGTCGAACATCACGTTGGACACGTTGCCAAGCGCCTTGCCCATGCTGGCATTTGTGACGGCTGGCAAGTCCGGCGTGCGTATTGTCTGATTGCCGGTCTGGAGCTGCCCAGGTTCTTGAAGGATTGGAATGCGTGCCATAAATTACAGTCCTGCTGGACGTTGTGAAACTGTGCGCGGCTGGTAGCCCGCTGGTATTGTAGATGCACCACCCGCCGCTTGGGGCCGTGTTGACCACGATTGATAAGCCTGCCCGATTGTTGATCCAATATTGCCGATGGCCTGCCCTGTGGCATCCCTGCGTATTCCTGCGGCTGTTTGCTGCCCCATCTGGAGTGTGGACGTTCGCTGATAGGCAAGTTGCCGTTGAGACAACTGATTCACGTATTGCTGATCTGCTAGCTCTGTTTGCTGCTTGGCCCAGGTATCAGCTTCCAAAGCAAGAGACGATCCAGTGCCAAGCATCGCGCCGCTACCAGCCATTGCCGCGAGTTGTGTCGCCCTTTGCCTGCGTTGCTCTTGCACCGCTCGACGTTGATTCTCTTGATTTTCTAATGTCTGTCTGCGTTGCTCTTGACCAATGGCGTCAGCTTGTGCTTGTGCGTTATATTCGGCCTGTTTAGCTGCATTCTGAGCAGAGTCATACTGCATGTATGCAGACGTTCCACCTGCGACAAGCGACGTTGCAAGCGATGCCCAAGCCAAGACTGTTGGTGTAATCACATCATTACAAGGCGGACGTGTAGAGCAATGAATGCCAATCGGCCCGCCAGTATTTAACGGAAAATAATCAAAATGATCATGGTATCGCATAAGTGGCCTGAATGCTTTGGTGCTTTGAAATATACCAGCCATTCGCTTCGCTAAGAAACTTCTTAGCAAGAGCTTTTCTGGTATGGAGTCTGACTATCTTATAACTCAAAGGCACGTCATCGCAAGTTCTCAAATTTGAGAGAAAGGAAAGAATTGTTCGCCAGAGTATCGGCCAACCCTTGCGGCATTTTGCAAACGAGGTGCCAGGCTTAGTGAAAAGATTGTCTAGCGAGGCAATGGGACATCCAAACGCCAGATACACAAAGCACACGGCAAAAGGCCCGCTTTCATCCTCGACGATAAATCCATTAGGGCTAAGAAGCTGCGGGATCATTGCCATGTCGCGAGCTTTGGCCCACGCTTCAATAAGCGGGAAGTCCTCTGGAGTATAAGCTCTAATGGTCATGTGATGATTTCCTATCAGTTCATCACGATTTGATATTAAAGTCAAGTTCCTGCGCCTGAAATGCCATCTGTAGCCACCTCGCATAGCATGGCCGTCACGTTAAACGGCCAAGGATGTCTGGATGCTACCGTAATATCAACAGCGTCGCCCCAATCGCCAACGATGGACTGAGCTTTAGTTTGACCAGTTTTGACGATGATGCTGCTAGGACTTGTATTCCTTAACGTGACTGAAGATTTCGGAAATTCATCCATGTCGTCATATTCAATAGCGGTAAAATTGCTAAAATCAGCTTCAAGAAAATTAGTGCCCTCAGTTGGTCGAAAAAACACGTTACCGTATTTTGACTGAAACAATCTAAATGAAACTCGGGAAATGCGCCACTTATTCATCTGCGCCGTCCCGCTTTGCGTGTTTACCTCAAAACGATTGGGCATTATGAATGCTGAATACGGAACTCCGACAACGTATGAACCTGAAGATATGTTTCCGCTTACCACGGCATTCCCGCTAGAAACAGTCACTTCAAATGGACTGCCATCAGAATTGAGTATGGTTTGACTGTTTATTAACGTCGTAAAAACAACCTTTTCGTCGTTTAAGTGAGTGCCGACATTAAATGTCGTTTGATTTAAACCTGCATTGTAAGTCCCAATCAAAATACGCCATGAATCGCTAAACGTGCCTGAATAGCTTTTATATGATGTCGTTAATTCACTTCCAACAATAGACTCCAACGAATAAAAATATGTGGAGCTGGAATATGATTCCATCAAAAACACTAACGAGTCTTTTGTGTCTGTATCGCTTGTGCCGACGACGCAGAGTCCTTCAATCTCTCGACTGCCGCTTCCAAAGTTGTGCCGATGCCAAGCCGTTACGTTGTTTTCTCGGTCATAAGTAAAACCCGACAATTCGCCGCCAGCATGAACAAACCACAACGTCGGATCAGGACATTGACTATAAACCATGTCCGTAATCGTGCCCGATGATGTCGGGATATGTTCAGCGAGCAAAGACATATTAGGCGCTGAATAACCGTCTTTTTCAAAGACATAGGCAAACTCACGGAGCTTGTCATCTCCGGTTAACCACAGCAAACCATCGCCAGACAAGACCGGCTGCAATGGAGATGACCCGTATCGGCTCCACCTGCGAAGCCTTGCGTTGCTTGGCGTTAATGCGCTGTCCTGATCGCCGCTGTCCATTGTCCATTCTTCGCCAGTTGTGCCAATCACAAGCGTGCGTTTGAAGCTGGAAATCCATTGAATGCGATTGGCCTGCGTTGCTGCTAGCGTTAAATCCAATGCTGAAGTGTCCAGAGATCCGATCAGGAATGTGTAAAAGTCTGAAATTTGACTGCCCCAAATTCGAGTCGGATACAAATCCGTGCTGGCAAAGAATAGCCTGTTATCATGAAAAGCGCACGTTCTTGGATAACCGCGAGTCACAGAAAACGCACCCTTGCGCCAGACCGGAAAAGTAAAGCCTATGACTTCATTGGGAATGAGAGAATCAACGGCTAGCTTTGGAATACCTCTGACCTGAGTTGTCGATACGTAGCTTTGAATTTGAAAGGGAATGTCCAATTTGCCAGAAACCGGCTCAATGGTCATGCTCGACGCATTTGAATTTGTTCCCGTTCGAATGGCAACCATTCGATACCATCCGCCAGTGTTTGGAGCCTCTGCCGTATAGCTAATTGTTCCATCAAGAACGCCGCTAATAGACCATTCGCGAATGTTCGTAAAATTGATCCTATCAAGAGATTCTTGAAGCTGAATAATAGTTCCAGCCGGTGCAAAACCAACTGCCCAGCTTGTTCGCGCAACGTAGGAACCTTGAATGAAAATAGCTGCGGTGGTTGTCGTCGCTGGAGCCGTGGCAATAGGCTCAGTGGTAATTCTTCCACTTGAACCTGGAGACAATAGCCAAGTGCTTTCAACTTCATTAGCGTCAAATACGGCAGAACTGGAAATAAGCCTGTAATCTGTGATTGTAATCAGCACCCATTGAGCGCCAGTTCCTGGCCTGTTTGCGCTCGTTGCAGTATTGGCCGTAATACAAAAGTAATTGCTTCCAAAATACTCTGTGACATCGCCAGCTACGTAGGCAGTATCCACATTCCACGGTTTCTGATACGTAGCCTTATCCCATTTTGCAGCGGTAAACGAAACGTCCGAGTTTGCCGTCTTGCATCGGTAAAGATCGTTCAAATACAAGACGAAGTTGCCCACTGAATAACTTGTTGCCGTCACCCAATCGTTTGCGTCGTATTCCAGCATCATCGTCACCGCATCACTTGGAGGATCAAGGGCGGGAGCAAACTGAAACGGCACGTCAGTAAATGACCAAGTGCCATCATTGGCGCGTGTAATGATCTTAGGATGTTTAGTCGCAACTGTCAGATACATCACGTCATTGAGCTGGATGTGATGAATGGCGCGGATTTCTGCTTCTGTGTAATCCGTCGTTAGCGTTGCAATTAGTGTGAATGTTCCAGTGTCATAAGACCACACCTTTATGGCGTTTGTTTTGAATCCCAAAACAAAGTTAACATTGGACGATCGACGAAAAGCAATAAGTCGGAAACAATTAGTCACGTCAGAATCTGACAATCCAAACTTAGTCCCAGGACGCTTGAACGCTCCGCCATAAGGACGCACAATGAAGTTTTCCAAGACTCTGCACCCAGTCGCGTATTTCTCCGAGTCCGTGCGCCCGTCCATGATAGGCGACATCTCGCCGCCGTTGAACACCGATTTGATCGTTTGGAATTGAGCCATGAGATTATTCAGTTATGCCGCCAGTCCAGTAACCGCCCATTCTGGCAGAAATGACTTGTGAATCGTTGAAGGGTGGAATGCGCCGCGCTTTGCCCTCGTTTGAGTCGCGAGCCTTAACAGGTGGCGCTACTGCCTTTTCGTAAAACTGCCGCATTTGTTGAGCCTGTCCTGATGCGCCTTGTGTATCTTGTGCGATGCAAGAGGCAAGCAGGAATGAGAATGCCGTTACAAAATCAGCCGGATAATCGGTCACGTCTGTGATTCGCTGAATGTATTTAAGGTTGATCGTTTCCTCATCGGTAAGGATTAGCCCTTTCTCAACGGTAAAATCAGCGCCCGCATCTTCCATCTGCCCGCCGCCTGCATTGAGCGAAATTACGCGCAAGCAGTCAGCCGGTGGAGTGTGCTGAAAGTCCCAGTCAAACTGTGGAATGCCGACGACGCTGCCCGTGTCATTTGTGTAAGTGCCAGCAAACACTGATTCGTCGAGCGTAAAGTTATTGTTGTCGATGCGAGTCACATACCATTGACCATTTGCGACGGTGACGCCCACCACGTCCTTAACATAAACGCGATCACCAGTGACGTAACCGTGAGCCGTGAGTGTAATCTTAACCAGCCCGCCTTCATTAGTAACTGCCGCGCCCGTTAGCGTTTGATAGGTGACAGTCTGCCGCTTTCTAGCTGTGGCAAAATTCCATGGATGAGCGCGCAATGCCTCATCAAGTGCCGTATAAACTGGCGTTCCTGCGTCTGGATTATACCACTTCCGCAAGCTTGCCGCTTGTTGAGTCGTGTCAGTGGAAAGCGCAGTCAGCGCCCTTCCACCAAGATGGGCAATTGCAAGGTTTGCGATCTCTGTAGCAGTGGCGGCCATAATGGTAATGATTCAAGAAAAAGGGAGGCCCCTTAATACACAAGGAGCCTCCCGAGGTCAACCAACGGGAAGGTTAATTCCAGTCCACGTATTCGATCTCAAAGTAGAGAACGACTGAAGCCGTGACCGTATTAGCTGAGGCAATGGTCACGATGACGGCGCTATTGTCAGTGGTGACAGTAGGAGCCAAATCGGCAGCGGTGCCAGCAACGGCAGAACCAAAGCTAATGGTGCCACCGCTCGAGAGAACGATGCCGTCAGCGTAAAGGTCTGCATTGGAGCTTGTGCCGATGTCAAGCGTGAGCGTGGTGCCAGGATCAACGCATGAAACCGCTGAACCTGCCCGAGAAAGCGAAGCGCCTTTAGGAAGGTAGCAGAGATTAAACGTGTCGTTCGCAGCTTCACTTCCGGTGGTGGTATAGGAAGCGCGGAGCTTCTTAACCGTGCCGCCAGTAGCGCCAGTGCGGTTTGGACGTTCGGAGCCGTCAAGGAGGGCGGCAGCTTGTGCCGTGAAGAGTGAGGAGTCAGTAAGAGCAGCCATAAGAATATTTTTTGAGGGTAAAGGTTTAAGAAAGGGGCGGTTTTTACACCGCCCCAATCAGTTCAGGTTATGGAGTTTCGTCGCTGTAAAGACGCACAACCTTTTCGTTTTCAGTGCGAACGGCACCGAGCATCATGGTTGAGCGAATCTGAAGAGCGTGACGACGCTGTGGCAGGATGTCCATGCGAGTCTGACGGTCGCTCATGGCGAACTTGATGGCAGACTTGTGGAAGGCGAAGCAGCTACGGATGTCAGCAACACCGGAAACGGTGCCAACTGGCAGGCGCTGAGACTTCAGGAATTTGAATCCGAGGAAGGTGTCAACCTTGCCATCAACCAGAGCTTTGACCGTGTTGAAGTCAGCGCTTGTCAGGTTGGTGTCGCGGAGGAGATCTTGCTCTTGCTGCGCGCCGATGACGATGTAACGCTCGGAATCAGGCACCTCGCTCACGTCCATGAGATACTTGGCGCGGCGCAATTTTGCGAGCGTCATACCAATGGAAGTTGGAGAGCCAGTCTCAGCGTAGTTGGCAGCGATGGATTGACCGCCTGGGAAGCTGTCAGTCGTGGTGCCGTCTTCGCCGATGTAGCGGGTAGCATCAAAGGCGCTGATAATCACGTCATCGGTGGCGCGGTTGAATGCCATTGCGTGGCTTTGAACTTCGTCAGAAGTTGGCAATACGATGGTGCCAAGGAAGTGCTTGTCCCATTCGTCGAAGGTTGTGACCTTTTCCTTTGGACGTTGGGTAAGCCAATACTTGGAGCCGTCAAACTCTCCGTCTGGAGTGTCGCCCTTACGAGTAAGGATGTCTTGTGCCTCGCTGTCATTCAGGAGGTTGAACCATTTCTTTTTGCCGGTGAAATCGGCGCGAGTAATGGAGCCGAGCAAACGGGAGTCCATCTGCTGGAGAACTTGGTCGAACGATGTCTGAAACATCGTTGGGTAGAAGGTATCAATAGTAGCCATATTGGCAGGGAATTAGAGAGGTGAAGTTGAGCCGCCCTTGTGAGCGACTGAGGAAGTATCGTGTCTTCCCGGTTCTTCGGTTCTCCGCTGTTTGCGGGCCTATGTCCGGCATACAGCTTATCCTTGCGGGGCCGTTGTTACCCTATATTCTCACATCTGAGAAAAGATGCAAGCACAAAAAAGCGGCCCCCATTTCTGAGAGCCGCTTTATTGTAATGTTTTTTACTTCGCCCGCGATGCGTTGAAAAGCCCTTGGAGCTTTTCCAATGCTGCCTGTTGAGCCTCTGGCCCGTTCTTGCCGTTGAAGTCGTCACCTTTTTGGATGCGCTCCATCTGCTCTTTGTAAGTGACTTGAGAGTCAGAGCTGATCAGCCCTTTGTCGTCGCGGAAATCTTCATCACGTTGAAGCACTAGTTTTGCCAGTTCTCGCTGAACCATCCTTACATCAGCGTCAGGGTCAAAAGCAGTCTTGTCTACGCGTGATGCCGCTGCACCTCGATCAATCGCTTGCCAGTTGCTCACGGCGTCGTTTCCCCATTCTTTCGTCAGAATATCAACAAAATGATCTTTATGTGAAATTTTTACAAAATCTTCAGACTTTGCCACAAAGCTGCTAATATTCTCATTATTGAGATTAATCAACTCGTGCAAAGCTTCCGGTGGCACTCCGTATTTGTGAGCAATGCCCGCAGCTTTGCCTGCTAGTTCAGCATTCCATTCAACGCCTTCAGGAAGGTTGTCAGGTGCCTTGATGCCGTAATCTTCCGGCTTTTCAGGCGCTCCGGTAAACTTGCGAAGATCGGCGTAATACTTGGCCTGATCCTCTGGCGATGCGTCGGCCCCAGGTTTCTTTGGAGCCTGCGACTTCGAGGAAAAAGCTTTTTCTAGATTGGCGTAGCTGATGGCTAGCTGATCTAGCTTGGCCTCGCCCTTCTGTGCATCCCAAAACTTTTCAGGAATGTAATCAGGCCGCGTTACCGTTGAAGGCGCTGCCTCAATTGGCGTCGTTGTTGTTTCAGTTGTGACCGCAGCTTGCGTTTGCAATGCGTTGTCCGCTGGTGGTGGTGGTGTAGTTTCGGTTTCCATAGGAAAGATCAAAGGCCGTTAGCTTTGCAAAATTGCGAGTAAGCGTCGTTGCCGTAATGATTAACAAAGCATCGCGCAAAGTATGACGTGCCGAAAATGCCCCATTTAGAGCTAATGGCAAAAGTAATGCCTGCCGCTAGATCATCACAACTAGCGGCAGGCTCCGACGCCGGCGGATTACCGACAACCTCCGGCGCGGAAATTGGTTCAACCGTTAAGGATTCGTTGACAGTTGGCGCTTCAGCGACTTCAAAGGTTAGCCCGGCAATGCCTGCGACTTGGCGAATTTGCCCAATGATGCGCGGCGCTGGTTTGGCGTTCATCCATGCAATGTTGCCGATGATATTGCCAATGATTTCGCCGTCGCGGTCGATTTGATTGTCTGGTGTGATCGTGATCATGTTTCTTGTTCTTGAGGTTTCTCGGCTTCTGGAATGCCCTTTAAGTGCATCGTAAATAGCCATCGAAGCGGTTCTTTTTGCCCTTCGCGGAATGCTGCTTTTACAACGTCGCCGCCCTGCTCGAAGGCAGGATTTAAGATGCCGCCCACGTCTGCGTTGAGTGAGCGGAAAACTAGCTGAAAATCGTCTTTGTCAAAAAGACGAAGCGCGGCTTTTAGCACGTTCTTCTTTTCGGCATCGCTAAGCGGTTTCAGGAGTTCTGCGGTGGTGGGTGTCATTTGTCGTCATTCCATACTGTTAAAGTTGAGGCAACAGGGATCAACCCAATGGCATGAATAGCTTCACCCTTATAAGGAGCCTCAAAATCGCACTGTGTTAGTTTAACAAAATTAGCTATCCAACACCCAATGACCCAAGCTGCGGCGCAAATAACGATAAAAATGCAAATAACGGAAGGTTGCGGTTTCATGTGATGATAATTTAATGATGTTTTATGATGCGCAAATTACGCCCCAACTAATTCCTTCACTTTGTCAATGCCGCCAGCACTATTTACAGCGCTGCCCATTTCCTTAGCCATCATGGCCGCTTGCTGCATTTGCTGTGCCTGTGCGCGTTGTTGTTGGATCGCTTGGACATCTTCACGCTTGCGAAGTAGGCCTTCAGGGGCGCCGACAAGCCTTGATTTCTCGCGGATGTAAAAAGCCGTGTCAATGTTGTCCATAACCGTAGGATCAATGGCAGCAATCGAAGCGGCCGTTTGCATGACCTCATCGGCTCCGCGTGCGTTCCAGCTATCAATCGCCATCGCCAGCCGTGACGTGAGCGCAATCTCTGGGTCGGCGACTTGCACAAAACCACGGCCGACAAGCTCATAGGCTTCTTGCGGAGGTGGTGGAAGCAAGCCATTCTCAGCGCAAAGCTCAAAGGCACGGCGTAGATGCGGCTCAATCGTTTCACGAACGTCGCGGTGATAGATAGGCCCCACAGTGTCCAGCTTCTCACCTGCACGTTGTGCCACTTCATAAGCAGTCATCTCGCGGTCGATGCTTGCGAACATCTGGAACATATCAAGCGAGCAGAGGCGCTTGATCATGTCTTGACGCATACGCACACGTTCCAAAGCAACGCTCCATTCACCTGTGACCGGCACAGGATAAACACTTTCAGGCCCCATGCCGGAAGGGTAATAATTCAGCGCCCGTGCTGCCGTTTTAAGACTGCCCTCGAATGTGTCAGGAACAAGCATCGGAGGGAAGACTTGCTTCTCTGCGAACACGTCCATCATCTGCTGAATGAAATTAAGCTGGCGAGCTTCTGGCAGGATGGCAAACCCTGGGCCGTAACCCCATCCAGTGGAGCCAATCATTGCGTCGTAAGACAAATAACGGCCAACGGTAAAAGGGAATCCGTCGTAACCGCCTTCTTGAACCATCTTCTTTGACGACATCTCGACGTAGGCCGAGACATACTTCTTGCGCGTCTTGATGTTGTATCCGTATGCGCCAACCTTGGAAGGCTCGCGAGGCTCGACGATGTGAATGAATGTAAAGCTTTTCCCTTTGCTGTAATCGCCTTGAAAGCAATCCTTGATAACCTTGGGAAGATTGTCTTCGCCGAATTGCTGACGCGCCTGCTCTGCCGTTAGTTCAAACTCGCGGATGAATCGGTAGCATTTGCCGAATGGATCAAGCTCAAAGACGTAAGTGCCAATCTTGATCTTTTCAAAGCGTAGGCGATTGCCCTCGCCCATTTCTGAGAAAATGGCAGTGGTGCCAAAGTTCCAGAGATCAGCCACGGATTCAAGGCGCTCGAGTTGGAAGTTGCTACGGCTGTTAACCTCTTGATTGAGAATCTGTGAGCACTCCGAGAGCCAGCCTTTCACCGAGTCGTCATTCTTCAGCTTCAGATTAGGCTTCAGCGAAATCCACGGCTGAGACGCCGGAGTTGTCCATGACGTGTAAGCAGAAACGGCACGTTGCACCGAGTCGGTAGCCGTCGCGTCGTAGATTTGCGCTTCCTTGTTGCTGTCTGGCATGTAGCGCTTTTCCGTAATACCTGCCTTGCGCGGGCTTACGTAGTTGGCGATGTCCTGCCAGATTTGATCTTGAGTCGACACGCGCTGATCCTTGAGCCGCTGATAACAGCTAAGCCACTTCTTTGTTTGCTCCGTGCCTTCGTCGTTCATATTAGCGCGATGGGAATTGAGTC
>Ga0208050_1000206_pt1 | contig 10872 bp, 16 predicted proteins | sample LakMenEpi13Jun10_FD_150691 | JGI IMG/M metagenome (GOLD analysis project Ga0208050, IMG submission 150691) | Freshwater microbial communities from Lake Mendota, WI - 13JUN2010 deep hole epilimnion (SPAdes) | ecosystem: Environmental > Aquatic > Freshwater > Lake > Epilimnion/Euphotic zone ... | reverse complement strand
GAAAATTACCCAGAAGACTGTCGAGTTGTACCGTGTACTCCAGCAGAATGGTAAGCACTATTACCCTTATTATAAAGACGGTAAACTCATCGCTGTTAAAACACGGTTGCCTGATAAGGCTGGCTTCCCTTGGTCTGGATCTCCCGGTCAGGTGGAACTCTTCGGGCAGAACCTATTCCCCTCTGGTGGTAACACTATCACTATCGTAGAGGGTGAACTCGATGCTTTGTCTGCCCACCAGATGCTGAATGAACCAGTCGTATCTGTCTGCTCTGCGAGTACTGCTGTCTCAGATCTAAAAAGAAACTACGAATGGGTAAACTCTTTTAAGAAGATCGTCTTCGCATTCGATAATGATAAGGCTGGGCAGGAGGCACAGAGCAAGGCTGCTGGTCTATTCGATCCTAAGAAAGTTAGGATTATGAAACTGTCGCAGCATAAGGATGCGTCAGACTATCTAGTCAACAACGGTATAAAGGATTTCTATGAGCAGCACAGGACGGCGGGGCCATTCACCCCCGATGGTATTGTATCCGGGTCAAGCCTCTATGATCTACTCCTCCGAAAGCCTGAATATGAGTCTGTTAACTACCCGTGGGATGGAGTCAATGACTATACATATGGACTCAGAACTGGAGAGCTTGTTACTGTCATTGCTGGAACAGGCGTGGGAAAAACGCAGTTCCTTAGAGAGCTAGTCTATGGTCTACTCCACACTAGTAAAGCTAACATCGGTGTTCTCTTCCTTGAAGAACCAATTCGTGACACTGGTCTTGGACTTATGTCAGTCCACGCTAATAAACGACTATTCCTCCCCGACTCAGAGTACAGTAAGGATGAATTTGATGACGCTTATAAAGCGACTCTCGGATCGAATAGGATCTTTCTCTATGATAGCTTTGGCAGTAATAGTATTGATCGTATTCTCGGCACTATCCGTTATCTTGTCCGCGCTCTGGACTGCAAGTATATTATACTGGATCATATATCTATCGTAGTATCGGACCAGAGCAATGGTGATGAGCGCCGTGCGCTTGATGAGATAGCAACTAAACTGAAGACATTGACTGTTGAACTATCAGTCTGTATTATCATGGCCGCTCATCTTAGGAGGCAACCGAATGGTCAGTCACATGAAGAGGGTGCTGCTGTTAGTCTCTCTGACATTCGCGGTACTGCTGGGATTGGGCAACTTAGCAATATCATTCTTGGCCTTGAGAGAAACACTCAGGCAGATGATCCTGCTGAGAGGCACATTGTAAGGGTACGTGTAGTGAAGAACAGGTTCAGTGGTATGACTGGACTTGCTACTCACCTCCGGTATCACACCGACTCAGGTAGATTGATAGAAGAACAACCGGATACACCAGTAGGAGAAGAAGATAATGCTAAAGAAGATTGATATTTATATCGATGCTTATATCAGTACGGAGGGTGTTCACATTTACACTGATGATGTTGGTGATGAAGCAGTTACATACTTCAAACTGGTAAATGACTTTATCGACAGCCATCTTGTACCGACAGATCCACCTAGTATTCGAGATGATGGTAGAGAAGAGATCATGCGCCTGTCTCTCATCTTTGACTCCCTCTCCAACTATCTCAGAAAGCAAGTGAATGAATACCCAGACTGGAAGCCTAAGAATAATATGGGACATAGAGACTGATGGCCTCGATGCTAAAAAGATTCACCTCCTCGTTGCGAAAGTTTACGGACAAGATGGGTATTACATCTTCCGAGATGCCGAGAAGTTCAGAGAGTTTTATAACGACTACGATGACGCTGAATGGATCGGACATAACAGTATATCCTTCGACTCGGTTGCCTTGTCCCGTCTGTGGGGGATTACTATCCCTCTCGGGAGACAATCAGATACTCTCGTCATGTCCAGACTGTGGGAGCCAACACTTGATAAGCACTCACTCGAAGCATGGGGTCATCGCCTTGGTGAAAGGAAGATCGAATTTCAAGAGTTCACCGAATACTCAGAGGAGATGAAGGTCTATTGCAAACAGGATGTAAAGATTACAGAAAGGTTGTACACCGTACTGAGTAAGAACCTGAAGGGTTTCTCTCAGGAGTCTATCCGACTTGAGCATACCACCCAGTACATTATCTCCGAGCAGATTCGTAATGGGTTCCTACTTGATAAAGATGTAGCGATGGAGATCTACTCAGGTGCATTGCAAGAGGCTAATCGAATTGAGGACGCAGTGGTTAAATACTTCCCGCCAATTGTTACGGAAAGGTACTCAGAAAAAACAGGTAAGCGACTTAAAGATGACATCGAATACTTCAACCTCGGTTCACCAAACCAGATCGTAAAGAGACTGGATGAACTAGGGTGGAAACCCACCGTGCCTACGAAGACGGGCAAGTCATGGAAGATATGCCAGGAAAATCTTAGTACTATTCCTGATGTCCTACCTGATGGTAGCCCTATGCCAGAGTGTATTAGAGATCTAAAAAAGTGGAAGATCCTTGAGACAAGATGGAAAACAGCAAAGGACTGGATCGACAGAATGGACGGAGATGGTAGAGTCCACGGACAAGTTATCGTCCCCGGCACTGTCACCCACCGAGCCAGTCACCAGAACCCCAACATGGCAAACATCCCCTCTATCTCATCAGAGCGAGGCTTATCTGGTTTATATGCGTATGAATGCAGACAAGCTTGGACTGTCCCCAGAGGTTCTTCTCTGGTTGGAACGGATGCTGCGGGAATACAACTTCGTGTACTTGCACACTACATGAATGACCCTGAGTATACGAAGACACTATTGGAAGGAGACATACATACCTTTAATCAGAAGGCACTTGGTGAGTACTGTAAGGACAGACCGACTGCGAAGACTTTCATCTATGCTTGGTTGCTTGGTGCTGGTCAGGCAAAGGTAGCACAGATACTTGGCTGCTCTGTCAGGCAAGCTGGTGATGCAATGGATAACTTCCTCCGGTCTATTCCTGCACTGAAAGAACTAAAGCGTAAGGCTGGTATGGCAGCACAGAGGGGCTACCTCGTCAGCCTAGACGGACGGCGGATCAAGATAGAGTCGGAGCATAAGTCCCTCTCTGTCTACCTCCAAGGGGGCGAGACAGTGATTATGCGGATGGCTAACTATCTCTGGTACGCTGCTGCAAAGAAGGAGAAGATCAAATTCAAACAGGTTGTATGGGTACATGATGAATGGCAGACAGAAGTGGAGGAAAGTAGAGCAGAAGATCTTGGAAGACTACAAGTACAATCCATTAAAGACACAGGGGAATACTTCAATCTCAACTGTCCTCTTGATGGAGAGTTTAAGATAGGAAAGAACTGGGCTGAAACCCATTGACAAATAAACAGAATCTACTAAACTATTACTATTATCAACTGGAGAACTAAGAATGACAACTGCTTCGAAGACTATTACTGGTGAGTTCCGCACCAAGGTTTACTTCGCTCACGTTCAGGAACCTTCCCAGTTCGGGAACTATGAAGTTAACCTTGCGGTAACTCCTGAGATGGAGAAGACGCTTATCGATATGCGACTGGATAAGAAGATTAAGGATGGTAAGGAGCGGATCAATAACGGTGGGAAGTATCTCACTCTCCGTAACTCTGCTGTCGATCTTCAGGGACACGAATCCGAGATGGTTGTCATTGACCAGAACGGTAAGAGGACGAAGGCTCTCGTCGGTAATGACTCAGAGTGTATTGTCTACTGGCGCTCGTATGATACACCGAAGTACGGTAAGGTCATCAAGCTTGGTAAGATGATCGACTGGGATCAGGAGAATAAGAAGAAGAAGTTCGGTGCCATGAAGGTTATTGAACTTGTCGCTTACGATAAGCCTGAAGATGAGTTCGCTGCTGCGATGGAGGAGACACCCGCTGCTCCACCAGTAGAGGCTATCCAGAGTAAGAAGAACAAGAAGGTTACGTTCGAGATTGAAGCTTGATGTACTACACTACCGATGAACTACCAAAGGGGGATTCTGTGGAGTCCCCCTCCCACTACAACAACGGAAGTATCGAGTGTATTATTTATCTAAAAGATAATATGCCATTCGATAATTACATTGGATACCTCGAAGGGAATACGAAGAAGTATCTTCACCGTTGGAGGTATAAGAAGAAGCCGCTGGAAGATCTAAAGAAAGCACAGTGGTATCTCTCTCGTCTTATTCAGGAGCTTGATGATGGACCTTGATACTTACCAGAAGACTGCTTTAAATACGCTGATGTACAACACCGAGCAGCATCTAACCTATGGTCTTGCTGCTGAAGTTGGTGAGGTTATGTCATTAATGCAGAAGACTGCCCGTCATGATACAAGGTACTGGAGTCAGGAAGATGACGTACTGTTTGGTGAGTACACTCCACTACTGAAAGAGTTGATGTTCAGTGAACTCGGTGACTGCCTCTGGTATCTCGCTTGTCTAGCTAGTTATCATGGGTTCCCGTTGTCTGCTATTGCCCAACATAACCTTGAGAAGTTGGGTAAAAGAAAGGCAGAGGGTAAGATCCAAGGTGATGGGGATAAGCGATGAAGTTTATTATCTTTTCTAAACCAGACTGTTCTTGGTGTACGAAAGCAAAGGAACTTCTTACTCAGCATCACATTCAATACACCGAGTTTGATATAACTACTGATATAACAGCTAATACTTTTCTAAAAGAATCTAAACTAAATTCTGTACCGCAGATCTTCCACAATGGTAGACTTGTCGGAGGATATCTAGCACTGGAGAATTATATTGGCGTCAATTAACACACTCGTTGAGGACATCTACTGCCTCCTCGAAGAAGGTACTACAGAAGATATCAGTAAGTCTTGTGAGCAATTCGGTAAGAACCTTGCTGCTCTCCTTACTGATAGACTTAGGCCGAAGGAAGAGAAGCGTACTCTCCGTATGTCTAACGTAGGTAAGCCTGATCGTATGCTTTGGTATGAAGTTAACTCGACAGTAAAGAAGGAAGAGTTCAATGGACCCACCTATCTCAAGTTCCTATACGGAGATCTTATCGAGGAAGTTGTCCTCTTTCTGGCAGAAGTTTCAGGTCATTCTGTTTCGGATAGACAACGACAGGTCACTGTGGATGGTATTATTGGTCACATTGATGGTGTTATCGACAATGTTCTAATCGATGTTAAGAGTACATCGCCTCATTCTTTTAAGAAGTTTAAAGATGGAACACTGAGGAATGATGATCCCTTTGCCTATATCCCACAACTCTCCGGGTATATGCAGGGGACAGGGATAGATAACGGTGCATACGTTGCAGTGGACAAGCAGAATGGAAACATAACTGTCATGCCCCTGCAAGATGAAGATCGAATTGATATTGAGAAAAGAATCAAAGATATCAAAGAGATAGTAAGTCAAGAGAATCCTCCAGAGAGGTGCTTCCAGCCTGAACCGATGGGTAAGTCTGGTAATCTAAAGCTCCCCGCTGGTTGTTCCTACTGTCCCTTTAAAACTGAATGTTGGAAAGATGTTGGACTAAGAAAGTTTATATATTCCACTGGTCCTGTATGGATGACTCATGTCGAAAAAGAACCGGAAGTCCCAGAAGTCGAGGTCTAAATTAAATGATTCACCCGCAAGATGGAAACAAATCTTCAAGAAGTTCGGACTTACCAGAGATTCGTACCTCGACATATTTAGAAAACAAGGAGGATGTTGCGCTATTTGTAACAGAACTCCTGACAAAATTACGCCCCGGAGAAACCTTGCAGTCGATCACAATCACAAAACTGGGAGGATCAGAGGGCTACTATGTTACAGATGTAATCACGTACTGTTAGGAAGGATCTTTCGTGATGATGTCGAAATGGCTAAACGTGCTTACATTTATTTATCAATCGAAAGGGACTACGGGAAGGTTCCAGAGTAACTACCCTTAGCTCAGTTGGATAGAGCAAATGCCTTCTAAGCATTAGGTCACACGTTCGAGTCGTGTAGGGTAGGCCAGCCCGGTTAGTTAAATGGGATAACAGTTGATTTGTAATCATCAATCGCGGGTTCGATTCCTGCACTGGGCACCACTAATACTACTTCTATCAACACCAGCTAATGCAGAGTTAGCATCATGGTATGGACCGGGGTTTCATGGCAAGAGGACAGCTAACGGTGAGATTTTTAATAAGTACGGTTATACCGCTGCTCATCGTAGCCTTCCTTTTGGGACTAGGGTTAGGGTTTCTTATAATGGCAAGTCAGTTATCGTCAGGATTAACGACCGTGGACCGTTCATTAAAGGAAGATCTATCGATCTGTCAGAAGCCGCCGCGGAGAAGATTGGGTGCAAAGGTGTTTGCCGAGTTAAACTGACTATCATTAGGAGGGTGAAATGAATGAAGAGTACGAAGAACTAAAGACACTGCTTAAACTGTACTTTCAGATTTACGATGATGATGGTACACTGTACTCCGACGATGAATGGGAACGTCTACTTCGAGAGATAGAGATAGACATCCGAAACGCTATTGGCTTCTTCGACATAGAGGAATGAATGAAAACTCACTTGATCATACCTGATCCCCATGCTGCACCAGATGAGGATCTGTCACGGTTTACTTACCTTGGTAAACTAATTGCTTCTGTTAAACCTGATGTTGTTGTCTGCATCGGAGACTGGGCTGACATGCCATCTCTCTGCTCATACGATAAGGGTACGAAAGGCTTCGAAGGAAGACGGTATAAGAAAGATATCGACTCTGCTGTTGAAGCACAGGAGTTGATGTTCAAGCCTATTAAAGAAGCGAAGAAGAAGCTGCCTCGGTTCATTATGACAACAGGGAACCATGACTATGGTAGGATTGAGAAAGCTATCCAGAAGGATGCTGTCTTGGATGGAACCATCTCCGTACAAGATCTACAATATACAGACTTCGGTTGGGAAGCTTACCCTTTTCTGGAACCTGTTGAAGTCGATGGTGTATATTACTCTCACTATTTCCCAACGGGCGTCATGGGTAGAGCTACAAGCGGTGAACATCAAGCGTATACCCTCCTCACCAAACAGTTCGTATCCTGTACGCAGGGCCACACTCACACTAGAGATTTCGCAGAGAGGACTGGACCTGATGGACGGAGACTTATGGGACTTGTCGTAGGATGCTATATTGACAGACATCATGAGTATGCAGGACAGGCAAACAAACTCTGGTGGCCTGGTGTAGTCATTAAGCGCAACGTGTCTCAGGGTCAGTATGACTTTGAATTTATTTCACTTGAGAGAATTAAGAATGAGTTTCGAATTTAAACAGATTATTTTAGATAGGTTTTCTATTCTTGAACTAGTCGAGATCCTTGACTTAGACCCGGAAGAGTTTTATGATAGGTTTGAAGATATCATTATTGAGAACTTCTACAAGTTAAAAGAGATAGACAATGGGCTGGAGAAAGAAAAATTTTCAGAAGAAGAAGATAAGTAATCGTAACCCATACGCTAGGGAACTTGAAGAGGGACAGTACAGACAGAGAATAAAAGAATCCGAGAAAGAATATAAACGCCAGAGACTAGATGTAAGGAACATTAATGACTATGAAGAATCTTCCGACTGACTACCAGACCTTTATCGCAACCTCCCGCTACTCCCGGTGGATTGAAGAAGAGAACCGCCGCGAGTCTTGGGAAGAAACAGTCGATAGGTTTATGACTGAAGTTGTCAGCAAGAAACTTGATTTAAATGATAGGGATACTTACGATCAGATCCGTAATGCTATCCTCAACCTTGAGATCATGCCCAGTATGCGGGCTATGATGACTGCTGGCAAGGCTCTTGAGCGTGACAACACCTGTGCGTACAACTGTTCCTACCTACCTGTCGATGACATGAAGTCCTTCGATGAGGCTATGTTTATCCTAATGTGCGGCACTGGTGTAGGCTTCTCAGTCGAACGTCAGTATGTCAGTAAGCTTCCCGAAGTACCGGAGAAGATGTTCGATTCGAGTACGACTATCGTTGTCTCCGATAGCAAGGAAGGATGGGCTAAAGCACTGCGTCAGCTTATCTCTCTCCTCTACTCAGGTGAAGTAGCTAAGTGGGACATGAGCAAGGTACGTCCTTCTGGTTCGAGACTGAAGGTATTCGGTGGCCGTGCATCTGGTCCTGAACCACTAGACCAGTTGTTCCGTTTCGTTGTCTCCATCTTTAAGGCTGCTGCTGGCAGGAAGCTGAACAGCCTCGAATGCCATGATATTATGTGTAAGATTGGTGAGGTTGTCGTAGTCGGAGGTGTCCGTCGATCAGCTATGATCTCTCTGTCTAACCTCTCAGATGACAGGATGCGTCATGCTAAGACAGGTCAGTTCTGGGAGACTAATCCCCAGCGTTCACTTGCTAACAACTCCGTAGCCTATACCGAGAAGCCTGATGCTAGTACATTCTTGCATGAGTGGGCCAGCCTCGTAGACTCTGGTACTGGTGAGCGTGGTATGTTCTCCCGTGTAGCAGCACAGAAGCATACGGCTAACAATCTTAGGCGTGATGCTAGTTATGACTTCGGTACTAACCCATGCTCAGAGATCATCCTCCGTCCCTACCAGTTCTGTAACCTAACTGAAGTTGTAGTCCGTGCTACGGATAAGATGGTTGACCTTGAGAGGAAGGTTAAGCTGGCTACCATCCTTGGTACTATTCAGGCTACCTATACACACTTCCCCTATCTTAGGAAGATCTGGACTAAGAACACTGAGGAAGAGCGTCTGCTTGGCGTATCACTGACTGGAATTATGGACCATGATATTCTTAATGGTACTAATCCAATGGGTAATCTTGAATTAACACTCTTTACACTGAAAAGAATTGCAATTAATACTAACAAGGTTTGGGCAGAGAAGCTTGGTATCCAGCAGTCTGCTGCTATTACCTGTGTCAAGCCTAGTGGAACTGTCTCCCAGCTTGTTGACTCTGCTAGTGGAATACATCCCCGTCATAATGCTTACTACATTCGTCGTGTCCGTGGGGATAACAAAGATCCGATAACCCAGTTTATGAAGGACAATGGTATTCCCAATGAGCCTGACATTATGAAGCCTGACCATACTACGGTCTTCAGCTTCCCTGTTAAAGCACCAGAGGGAGGACTTACTAGACACGATCTGTCTGCTATCGAACACCTCGAACTGTGGAAGATCTACGCCATCCATTGGTGCGAGCATAAGCCTTCTATCACTGTCTCAGTTAAACCCGATGAGTGGGTTCGGGTTGGCGCATGGTTGTATAACAACTTCTCTATTGCTTCTGGTCTGTCCTTCCTCCCTCACTCAGATCACATTTACAAGCAAGCACCATATGAGGACTGCACTGAAGAGGAGTACAACAAACTGAAAGAACTGATGCCAGAGTCTATTGACTGGAGCAAGCTCTCAGAGTATGAGAAAGAAGATAGTACGAAGGCTAGTCAGACTGCTGCTTGTGCTGCTGGCTTCTGTGAAATTGTAGATCTTACGTAGGAGAATAAGATGGCTAAAGATAAAGACGATGGCAAGAAGGTATTCAAGTTCGTACAAAAAGATAACCCCCCAGAAGACCGGGGGGTTACACCTAATGACTTGCTTGAACTAGCTAAAGATAACTACGATGATCTTATCATAGTTGGCTGGGGAGGTGAAAGTTTTAAGATCAGTTGGACTGATGGCTTTACACCAGAAGAAGTGTATGTCCAGCTTGAACTAGCAAAGGCTAGAATTATGGATAAGCTTTACCAGTTCTAGCTTATCTTCTCCTCTTCAACGGATCTTCTTCCTGTGCCTGAAGACCACTCATAGAACTTGGTTGCCAAGGTTGATCCGGTGCAGGAGCATTAATACCGGGACTTGTTGTACTAGTCGGAGACTTAGGAGGGGTTGTAGGAGTAGCGTACTTTCCTGCTCTTACATCCTTCTTAAACTGCTGCTCGTAATAGTTATAAGTCCCTCCCCCTTCTTTCATAACAGTACGAGAAGGACTCATAGCAACCATTGCAGCATTAAGTGGATTAACACCAGCTTTAAAAGCAGCACCAAAAATATCTGCTATTGAATTTGTTTTACTAGCTGTAGCTGTACCTGAAGTATCAGTTGTAGGCTTACTGTATCTCTCGTCTACAACAGCCGCCTTCTCATCCTGTGAAGCTTTACGAATATCAAAAACAGTAACCATTTATTTACCCTTTCTTTTAAACAGACCAGCAAGCGGTGACTTGTACTGGCGTTCTTTCATAACTTGTTCGGTAGCTTTCTTACGGGTCATAACCCTACCACCGTAGCCTTCTCTTTCATACTGCCTTGCCTTCATTCTTTCGAAGTTAGTCATCTTCTCAGCAGCACCAGTGCTTGTCCCAGTACCAGCAGTTGCAGTAGCAGAAGGTCTAGTAACACCACTTCCACTCAAGCCCCCACCAACACGGCCAGAGTCTCTTGCTCCACCGTTACCAGAACCAGTAAAGTCTTTTTTCTTAGGCCCAGTTACCGTTTGACTACCCATTCTACCGGGACCAGCAGTAATTGCAGTAGCCTCGGGTTTACGAGGTCCAATAGGTGAATCATACTTTGGTTTACGAGGTCCAATAGGTGAAGAGTATCTTTTCTTACCAGTTGGTTTATCAACAGACTTTACCGATCCTAAAATCTTTGCTTCTGGTTTTGCTTTATAAGTTTCTTCTCTAACTGACTGTGCGCTAGGCTGATCTGTTAGACCAAACTTATAAGCAAGTTTCTGTACAGCTTCAGAAAGATAGTCTGGTTTTCTAGGGACTACTGACTTCTTCTTATTAGGATTAACAGTCTTTGGGTTTCCTTGACCGGGATCAAACTTACGATTAATCATATCAGACAGTTTTCTTACTTTTCTTTTCTTTAAATATTCTGCTTTCGATGCCATTATTTTACCCTC
>Ga0208050_1000204_pt1 | contig 11095 bp, 12 predicted proteins | sample LakMenEpi13Jun10_FD_150691 | JGI IMG/M metagenome (GOLD analysis project Ga0208050, IMG submission 150691) | Freshwater microbial communities from Lake Mendota, WI - 13JUN2010 deep hole epilimnion (SPAdes) | ecosystem: Environmental > Aquatic > Freshwater > Lake > Epilimnion/Euphotic zone ... | reverse complement strand
TCCCTGGAGGGTATGTGTGGCCAGTAACATGAACTACACTAACGGTTAGTGTATCTCACATTATACCTTGACATGTAGTAATATCGGGCTATGATCTTACTGAGCTGAATATGGGGGGTTTTATTCAGGGGATCTGGATCAAGAAGAAAGATCTTCTCTTGATCTAGATATGATCTCTAGATATTGATCTTATTGATCCTTAAGATCTAGATTGATCTAACCTTACTGACCTTACTGTGTGGGTACACCACAGGTAGTGGTGTGTCTAGTTGTCACCTTTGTTAGTGGAAGGATGCATGAACATGGCTGAAAATGTACCTATGGTTGCTATTGGGAATGATGAACTGGGGGATACACTACAGGTTGGGGATGTGGTTAAGTGTCCAAATTGTGGACATGACCATTTAGTTGCCGGGTCTACTCCTCCTATCCTGCTGTCTGTTAAGTGCGGGGATGCTTCGTACTTGGTTGGTATCAAAAATAGGAGAATTCGTACAACGTGAGTGTTGCACGTTCTGTGCAACTACAGGGTTTTGGACAACTGTTGCTCTAGTCCCTGCTGCTGCTATGGTAACACCATTCGCAACGAGGAGACGCTATGCCCACAGTTTGCATAATTGATATTGACACTACGCTGGCAAACAACGACCATCGTGCGCTTGTACTCAAGCGAGACCTTCAGGGTAAGGTGACTCAAGAGAGCTGGGATGCTTTTTTGCAAGCTGACCTGATGCTCTTGGACAAGCCTCAGGAACACGCAAAGTCGGTTGTGGACTACATGCGTAATCATGGGTACATGATTGTGTTCCTCACAGGCAGAAACGAAAAGCATTTAGGTGTTACTCAGGCTTGGCTTCGTACACATATGGGGCGCACAGACGATGAGATTCTCTTGATGCGCTCTGCAGAGTATTCTGGACAGCCTGCTTCTGTGTTCAAGGAGGAAAAGTTTCTTCAGTTTATTCAAGAGCACAATCTGCAGGATGCTTCTTTTCTCTTCTTTGAAGATGACAAGCATGTGCTGGCTATGTGGAGGAAGTACGGCTTAGTTTTCCAATGTCCTGAGGCTTGGCAGTGGCTGAACCCTGAGATTCCTGAGGCTGAAGAACTTGCTTGGTCTAGGTAACGTATTACTAAGAAAGGATGAACATGAATTACTCGTTCTGTCAGGAAACTATCGTAGACGAGGCAGTGGCTTCTTTGGTTGCTGTTGGCTTTGAAAAAGACAAAGCTTTGATTCTCTTGAAGGCGAATGCAGCGCAGCTGCGACTTGTGCTATCCAACCTTTCTGAGCAGGATGCGCTAAACCGAGAAGCTGTGGCTACTGTTGTTAGGTTTGCGACCAACGTTAATGCGAGCACTCAGGTGATGGGATGAATTGTCGTGGCGAAATTAGAGCTTGATTTCGTAGACGATTCGGACACTCGATGGGCTCATATCATATTCAGGCAGGAAGGTATGCGTGGTTTCACGTTGCCATTATCCTGGTTACCTGAGTTCTTGCACGGTCTGGAATCCCGTAATAACGAAGCTTTTTGCATCTACAAGAACTACTTAGTGCACAGCACTCGTTCTTCGTGTAAACTGTTCGTTTCTACAATCGCAGATCCCCTATTGCATCTTGACGATGGTCAGCGCACGAAGCTGATAGCGCATCTGAAAGAGCACTATAAATCCTGGATTTGAATATTAGGAGAGTTTAAAACATGACTGCTGCCGGTACTATTCGTCTTTTTTCTCTTTCTTCGTCCTTCCTTGATGAATACAGGGATAAGCAACCAGAATGGGGTTACGCTGGGCTTGGTTACGTAGTTTATAAGCGCTGTGTGCATGCCGACACTCCTGTGTTGTGCGCAGATTTGTCTTGGAAGCCTGCGGGAAGTCTGAGTGTAGGGGAGCAACTTCTTGCATTTGAAGAAGGCTCAATGTCCCGTTCTCGGGACACCGGTCGCCCGCGCCACATGCTTGTGTCTACCGTCACTGATAACTCTACTGAACTTGCAGAGTGTGTGAAGATCACACTTTCAAATGGGGATGTGCTCACGTGTACTCCTGACCATTCTTGGCTCGTAAGGACTGGCTACGGTCTGGAGTGGGTGGAAGCAAAAGACCTATTGTCTCGCAAGAAGTGTGAGTTCGTTAAGTATGCAGACGTGTGGGCTGAGGACACTTCGTATGAGGCTGGTTATCTAGCTGGTGCTTTTGACGGCGAAGGTTCTCTAGATCGCAAGCGGTCTTTGCAGTTCGTGCAGACAGACAACGCTATGTTGTCAGCTGTACAAGAGTTCCTTCTTAGGAAAGGCTACAAGTTCTCCATTGCCCAAAAGCAGCAGAGCAAGTTGGGGAAAAAGCCTTGCTTTGCTCTTAGCTTGCATAGCAATGCCCAAGTCATGCGTTTTTTGGGTGAGGTGAGACCTCATCGGCTGCTGGAGAAGTATATAACTACTGTAGATACTATGGCTATGCGTCGAAAATACACGCACGTAACCGTATCCACTGTAGTATCCGTGGAACCTGTAGGTCCACAGCCAGTAGCTATACTGAGTACTACGTCTAAGACGCACATAACTGCTGGTTATCCAAGCCACAATACCTACGCGCGTACTAAGGAAGATGGTTCCCTTGAGGAGTTTTGGGAGACTTGTCAGCGTGTCGTAGAAGGTACCTACAACGTACAGAAGCGTCACTGCCACCAGCTGAAGCTTCCCTGGGACGACCGAAAGGCACAGCGCTCTGCACAGGAAATGTTTCGGCGCATGTGGGAGTTCAAGTGGCTTCCTCCGGGACGTGGCCTGTGGATGATGGGCACCCAGATGGTGGATAAGATCGGTAGCGGCGCTCTGAACAATTGTTTCAGTGGTGATACTGAAGCTGTAGTTTTCGACGATGACCTAGGCTTGACCACAGTTCCTCTACGTGACCTTGTGGGGCGTGAGTTCAACACACCCTTGAACTCCGGTATCGCTCGGGCGACGGTTAAGTCCTTTGGAGAGCAAGAACTGAACCACGTAACATTCAAGGTTCCCGGTAAGTCAAAATACGTGTTGGAGTATGATGTCACCGCTGACCATCGTTGGATTCTGTCAGACGGAACATCCACCACTTCTCTGAAAGTTGGTGACTGCGTTACTGTCTCTCCACGAACTGTGCATTCAAGTTTTCTTGAAACTTCTACTGGTTACAAGCGTGGATATGCCCATGGTCTAATCTACGGCGACGGCACCAGACATACATATTATCCAGAGCGCCACTTCATTCGCCTTTGTGGTAACAAGGAACAAGCACATGTCTCTCTGCTTGAGAGCATGCCTGAGTTTCTCTCTACTACACGTCCCGCTTCTTTTAACGGAGATGCAGTAGTTACCCTAAAGCTGAACAAGGGTGAAAACTGGAAGCAGGTTCCGGACAACACCAAAGATGTTGCATACTGTCGTGGTTTCATCGACGGTTGGCTCGCGGCTGATGGTCACACTGAAGCAAATGGAAGAAAGCAACTTGACTCAATCAATCTGGACGGAATTCAGTGGCTGACTAAGCTGGCGCCAACGTGTGGTTACGTTGTTACTGGTTGGAGCGTGGATAACGCAGACACTAACTTCGGTCCAAGGTCGCAGCCGTTGAATCGCGTGACTTTGAGCACGTCACCTGTAGACCTTCTTGTGCAGTCAATCAGCCCGATTGGTAAACAGGAAGTTTTCTGCGCGGTGGTGCCTGACGCCAACAAGTTTGTTTTGGCTGGTGGCTTGGAAACCGGTAATTGTGGGTACGTGTCAACCGCTGACATCCATGTGGACTTTGCAGAACCCTTCTGCTGGCTCATGGACATGCTGATGCTTGGCGTAGGTATCGGCTTCGATACAAAAGGAGCAGGAAAGGTCAAGATTCAGAAGCCGTCTACGGTTGAAGGTTCCTTTGTAGTGGAGGATAGCCGTGAGGGCTGGGTCTCGCTGCTACGTGTCGTGCTCAACTCTTTCGTCGGCAAGGGCTCGGTCCCTGCTACTATCGACTACTCGAAGGTCAGGCCAGCAGGGTCCCCGATTAAGGGCTTTGGTGGCGTTGCCTCAGGACCTGATCCACTGAAGGAACTGATCGATAGCGTTCATGACATCCTTAACCCTCTTATTGGCGAGCAGATTACTGCTTCTGCAATCGTAGACATCAGTAACCTGGTGGGACGTTGTGTAGTTGCAGGTAACGTGCGTCGATGTTTGCCAGCAGGAACACGGGTTCACACCAAGAAAGGACTCAAGCCTATTGAGGAGGTAAGGGTAGGCGACTTGGTGTTTACTAGTAAGGGTTGGTCTGCGGTAACAAACACGTTTGATCAAGGAGTTCAGAACGTCGTTACTGTGCATACCCAGCTTGGCCCGTTAAAGGCCACCAAGAATCATCAAGTAAAGGTTTTTACCTCTCCAACTGAGTTTACTTTCAAAAAAGTAGAAGATTTGCTTCCTGGGGACAGGTTGGTTTTTAACGCCCGCGCCCAGGACTACGAGCAGGAAGTTTCTCTTCCGTCATGGTCTTACGAAAAGTCAAAGCACTCCACAACTTGTGCAGATATTAACATTCCTGCTCTCGACGCAGACACGGCTTGGTTCCTGGGACTTCTGGCCGGAGACGGTTATGTGTATCCAAATACTGCTAAGAACGGCTTCAATGCCTACGTAAGTGTTGCATGCAGTCCAGATTACCCGGAAATAACAGAAGACTGTCAGAAGGTCCTTAAGTCTTTTGGCGTCAACCCCTGCGACGTTCTTCCGTCTGAACGTGACGCTGCTCACAAAGTGAGAGCACAGTCCAAACAACTGGCTTGGTATCTGAGCCAGTTTAAGGTTGCAAAGCAACCTATGTCTGTTCCTGAGTGTATTTTGTCTGGTTCTCCAGAACTTCGCGCAGCCTACGTGGCGGGCCTGTTTGATGCAGACGGGTCTACAAAAACACAGCCAACACAGATCGCTACCAGTGTGTACCCAACCTACCTTCAAGAGGTTCAGGCGGTTTTGGCTACACTAGGCATTCCATCTAGGTTTAAGCTTTGCCGACAAGCCACGGAAACGGAACAGGCGTTGTATGCTCTGACCGTTGTTGGAGAGCGCGCAGTAGAGCGTTTTACAAACACAGTAGGATCTTTCTCCCGCAAGTTTAACAGGACAGCTAAGACCTCCAGAAGTCAGAATGACTACGGTTTTCCTGGTTCTTGGATCTCCTTTAACTACGGAAGAGAATGGTCTTCTGCAAACAAGCAGATGACTGTGGCAACCTACGAGCGGATTCGTAATTGCACCTTGTCCGAGTACCCGGTAGAGGTGAACTCGATTGATTTGGAAAATTCAGAGGCTGCGCACACCTACGACTTGGAAGTTTCTGGGGTGCATGAGTTCGTTGTAGAGAGCGGACTAATCGTTCACAACTCCGCCGAAATAGCTTTTGGAAATCCAGACGACGAGGAGTTCCTAAATCTAAAGAACCCAGACATCAACAAGGAAGCACTGTACCACCACCGCTGGTCTTCCAATAACTCGGTGTTCGCGTATGAGGGTATGGATTATACTCGGGTGGCCGAGCTTACTGCCAAGAACGGAGAGCCTGGGTACGAATGGCTGGATAACGCGCGCAAGTTCTCTCGAATGGGAAGAGAGCCCGATTATTCAGACATGCGAGTAGCAGGAGCAAATCCTTGCTTCTCTGGAGATACTCTCGTTGCGGTTGCTGACGGTCGTCATGCCGTTCCGTTCAAGCAGCTGGCTGAAGAAGGAAAGGATGTTCCTGTTTACTCTCTTAGCCCGGAAGGCAAGGTAGAGATCAAGTGGGGTCGCAATCCTAGAAAGACTCGTGAGGGCGCAAAGCTAGTACGTATCCATATGGATACAGGCGACTATTTGGATGTTACTCCTGACCACAAGGTCATTTTGCGTGATGGAACTATCAAGCACGCCAAGGATCTGAATAAGGGAGACAGTCTTCCTATCGCCAAGAAGTACAAGGACAAAGTGGTGAAGGACGGAGGACAATACTGGCGCGTTCAGACTGACCTATCTAAGCCAGAACGTGTTTTTGAGCACCGCCTAGTAGCTAAGTTCTTCCAACCTGAGAAGTGGGCTGAGTTGTACGACGAAGCCAAGGCGAATGGATGGATTAAGGGCGGAGTGGTAGTTCATCACAAGGACTACAACCCACTGAACAACGCACCAGAAAACCTTGAAGTTATGACTTTCAAGGACCACGCTCAGCTTCATGGAGACTATGACCGTGTGGGCGAGAAGAATGGAATGTTCGGAAAGTCCCACAGTGTAGAGACCAAGGCTAAGATTGGTGCAAAGACTTCGGAACGGATGTCCGACCCAGAGTTCCTCATGCGCTTGAGTAACTCTCACACAAAGGAAGAGCGAGCACAGGCATCTGCACGTCTCAAAGAGTCCAAAGCAGAGTGGGACAAGGAGTACTACCTAGAGCAGGAGCGCACTACGGACCTTGAAACTGTTTGGGTTGGTGACCGCATGTTCGCTAAAAAGACCTGCGAACACTGTGGCACTGGTTTCACAGTTCCCTGGGGTAAGCGCGATCGGCTTTACTGCTCTACGGCGTGTTTCAACGTTTACCTTCAGGGACTAGAAGCTCGTAAAAACGGACAGCGCACTGCGTTTACGCATCGTCAACAGGGGATTCTTCACGAACAGGTGATGGTCTACAAGGATCTTCAGTCTTCATTGTCTCGGGATCCTATGAAGAAGGAGTGGGAGTCTGCGTGCAAGACAAAGAACGTATCCTACCGATTCCGAAGCGGTGTGTCTTCCAGCAAGAATCCCTACGCGTTAACTTCGTTCGAAGACCTGAAGAAGCGTGCGGCGGAGTACAATCATAGGGTTGTGAGAGTTGAAGAACTAGAGGGTGAGCACGATGTGTATAACATCACAGTAGAAACCCACCACACTGTGATGGTATCATTGACACGAGACCTAAACGCCTCCGCGTTCTACATGCAAGGGCTGTGCCAGTGTGTGGAGCAATCCCTCGAAGATCGAGAGTTGTGCTGTTTAGTAGAGACCTTCCCAGGAAGGCACGAATCTGTCGCAGACTTCCAGAAGACACTGAAATACGCGTACTTGTATGCTAAGACCGTGACTTTGATTCCTACTCATGACGCACGCACGAACACGGTTTTGATGAGAAACCGTAGAATTGGGTGCAGTATGAGCGGCATTACTCAGGCTATCCAAAAGTTTGGTCGTAGGAACTTCTTGAACAAGTTCTGTGATGACGGGTACAAATATCTCAAGCAGCTAGACCAGCTTTATAGTGATTGGCTGTGTGTTCGTCCTTCGATTAAGATTACTTCCGTAAAGCCCTCGGGCTCCGTGAGTCTTCTTCCTGGCGTAACACCTGGTATTCACTTCCCCCACGCTGAATATTACGTTCGTCGCGTAAGACTTCAGGCTAACTCTCCTCTTGTAAACAAGCTGTACATCGCTGGCTATCCCATAGAAGATGATAAGTACAGCCCAAATACTAAGGTTGCTACCTTTCCTGTTAGGGAAGCTAACTATGACAGGTCTAAAGACCAGGTAACTATGTGGGAACAGCTGGAGCTTGCAGCCGCGCTACAGCAATACTGGGCGGATAATCAAGTATCCGTTACTGTTACGTTCAACGCTCAAGAGGCTAAGGACATCAAGTACGCCCTAGAATTGTACGAAACTAGGCTAAAGGGTGTTAGCTTCCTTCCTCTAAGCGACCACGGATACGAGCAGGCTCCTTACGAAACTATCACTAAGGAGCAGTATGAGGCTATGGTCAAGGACATAACACCTCTCTCCGCAGAGCTGTTGCAGCACGAGCAGACAACCAAGTTCTGCGACGGCGAATCCTGCACAATCTAATGCATTGACCTCGAATACTAGGTACGCTAGACTAAGCGTACCTAGTATTCTGTGAGGTATGCATGTTCGGACTATACAAAAACCTACTTCCAGTTGCGCCTTTAGTGGATGATGGCGTTGCAGGCAACAGAACACCGCAGCGCCTGGCTGGCACTGGAGCAACGGAAACGCGTACAAGCAGGAGGCTTACTGAGGGACATCTACACCTGCTTATGGTGGGAGCTGTTGGCGTGCGTGTGCGCTTTTCAAGCAACGCTTCGCTGACCGCAGGCACTGCAGTAAGCAACACAAGAGATGTGGTTTACGGTCCTTGGACAATCATACCTTTTGTGCCAGATGTAAATAGCACCTTTGTTTACGCAGAAGCAGCAGACGGTGCAGCTACCTATGAGGCCTTTGTTGTAAGCCTTCAGGCTTGATAGGAGCGCTTGTGGCTGAAGAGAAGAAGCGACCTCCACTTGGGTCAGACGGGGTTTGGTGGATTTTAGACCGAATCCAGAATGACTTAGACCGCTTGGACGAAAAGTGGGATGCTAATATCGCTTCTATGGCAAAGGTTACAGAGAACCTAGCCACCGTTAGCGCAAAGGTACAAGAGCTGAACAGCCTGTTAGTGTCGAACGATCGTGGGTCAACTTCGGTCGTGTCTCAGCTAAATGACGTCACTTCCGACGTTAAAGACATCAAAGTATTATTGTCTTCCCTTCGAGAAAGTCTGGACGCCGTGAAGTCTCAGGTAGGCGTGAAGACTCCGAAAGAAGTACAAATAGAACGGCTTAAGACGCTTGGCAGCGCTATGGGAATGTTGGCGTTAGTCATTCCTGGTATCTTGTCGTTCCTCAGGGACTATTTGTGACTCTCGCTTGACATCTAATCTGGCACGGCTCATACTCATACCGAGCAGAGGCCAGCATGAAAAAAGCTTGCAAAGCATGCGAAACTGTATTTCTCACATTTGATTCGCGCAGAAAGTTTTGCAGCAAAGAATGTGGGTATTTAGGTCGCGGCAAGAGCGCAAGTCCTGGTGACTTGCAATGCAGCTCTGTAGCTAAGCTAAGCTTGCCCCCACCGGAAGAATTGCCAGCCCCCTACGCAAAGCGCGTACATGACATGTGGGCTACTCTTGTTGGCAATTCTGACTCTGCTACGAGGATTGCATGAAGAAGAAAACCGCTGCAAAAAGTGCTGTTTCTACGAAGTCAGATGTGGTCGCTATTGTCTCTGACATTCATTTTGACCTTCATCACGGTCCAACCTGGCGTGCTTTCAGAAAGTGGCACAAGGACGTAAAGCCTTCTAAGACAATCATTTTAGGGGATTTCGTAGACCTGGGAATGATGAGTCGCTATGTGCAAGAGGCACATGCCCCAATTCATGCAATTCCTCAGATAAAAATGTTTGTTGCCGAGGCTAATGCACTTGCTGCTGAGGCCGGTGAGCTTGTCGTTGTTGAAGGAAACCATGACGAGCGGTGGTCTAAGGTTATTTTCGGCGGTGCTCCACAGGCGCTTAAAGACGCGCTGGGACTGACCCTGTACGAACAATGCAAAGCTCAAGGCCTGTCATCTGATGTGCGCTGGGTGCGTGAGGACACTATCACCAAGGGTGTTCGTTGTGGCCCGTTCATTCTGCGTCATGGACACAATCAAGCTTCCAGGTTTGGTGCAGGAAAGCATCTAGCAGCAAACAGGCTAGGAAAGACTATGGGAGTGTCCGAAGTTTTTGGACATCATCACAGAGCCCAGGTTTTTTGCCAGACCTCCTTGGGGCGCACTGCAGTTGCCGTGGCAAATCCTTGCATGACTGGAGATCATGAGTACAGCAAGGATCCTGATTGGCAAAGAGGCTTTACTATATTGGAGCTTTATGGCCCGGATAAGTGCTATGCTAGCCCATTCTTAGTCATAATGAACAATGGTCACTTTGCTTATAACGGTAAAGTATACGATGGTAATATATGACCTGTATCGTAGCAATAGAACACGAGGGAGTCGTTCATCTAGGCAGTGACTCTTTTTTGGGTGGCGCGTTTACGCGCGATCATCTGGCCCGTCCGAAGTTTTTCACTAAGGGGCCTCGTTTTTCTATTGCTTTCGCGGGCGGTCTTCGTGGTGCTCAAATAGTTGAGCATGATCTTGTCTTCAGAAAGAAGAAACGAACTGAGGACGAGGAGTCCTACTTGGTTCTTGAGGTAGCAAAGAAGCTCCACACGGGCTTTAAACGTGTGGGAGCAAACATAGTAGACGAAGGCAAGGTCGAGTCTCACGATTCCAACTTTTTGGTCTGCATAAACGGAAAAGTATTCGTCATACAGGACGATTACTCAGTTATCCGGTCTAGCCACGGCTTCGCCGCCATAGGGGCAGGCCAAGATTTTGCGTTAGGTGCGTTGTCTTGCTTGTTTAGTCACGTACCAGACATGCCGCCAAAGGAAAAAGTAAGGACTGCCTTAGAGGTAGCGGCAGAGTTCAGTCCACAAGTTTGTGGGCCGTTTCATATTATAGAGGTGTAACTATGAGTACTAGTGAAGACGCAAACCAGAATAAGAAGGACTACAAAGTTCGTACGTCAATTACCATAGACCCAGAGGTGCTTGATGCTGTGCGAAAAGTATGTATCGATGAAGCAAGAAGCGTATCAAGCTTCATCGAAGAGGCGCTTAAGAAGAAGTTGAGTCCGCTGTGACAAACGAGCAAGCAATTGACGAGCTTAGTTCGGCAAAACCATCAGCAGAAGCAGCTGAAATGGGTGCAGACGCTCTGGCTTTTGTGCAGAGCTTGCACTCCATGTTCAGAGACAATCGAATGACTACTAGCGAACAGCCTGACCTCAATGAGCTAGAGAACTTGATCGATGCTCTTCATGGAGAGTTGGCAGCTGCTTGCATATTCCTGTCTGAGCCTAGTTTTGCCCGAGTTCCAGACATGCTTAGAGTTGTGGCCAAGCAACTGGATAAGTCACAGGATGTGCCTGTTGTGGTCTCGAAAGGCTATGAGCGTCTAGCTAAACGCATAGAAGCCACAAGGCTGAACATGCAAACCTTGGCGCTAAAAACTTGAACTTTTCTATGTTGTTTCTAGCGATTGAGCCACTTGCATTCCAAGTGGCTCGTCGTTTTTGTGCTTGACGCTTCGACGTTACTAGGTACAGTAACACCTGTAGCTGCCCTCTGAAAACTGAAGATTGGTTATTCTTGATGGCAGGAACGCACTGTCGGC
>Ga0208050_1000202_pt1 | contig 11117 bp, 17 predicted proteins | sample LakMenEpi13Jun10_FD_150691 | JGI IMG/M metagenome (GOLD analysis project Ga0208050, IMG submission 150691) | Freshwater microbial communities from Lake Mendota, WI - 13JUN2010 deep hole epilimnion (SPAdes) | ecosystem: Environmental > Aquatic > Freshwater > Lake > Epilimnion/Euphotic zone ... | reverse complement strand
GGGGGGGGGGGGGGGGGCAACCCCCGTGCCATTTCCCCCGGGAATTCTTGGGTTAGAACGGCACGATCTGGTCGGCCGTCACCGCGTAGTGCAGGTTGCCGCGGTCGGGGACATGCCGCCGAACGTGGTACGTGTCGTGTGTCAGCACCTCGACCACCACGCCCGCGAGCGTGCGTCCCTTGTCGGTCCACCGGATGCGGTCGCCGACCGCGTAGGTCGTTACCAACTGGCCGTCGATGAGCCGCGTGGTGCCGCCCGAAACCGTGTGCTCGGGCATTGCGGCGACGGCGGCCAGGTACTCGTTGTGGTGAGGGTCGTTCATGGTGGGGCTCTCCTTCGTGTGGCGGGGCAGTGTACGTCCGAACAGTTAAGTGTCAACTCAGATTTTGGCGCGTGGCGCACGGGGAAAACAGCGTTTGTGGGACTAATAGTTTTGTATCGCGGGTGTTGCGGTACGGCAACTATGGGCTACCAAGAATCTTCCAAGGGACAGCGGACAGCAGTTCGAGCAGGTCGTGCACGGCGCGGGCCGCTGGCGAGTTGGTACCGAGCTCCTGGCCGATGCGGACGAGGACGAGTGCGGGCATGAGGTTTGAAATCCGGTGCATGGTCATGGCCCTCCGTGGCCGTAATGGTGCGGCGGTGCCGCGGGGTGTCAGCCGTCCACGCCGCCGTTGATGTTGATCAGCTTGCCGCCGCGACGCGTCAGCACGTACCAGTCGTCGCCCTCGCACTCGCGCTCCGCGATCGCGTTGGCCTCGTCGTCGTCCTTGGCGGCGATCTCGCGGATCACGTCCCACGAGCCGTCCTCGCGGACGCGGGCGATGAAGTACGGGTCGGTCATCCGCGGCAACGTCTCGTCGTCCATCGCCGCCGCGTCGTCGATGGCCTTGCGAACCGCCTCGAGGGCGATCGGGCATCCGTCGAGTGCACGCTCGCAGATGTCGACCATTGCGTTGTCCGCGGCAGAGCCGGCCTCAGTCTGCAGGGCTTCGATCTGCTTGCGGGTCAGTGTCTCGGCGTTCATCTTCGTCTCCTAGTTGTGCCCCTCGCGGGGCGGGTTGGGGTCGTCAGTCTATCGCCCGCCGGCGACATGCCGGCGGGCGTGGCTACCTCAGACCATGTAGCCCAAAGTTTTCGTCTGGTGATTTGTGATCTTGAGCCTGAACCACTGACGCACAACAAAGCATGTGCCGTGCGGGCTTGGCTCGAATGCGGACTTGGGAAACCAAGAGGTACGCCCCTTGCGGTCATTGAAAAGCTGCACTGCCTTTTCGGTGACCGCCTTCACTTCGACGGTTTCGCAGCTTGGGTCGTTTCGGCTCCAGGCCACGTTTTCGTATCCGACGGCCCAGGTCATCGGCTTCATTTCGACAGCGTTCATCGTTTGGTCTCCCGGTTAACGTTGCGTCAGGTCTCAAACGCCCGACACCCACATAGTAGCAGTATCGCAACTACCGTCAAGAGGACTTGAGAAGATTCCTTTGGACGCCCCGTTTTGCCGGGGATTAGCGGGATTTCCGCTTCTTGGTCGGACGTGCAGTTGCCCGCTTCCGCTTCCCTGCCCGACTGGACAGGGTGCCCTTGAGGGCTTCCGCTGACGCCCGGCTCACGCTCCAGGCCCGACCGTTGACGAGCCAGCCATCAAGGCGGCCGCCGGAAGTCCGGTCCGACGTGGGCTTTCCCTTGTCGTCAACCGGAAGGTGCTCAAGCAGTTCACGCCGGATGAACTGCTCAGAACAGCCGGCGATTGCGGCTGCCTTTGCAACCGAGACCCAGTCATCGTGAACGGCCATGGCGATCATGCCCCAATCGTAGTGGCGAAACCGCAACAGTCAAACTGTCCAATCCGCCCAAACCGCAGAATCCGCAGGCCCGGCACAGTGCCGAAACCTGCAGTCCTACAACCGGCGAAAATCACGGTGCTGGCCAAAATTAGCAGCGGAGGGCATGGGAATGCTTTTGCTGTCCACTAAAGGTTTGTACACTAGTGCCAGCAACCACACCGGGAGGACTGGCGATGACGATCCGAGACCTACTGACCGAGCGGTATGCACCGCTTCACAACCTGTCGCAGAGGAGCGTGATTCTGTTCGGGCATTCCATCGACCGGCTGCAGGATTTCCTCGGCCGCGAGCCGGTAACGATCGACTTCGATGATCTCGTCATCGCCAAGTTCCTGCGGTGGCGGGCGGTCACGCCGCACCGTGGCCGCATCTGTTCGCCGGCGTCGGTCGCCAAGGACAAGGCCCACCTGTCGGCCCTGTGGCGCTTTGCGGCCCGGAAGCGCATCGCTGCCGAGTTCCCAGACCTGCCACGCCTGAAGGTGCCTACGCGGCCGCCACGAGGCTACACGGTCGCCGAGGTGTCATCGCTCGTCCGAGCGGCCCGGGCCTGTCAGGGCTCAATTGGCGGCATCCCAGCACCATGGTTCTGGGCAACGCTGGTTCAGTCGCTCTGGTACACGGGCGAGCGGATCGGCAGCCACATGCGGCTCCGCTGGTCCGAGGTGGATCTCGACGCCTGCCGGATCACGTTCCTTGGGGAAACCCGCAAGGGCGGCATCGAGACGATCCAGCGGGCAATCCACCCGGACCTTGCCCGGCAGCTGCGTCTCCACCGCCGGACGGATTCCGATCTCGTCTGGCCGTGGACGGAGCACCGCGTGGCAAACAGCCTGTTCCAGTCGCTGCGAATGCTCTGCCGGCGGGCCGGCGTGAAACCGAGGGGCTTTCACGCCATCCGCAAGGCGTCGGGCTCCTACGTCAAGGCCGGGGGCGGCGACGCCACCGACCACCTGGGGCACGCCAACCCGAAAACGACGAAGGACCACTACCTAGACGTGGCGATCACCGGGCAGCAGTCGGCCCTCGACTACCTGCCGCCGCTGGACCTCGAAGGCCCGCCGCAGGACGGGGATAGACCGGCAGCGTGAGGCATGTCATTCGGTGACACCGAGTGCCATCCGTTTCCATGCGTGAAGACGTTGCATGAACCCGCTAGGCTCCCCGCAATGGAGGACAGCAGATGCACGATGACGATTACGATGACGGCCTGGATGGCGACCAATCAAAGACTTGCGAGCGGTGCAGGTTTTTTCGGGAGATCACAGTCGGAACAGACGGTGAGTGCCGAAAGTATGCGCCGCAGCCGTTAAGGATGAGATTCGGCCCACGCCGAGACGAAAGCGACCACTACGCACCAGAGTGGCCAATCGTCTGTACGGCCGATTGGTGCGGAGACTTTGAGGAGCATCCGCACAAGGCTGGCGATTCTTGGGATTGACCCGAGCAAGCGGGGAGGCGGCAACGTGGAGGAGGACACGTCGTCGCCTGCAACCCGCCGCCCGGTCAAGCAGTCTCTCGCTCCGCTCTCGGATGCACGCCGGCCAAGCCCACGGCCCGCTCCAGCCCGCGCCAGAATCCGACCGCCGAAAGCACCGGATTCATCAAGTCGCTCATGACGCAGAAGTCCGTACTGAACGGCGATTGATGGTGGACCGCATGCCCGTCTGGCGACGACAGCAGGCCGATGAGTTGCAGCCCCCGTATCGGGCGTGAGCATCGCTGGTGTGCCCAGCCGTGAACCTCGTTGGCCTGGCTGGAGAACGCCGCCACAAGGGCGAGCCAGTGCTGCCCCGCCGCCAGGGCGACGAGCGATACGGCGGCCGCGGGCAGGATCGTAGTCCAGTTGCGTTGCCAGTAGCCGCCGGCCAGAAACGCCCGGGGCTCAGAGTGGTGCCGGATGTTGGGCTCCACGACGTGCCGCCCCAGCACCGGCCACGCGGGGTCGCCATAGCGGTCCTCCCACCAATGAACGATGCCCGTGGCAACGTCGGCGGCGAGCCACGCCGAGAGGACGTACAGAGCGATCATGCGTCCTGCCTCCGCGCCCGTTCTACCGCCAACTCCTCAGCCAGCCTTTCGCGGTCCGCGAGCAGCCGCATGACGTGGGCCGCGAGCGTGCCGCTGGTCCCGGTGTACGCACCGCTGAACCGGCGGGCGTCCTGCTCGCACTGCTCAAGGTAGGCGTCAGGCAGGGCATCAGGCACGTCGGCACTCCTGGTGGCAGGCCGCGTACCCAGCGATGTCGATGGCAGCGTCGTCGGTGGCCGCTGGCCCCATCTGGCGGGCGATCTTGTCGAGCACCATGACCAATGCCCAGTCGGCCGCGGTGAAACTCGTGCCGAACGCCGCATTGACGAGCGATGCCGTCCTCTGGAAGTGTTCCGTAGGCGGACCGTACTTGCCGTGCCTGTCGCGGATCGTGGCGATTGCGTCACGCAGCGTCTGCTCAGCCGGCGAGACCGGGCGAAACCCCGGTTCCCACTCGGCGTAGGTGTCGCTCAGGAGCGAATCGCCCCGCTGACGCTGCAGCAGGTGCTCAATATAGGGCACGTCCGACTCTTCGCTTTGCAAGTCCTCGGTACTTGCGACAACCTGCCGAGGTTCCGTCAACGGCGAGTACCCGACCATCTTCGGGTCATCGGCTGGCGTGTTTCCCAGCCGCTCGTGCACTGCCGCCTTCAACGCGGCGTTTGCCTGCTCCAGTGTCGTCGTCATGTTTGCTCCTCAGGTCACGGTCGCAGAAAAGGGGATAGGCCTTGGTCACTTCGTTCCGGCCGTGGTCGATCACAAATGCGGCTTGGCACGGCGGCTCGTAGTTGGCCTTGATTCGGATAGCGTATGCCGAGTGTCCAATCACACTGCCGTTGGTGACGTAGCGTCCTGAGCGGCTCCAACTGAACTGGTGCCAGTGGCCTATGCAGGTGAGACTCGCCCTTGTCGTTGCATCCCACGCAGCCACCGCCTTGTTCAGCGGGACGTGGATACCGCCGATGCCGCCCTGGTAGCGGATCGCATGGCCGTGGCAGAACCGCACCAGAAACCCGTCAAGGTCCACGTAGTTCAGGTGCCCTTCGCCGACCTGCCAGCGGACGTTCTTCCGCCGCTCCTCGGCCTGCATCGTGAGATACAGGTCGTGTTCGTACGACGTGTCGGCCTCGTTGGTCCGCAGCTTCTCCGTGGTGCGGCCGTGGTTTCCGCACGAAGTCGCTACCACGATTTCTTTCACATGCTCGCTGGCTGAGTCGATGAACCCGCGGAGCCGCGAGCCGATCCAGCGTTTCGCCGCCAGCGGGTGCAGGGCGTTCTCCTCGGCTAGTTCCGGGTGGATCATGCCGCTGATCAGGTCGCCGCCCAACCAGATGCACACCCGGTCGATGCGGCACAGTTGCCGCTCGTGCTCAAGCATGGCGAAGAACCGGGACCATAGTTCCGCAAGCCGGGCGTCGCACACGTCGAGGTTGAACTCGTTCAGGCCGTTCACAGTCTCGGGGCGGACTGTCTCTTCGCAGTGGATGTCGGACAGCAGGACAACCATCGTGGCCGGGTGCTTTGCCGTATTCCGTTTTCCAGAATGTCGGACGTGCGGCTGGATGCCCCGCAGTTGCACGAGGGAGTCGGCCCGCTCCCTCTCGCGGTCGATCTGCGACAACGCCGCCTTGTACCGGCCCTTCAGCCCGGCCACCTCTGACCGCAGCCGGGCGAGCTCGGCGTCGGACGCCAGCCGCTGCTCATCGGCGGCACGGTCATCGACGGCATCGGCGAGCGGCTTCGTCATTTTTGCCCCAGCCAGTTGGTGAGGACGGATTCGCCGGCCGTGGCCCAGCCGCGGGACTTGGCCTCGGCGATCAAGGCTCTGGCATACGCCGTCTTTTGATGGCGGCTGTGGTCAAACCGCCGCCGCGCCTCGAGGAACTCGGCCTGTGCCTCTGGCGGTAGTTTGTGAAACCAACTGGTGTAGCCGGGCCGCTGGTTCTGCACCGCCGTTTCAACGGCGTCGGCCAGGCTTCCGCCGGGTGTCTTTTGCTTTGCCACGATTGTCTCCTCCCTGAGTTGCCGATCTCCTCAACACCACATTGCCATCCTCGTCGGGGACCGGGTTCGGCCCCTCGTCGTCGTCGTCGTACTCGGCGTCGTCCATGCTGCTGTGCACGGCCGGCTTCTTGTCCTGCGGCGTCCTACGCTTTGCCATCGCCCCGCCTCCTCGCGTTGCTGATTGCTCGCCTGACGATGACCGTACCAGCGGCGTCGAGGAACGGCAGGCCGCGTTTCGTCGCCTCCTCGCGGAGCCAGCCGACAACCAGAGGCACGTTGGCTCCGCACCAGTCGCAGCCGCGGCGGTCCATCTCCTCCGCTCTGGCTGTGCACTTGCAGCCGGGCTCGGCCTTGATGCCGATGCGGCTGAGGAGCCGCTTGAGTTCCGTCCCCGGGCCGTACCCGAGCGGCCTTGGCTTCCGCTGCACCGTGATGATGATGCGGCCGTCGGACTCGGTGTCGTCGCCGAGCACCTGCCGCACAGCGGCCAATACCCGGTCGTCGTCGGGCTGACCGCGGAACGTGACGACGGCGGTGCCTGCCATCAGCACTTCCCCCCGAAGGCTCCGGCGTCGCAACAGCCTTGCGGCATCAGTTGCCGATCGCCGCCGTCAATCTCGTGCCGCACCTGCTTCCACTGGTTGCCGGTGCAGTTGGCGTTGTTCCAGTCGGCAATGCAGTCCGCCTCGCTGTCATAGCCGTAGGCCGCTTCCCACAAGTCGCCGGTGTCAGCATCGACGCCGATGATCGGATTGAGCACGCACGGGCAGACGTAAACGATCGCCGTCCACTCCGTGACAACGTCTCCACTCGCGCACCTGTCCGTGCGCGTTACCGTGATGGTGACTTCCTTGCAATTCTGCGGCGGACAGAGGCCGAGCGGGTCAGAGGTGATCCCCGTGTACGGGTCTGCTTGCAACGGGCACGCCGGGTCTTGCGGCCCCGATCCTTGATGCGTGAACTCCCAGTCCACGGTCTTGGCGTAAAACCGCTTGTCTTCGGTTGCCGGGTCGCAGTCGTATTCGTATGCCGGCGGGTTGGCGCACGAACCGCAGTCGTCTGCTTCCTGCCACGGCAGGGCTGGCAGATCGTTCCGGGTGCCCCGCACGAACAGAGCGTCGGCAATTGGGTCGCCGGTGCTCTGGCCTGACCGAAAGACAAGCTTGTGAATATCCGGCGTGCCGGCCCCGGTGAACTGCCCGCTGCCCTTGTAGTGCGTCAGGCCGTCGCCGGTGAAGTCTGGCGGATTTGCCCCGTCTGGGCAGAGCTCCTCAAGCATCGCCGGTGTGGCTGGCTCGCCGTCGATCAGCGGAGCAGGCCAGCCGAACCCAGTTTGTGGGTTGTACCACGCTCCACACGGGTTGCCGTTCTCAGCGCACCAGCCTGGGTAGGGCTCGCCTCCAAACGGGATCAACGCTTCCTGGCAAGCCGTGATGCACGCGGACTGCGTCGGATAGTTGCTGGTCAGGTTGCAAACGCCAGCGCGGTCGAGGCCGTCATACAGCGACAGGTCTTCGTCCGGGCGAAGGTAGTAGTTGCCCGGCTCGCCGTAGACTGCGTAGTAGTTGAAAAACGCCTGCCACGAAACGCACTGGCAGCAAACGCAGGTCGGGCATGCACACGGCGTCTGGCAGCAGTTTGAGCAGGGCAGGAGCACCATAGGTCAGCACTCCGCGGCGATGACGTACCAGCCGAAGCCGTTGTTGCTCACGGCCACGTACGCCGAGCTTGGGATCTCGGCAAAGATGTTATGTGCCACCTGCGTGCCGGCCGTCGCCGTTGGCCTCGAGGTGGCAGTGCTGGGCGGACCGGCGTAGAGCGTGATGACAGCCGACGAAGCCTTGGACCAGGCTGCCGTGCCTACCTGCCCGATCATGATGCGGACGCCTGCCGCCCCTCGCTCGCTGTCGGGGCCAGCAGTCTTGAGCCGGGGGCCGGAACGCTCCACCACGCGCACGGTGTGGCCGATACGCTTGGCGTCCTCCTCGCTAAAGCCGTAGACCGGCATCGGTCACCTCGACAGGACGAGGTACTGCACCCGAGCGGCCGACGTGTACTGCGTGCTCGTCACCGCTCGCAGGCCGATGGTAACGGTCTCGGCCAGCGGCAGGACCGCCGCCATGCCACGCTGGAGCTCGAGCACCTCTTGGTTGTTCGTGCCGTCATACCGGCCGATGAACACGGCGTGCGTGCCGGCCGTCTGCGTCGCCAGATTGCGGAACGCCGCGTAGCCGGGGGCCGACACCACGCCGAGCGACAGCGTCTGCACCGCCGTACCGACGGTCACCACGCCAGCCGCCGCAGCCTGCGTCGTCTGGTTCGCCTTCACCGAGGCTGCCGCGAACCGGTCGGAAAAGTTGCCGTTGTCGCACTGGAGCGACACCGAGACCTTCACTTCGTCTGCCATTAGATTCCAGCCTCCGAGAAGATGTTGCCGTGTGATTTCTCTGGGTACGGATAGAACGTCAACTGCGCCATGTTTCCAGACGCATACGGCGGCACAAGCGATGCCGCGGCCACCGCTTGGCCATTGCCGTCCAAGGGAACGGGCTTGCTGACAGGATTGCCGCGAACGTCAAGAATGGCCCGGCGTTCATTGTTGACGAGCTCATTGAACCCTGCGTCCCACACCGTTACGACGTGCCCCTTAGGGTCGTACAGCCACTCCACCGAAACCGTCCACAGGGACTGCTTGTCGTCGTATTCTGCGTTGTAGCCCAAGCAGAGCATGGTGCGACGGGCACCGCCGATGAACGGCTGATCGTTTGTTGTGTTGACGTATTTAGTTAGGGTGTTGAAGTTTGGCGTCGCCACTTTGGTGTTGGTGTACTTGAACCGAAGCAGGCAGCGATTTTCTGTGAGCCCATCAAGCGGATCGCCTGCGGAATTTTTTGCCGACTTTGGGTCGTTGTCGAACTCTCCATTGGCACCGTGATCGTCAAGCGGGCACTCTTTTTGCTCTGTCGTGACGCTCAGCCTCTGCCACGATTCTTCGTCTTCCTCCTCGGGAGTCGGCTGCTCCGTGTCCTCTTTCTGTGCCTCGTAGGACAGCGTTATCTTGACCGCCCTGTCGGCGTCGTCGCCCTTATAGAAAGCGAACCTGCGGCCTTTTACCTTGAACAACACGCCTGCTATCAACCGCATGTCGCCGACCTGCGGAATCTTGCCACCGCTCAGGTTGGGCCATGACGTTGAGTCTTCTGCCAGTGCAGCAAAGTCAGGCAGTGAGTCATGCAATGCCAGCAGGTCCACGGAGCCCTGAAGCGTCACCTTGCCCTTGGACTCAAGGCTTTCGCTGAACTCGAAGGACCGCAATTCTCGAACGTCGGTGATAGCCATTAGCCGATCACCGCAAGGCCGGCTGGATCAAGCCGGGCTGCGATGTCCTCCAGTGCTTCGGCAGACCGTTCCGTGTTCTCTGCCGTTTGCCGGGCGTCGTCCTTCACGTCGAGCCGCGGATCGGCCCCACGCAGGATGTTGTTCCGGAACGTCTCGCCCTCGGAACTGCCGACCACGATGGCACGAAGTTCCTGGCTGCTTGCGGCAATGGCGGACCCAATGGAATTTCCGGCGGCTTCTCCAGCCGCGGCCCCCGTCTGCTGCATCTGCTGCTGGACGTTCGCCAGTTCAGCGTCAAACACCGCAAAGGGGTTGGTGATGTTGGCCACGCCGCTTTCGGAGAGTTCCGCGGCGGCGTCGCCGTAGACCGCAGCCTCAGAGAACGCATCGTTGGCGGCGTTTTCAAGAAAATTGCTGCCGCGGACCACGTTGCCGAACTTGTCCCAGCCCTCCGTCAGTCCGTCAGCCACCTTCATCCCGAGCCGCAGGTCAGCGGCGATGTCTGTCGCTCCAACCGCCTCTGCCATAGACGCGACGGTGGACATGATTCCCTTAATGGGAGCCATGATCATGTCAACCAGAAACTTGCCCAGCATGCCGACCACATCCATCAGGACGGCGATGCCTTCCTGGACCGCAGACATCCCAAGCAACAGGAACCCGAAGGCATTCATGCCGATCTGCCCCAACGCCAGCACGCCAGTTGCCGCAAGTTGGAAGAAGCCATACAGAAGCGTGACCGCACCAGCCACACCCCTAATGGCAGCAGTAAGTGCGTTTGCCATGCCAGCGGCAACACTGAAGCCGCTAGTATTCTCAGCAAAGAACTTGACGAACAAGTTGGCCACCGTCGCAATCGCCGGGGCTAAATGGGCCACAAACTGCCGAATGAATCCGCCGAAGACCATAGACATGCGACCAACGCTGTCGTTCATCGCCTGAACGCCAGCACGCTGGTTTGCCGTCAGGTCATACCCGAGTTGCGACCGCAATCGCTTCACGCCGGTCACTGCGCCACCAGCGGCATCTTCAATGAAGTTGAGAGCCGTTGCGCCCGATTTGCCGAAAATGGCTGCAGCCGCGGAAGCACGGGCTTGCTGGTCCGGAAGGGCCATAATGGCCGCAGAAATTAACTCAAACTGTCGCTCCGGAGACTGCCCCCGCAAGTCCGCGAAGGTGAGCCCAAGGGTGGCGAAAGCCTGCTGAGCCCGGCTGCTGCCGCTGCCGAGACTTACGACGTTTCGGTTCAGCGTCGTAAGCATGCCGGTCATTTGGCCGGCGCTCACGCCAGCCTCTTCGGCAACTTGGCTGAATGACTCAAAGCTGTTCGCCTCAAGTCCTAGCCGCTTGGCGGACTTGCTCGCAGCGTCAATTTCATCGGCGGCTTTTCCAAACGCATTGAAAAAGCCGACAACGGTAGTGACGATAACCAGCGGGATGAGAAGGGCTTTGATCGCGACAGTCAAAAGCTGGATGGACCCGCGAAACAAATGAGTAGCCATCTCGCCGTTGCGAAACGACACCGCAATCGACCCAAGCAGTCCGCTTACGTCAGAAAACAGCACGCCACTATCGCCCATGGCGGCGTTGAGTTGACTTAGTCCGCCAGTCATTCCGCCTACGGACGATGAAAAGCCGCTCAACTGCTTCCCAGCGCTCGCCAGCCCGGCAGTCAGCCCGCCCGTGGACGCTGTGATCGAAACGTTGACGCGGCCGAAGTTCTTGGCCATCACCCGCCTCCGATCGCACGGAAGGCCGCCACGATCTGCTCAGGCGTCTGCGTCCGCTTCGGAACGGGCATGAAGTCGTCAGGCTTGCGACGCGGCGAACCCTTGGAACGGTGGGCGGATGCGAACTGTGCCATGCTCATCGCGTCCCTCAACCACTCGTCGCCCCACG
>Ga0208050_1000201_pt1 | contig 11130 bp, 6 predicted proteins | sample LakMenEpi13Jun10_FD_150691 | JGI IMG/M metagenome (GOLD analysis project Ga0208050, IMG submission 150691) | Freshwater microbial communities from Lake Mendota, WI - 13JUN2010 deep hole epilimnion (SPAdes) | ecosystem: Environmental > Aquatic > Freshwater > Lake > Epilimnion/Euphotic zone ... | reverse complement strand
CAGGTTGATGATAGTGGTTATGCTGGTAATGAGTTTGACCAGCAAGAATATCAGGACCAAGGAAACTACGACCAACAGTTTAATGATGGCTACGTTGACAACGGTTCAAATCAATACAATGATTCATACTATGAGGAGCCCGTGGCTTACAATGAGTCTGATGTTGAGTATGCTATTGTAAACTACCTCAGCGAAAGGCTTGGTAGACAATTTAACTCAATAGATGAACTTGTATCGCCACAAGATTCTCAAATTGATGAAAGGGTTGCGGCAATAGCGCAATTTGTACAAGAGACCGGGAGGGCTCCAGAGGATTGGTTTAGGTATCAGGCTTTGAATCCATCTGAAATGGATGAGATGACGGCTATAAGAGTGCAAACAGCATCAGAATACCCTAACCTTTCTTACGACGAGATTAACCTTCTTCTCAGCTCTAAATACAAGCTAGACCCCGAGGTTTATAGCGAAGAAGAGATTAGACTCTCTCAGCTTCAGCTTAAGATTGACTCTCAAAAGGCAAGGCAGTCTATAGAAGAAATAAGAAATAGATATGCCGCCCCAGAATTTGATTATGAGCAGGCCGAGCCTGTTTTTAATGACGACTGGAGAAGAGAGATGGTTAATGAAGTTGGAACGCTTGACGGAGTAGAATTTGACCTTGGTAATGGAAATACATTTACCTACGGGTTTGATGATTCGCTAAGACGGGAACTTGTTTACAGAAATGAGAACCTGCCTAATTTTTTTGACTCTTATGTCAGAAGAGACGGCAGCTGGGACCACGACTTGTTTTCATCTCACATGGCCGTGCTTGACAATATAGACCATATTGTTAGTTCTGCATATCAAAAAGGCCTTGGAGATGGGCAGCGTACTCTTGTTAACAGAGCGGCTAATGTTTCTGTCGGTAACCCAAGACAAACAAACAATAATCAATCTGACCCAGTGATTGACCAACTAAAAAATATACTGGGCGTTAACAACACACTAACTTTTAAAATCTAAGAAAAAATGGCTTGGAGCACATCTACAGAAGCAAGCGGAGTGGTCGGAAACCTTGCTTCCGGAACAATGAAATCGGACCCCAGCAGATATACTGCTATTGATGACTTTATCTTAAGAAGCGCCAATGGCTACAACAGACCGGAGGTCCGTGAACTGCTTGTAAAAACATATGGAGACCAGGGTATAACTGGTTTCTTGACCCTGACTGGGGCCACAAAGAACGCTGGTTCTTCTGACCAAGTTGAATACTTTGAAGAAAGAAGAAGACACAAAAAAGTAACCGTAACTGGAACTGGAGCTACTGGCGCTAGTGGCCTTGTTACCATCGCAATGACCGCAACTGATTTTATTCAGGCCAACGACATTGTGATGAATACGGCTACTGGCAAGAGATTTATCGTTAATTCTGTAAACTCTGCCTCTACTGGTGCCACCCTTTATGCCCTCAATGGAATTATTACGACCGCTCCGGCAGTTAACGATTCTTACGCTGTTATAGGTAATCTTTACCCCCAGGGTAGCGACCAGCCCACAAAGTTCATTGAGCCTGGCGTTGATAGAAGAGTTAATCCTTTTGCCATCGTGAAAGAAAGATTTGAGGTCAACGGTTCTCAGGCAACAAACATTGGGTACATCAACATCGGAAATGGTGATTACAGATGGTTCATGTACGGCGAAATGGAGGCTCGTAAGCGTTTCATGGACAAGCGTGAGATGACGCTGTTGTTCTCTGAGAGAGTTGGTAATACAGACACCATATCAAACATCCCAGGTTCAGAAGGTTACTTCTCTGCTGTTGAGTCTAGAGGCAATATCTATGGTGGTTCGTTTGCTACCATGCAAGACATCGACGACATCATAATCGAGCTGGACAAGCAGGGCGCTCCCTCTGAGTACGCTATGTATCTCAACAGAGCGTTCGACTTGGCTATTGACGACTTGCTCGCTTTTGGTGTCGCAACGCAGGTAACAGCAGGCTTGCCAGGCCAGTTTGGCGCTTTCAACAACAGCCCTGACATGGCCATCCAGTTGGGCTTTAAATCGTTCACCAGAGGTGGATATACCTTCCACAAGCACAGCTGGAAATTGCTGAATGACCCGACTCTTTTGGCCGGAGGTGTTTATGCTGGAGCTATGATTCCTTTGTCGTTTGTCCCAGACGCTAAGACAGGCATGCTGTCACCTGCTCTGGAAATGAACTACAAGGCTGCAAACGGTTACTCCAGAGAGCTTGAGCACTGGGTAACTGGCGGTGGTGTTCTTGGCTACACGAACAATGGTGACGCTGGTACGGACGTGGCTACATTCCACTACCGTTCTGAGTGCAACCTCATCACTCGTGCTGCTAACCAACACGTTGTCCTGAAGACTGCATAAAATAACCTTGGGAGAGGGGAGGGGTTTCGGCTCCTCCCCTTAACTTGTAAATAAAGAGACAATGTCACAGAAACACATAATCCCCATATTTTTAGAAGGCGCTGTCTACAATCAGACGACCACTTCTGGAACTCTTCCTGTAACTACAAGTTACATAACTATAACCCAAGCGGCCACCACAACGGCAACTCTTCCTGACGGAACCATTCCTGGGCAGATGATGACTATTTTGAGCCTTGGAATTGGGTCAAAAACTATAACAGTTACAAATGCTCTGTCTACCGATTCCAACAACATAGTCCTTGCTCTTGCTGGGCAGGCTGTGTTGCTCATGTGGAACGGAACAAAGTGGGCCACTCTCAGCGCAGAAGGCCCTAATACAGTAGACTAATTTATAAAGCAAAGGGGCTTCGGCCCCCTTGCTTTTCTTCTTAAATTTACTTCATGTTAAGCAAGTTCTTCCTTTTTAATAAGGAGAAGGTAAATACTGGCAGCACCACAGAGTCGGACACTGGTGTTGGTATCAGCGTTATAGCCCTACAGGCGAACAATCTGTCTTACATGACGGCAAGCCAGGGAAGAGTCACGCTGATATTTAATGACTCTGGCATATACGATTTTATGCAGAATGTGGAGGGTGAGGCCTATAGAAAAACCACTATAGACGTTGAGTGTGAGATAGGGCAGGAACAAGCACTTATAGAGGATATTCTGAACTTCATAGCAAACTCACCACCTAACAGGAACGTGATGAGCTTTGACTATATAGGTAAGTCAAGCTTTAAGCAGGCTTCCATCAAAACGGCTAAGAGCATACAAAGCAAGGTGTTCACTTCCCCAGAACTTATGAAGCCAAAAGAACTGCTTCTAGGTGAAACTGGCTTAACATCATATGCTATTGACGGCATTGAGTTTACAGAATTGTCTTATCCCATTGTTGACTACAGTCCAATAGGCATTCCAACTGGCGGCACTGGTGCTTATATAACGGCAGGCTCTGGACTTACTTACACCAATGCCTCATCCTGGAAAAACAATTCATTACTCCCCAATAATGTTGGTCCCACTGGGTATGACTTAAAACCATTTGTGGTTCTCACGCCTTATAGAGTTAACCCAGGAATAGCATCAAGCACTGGTGTTGGAGTCACGTCCGTGTTTATTTCAAATGGAAGAGGATTTGAAAACATCAACCCAATAGAAATACAAGAAGACTATACTACATATATATGTTTTGGCATACCAGATGACGATACAGCTGCATCTTCATTGTCGCCTAGAACAAACTATAAATCGTTTGGCTCGTTTTATGGAAGCTCAGACTACAAAGGTGTTGCGTCTTTTGATATAAATGCCCCATCTTTATTTGTGACAAGGCATCTTGGACTGGCTGGGGCTCCTGCTGGAGGAACAACCGATACCGATGAAAACGGAACCGTTCCCTATAAGGTGCCAGATAACAGAGGAGCTGGCATCCAACAGACATGCTATGTTTTTATAATAAGAAGGGACAAGAACTATAACATATATCTTCATAATCACGAGGGTGATTTGGTTTGCGTGATACCGTCTAAGACCATTGAAAGCGGCTCCACTAACGAAAGAACAGATGGTGTTTTTAGCTTTTACACCCTTGGCTATGGAAACATAGGCGGAGATAATAGCATAAGCAGGGTAGATGACTGGCTGTGGGGATTCGTTGTTCGATTTGGTGTGATACAAAGAGATATTGGACCATCTGAGGCATCAAGGCTTGCGCAAGCCCTTTACGAAAAGTATAAACCACTTAAATAATATATAATGGAACAAACCAAAAGAGTTGGTAGGCCTCCTGTAAGACAGGAAGGTCAAGCCGAGGTAACCGCTGCACCAAAGACCAGCAAGATTCTTACACACAGCTACAAGGAGCCCGAGGGGCCTATGGCTGTAACGTACAAGATAGTTTCAAATGGGGGCATCACGTATATGCTATCTCAGGCAAACATAACTGTCTACGATAAAGAAAAAGATAGCGTTCGTCAAATTAGATATTGTCCAAATGAAAATAGCGTTTTTGTTGACGAGCAAAGCGAAAACGCTAGAAAAGAAGCGGTTATATTTAGAGACGGATATATTTTCGTCCCAAGAGAAAAGCCAAATCTTAAAAGATTTCTTGACCTTCACCCATCAAATAAAAGTAATGGAGGCTCTTTGTTCTCTTTGCTTGACGATAAGGTGAACATTGAAAGCGAACTCACTAAAGAGTTTGACGTGTTTGAGGCTGTTTCTTTAGTCAGAGACAAGCATATTGATGAACTTCTTCCTGTAGCTATGTTCTATGGTGTCAATGTAAACAGGCCTGTTTCTGAAATTAAATACGATTTACTTAGAATTGCTAAATCGAAGCCACATGAGTTTGTTAGCTCATTTGACAACCCTATCGTAAAGACACGCTCACTGGTGTTCAAGGCGTCTGAGTACAATGTTGTGACGCTCAAGCCAGACGGATGTTATTGGACAGACAGCAACAATTTGATTGTTGCGGTCCCTGTTGGACAGGACCCATTGGATACCCTGACAAGATTCTGTATGACTGAGAGAGGCTCAAGCGCACTCCTGTCTATAGAAGACCATCTGTCAAACACATAAACAACTGACTCACACACAACTGAAAGGCTTCCTTCCGAGGGGGCCTTTCTTGTTATATTTGCATTATGGTCAGCGTATACAGGGTATATACAGCCCTAAAGAACTTAGCAAATAAAGAGCAAAAAGGATTCGTGACCCCAGAGGTCTTTAACTCCTTTGCTCACATGGCTCAGTTGAATGTATTCAATGAGATAATGAATGAGTCAATCGACGCCAAGAAATTGGCGAAGGCAGGCTTTGATACGGGCTCTGTGCTCTCGATGAAAGAGAAAAAGGCAGAAGACATGTCTTACTTCTACAAGAAAGTTAAGGCAGTGTCATCTGACCAGCCTGGGATACAGAAACCAACAGACCTGTATAAAATTATATACATAACATTTGAGGATACTATAGACAGCTCTGCTCAAAACCTAGACACGGACTATGGGAAATGTGAGATTTTATACAGCCCGTTTTTGTTTGAAGAAATTAAAATAAGCAGGTTGTCTGCCCCAACGGACAGCTACAAAATAGCTCTTGTGGGTTCGGACAAGATTGAGGTGTGGCCAGCTGATTCGTCAGAGGAATACTGGCTTCATTACTACAGCACTCCTGGCTCATACCAGTCGTCTACAAGTGGCGCTAAAACAAGGGTGGCTCTGCCCCCCGTATATGCAGCAAACTCTTCCGGAACATCAGCAATACAACTGTTTAACCAGTTTTCTTCAAGAGATTTTGACCTTCCGGCGAGCTATGAATCTGAAGTCGTGAATGAGATAGCTCAGATGATTGGGCTCAATCTTAGAGACAATGACATTCAACAGTATGCACAAGCTAAAACAACTGCTGAATAATGAGCATGAACACAGTACCCCTTAACGTCATACTTGCAGACTTTCGTATAGGTCTGGACTCAGACGATTACATCAGCAACGTCTCTGACATACAGCTAAGAAACATAGCTCTCAGAGGCATAAGGGACATAGGATTTGACATAGGCAAGAAGACCAAGTCTTTGAAGCTTGCCGTGAATAGCAATGACACCGTAACTCTTCCAGATGATTATGTTGACTTGATAAAAATAGGTGTTGTTGGAGATGATGGGAGGGTGTATGTGATGAACCAAAACAAGCATCTGAACTACTCACACAAGAAAGTGTCTCCAGCTTCTAGGACGACATTTAATTCTGGTACGCTCGACATAAAGGCAAACGAAATCGTCAACATCGAGGAGAGCAAAACAGCGACCGAGACGAACCTATCGATTGTAGACGACTTCTATGAATTCATCTTTGAAAACTACCTGTATGAGGGCGGTGTTGGTAGACTGTATGGGCTGGGTGGCGGACACGGAATTGGTGAGTACAGAATCAACCTTGACCAAAACAGAATAGAGATTTCTGCAAACTCCAATGTTTCCGAGATAGTCATGGAGTACATAGGAGATGAGGCAAGGTCCTCTGACCCCAGCGTCCACGTGTATGCAGAAGAGGCACTTAGAGCATATATATACTACAAACTTGTTGAAAAGAAATCTACTGTACCAGCTAACGAAAAGGCTCGTGCTAGAGCTGAGTATTATAATGAGCGCAGGCTTGCTAATGCTCGCCTATCTAACTTTACCAAAGAAGAGGCTCTAAAAACTATAAGAAAGAACTTTAAGCTAGCCCCTAAATTCTAATGATTGACAAGATTGTCCCCAGGAAACTGGACACATCTGTAGACCTTAAGCTCACGCCTAAGGACGCTATGATTGACGCGCTCAATGTGTCTATAACTGACTCGTATTCTTCTGGAGCCGAAGGAGCTGGGGATATTGGTGTTCTTAAAAATATCCCCGGCAATACGGCCACTTCTCCGTATAATTCGTTTGATGCTGTATTCGGAGACAGCAACTACCAAGTAATAGGCAGTGTTGCTGACTTGAAGTCAAAGATTATCTATTTTTTTGTTTGGTCTAACATAGTAGCCAGACAGGGGGTTTACGCTTACGACCCTCAGGGCAGACTGCCTAAAAACTCCACAACGCCAGCTGGCAAAAAAAACAGTTTTAGACTTATACTAAACTCCTCTCAGTTCAAATTCCCGCAAAACGGATTTGTAAAGGCAGATGTGGTTCACGTAAAGCGTTCAGAGTTTTCTAAGTACCCAGCAATCAAATCACACATGATTGCAAATGGTTATTGGGAGGATATGAGCGCAGATGCAATCATCTATTTCACGGACAATAAAAATGAACCAAAGAAAGTAAACGTATACAGGGCACTTCTTGACAACGCCTCCCAGTCCAACCAAAACAACATATACGGATACCTTAACTACACGGAGTCTGAAATAAACGACTTCATCTCTGCGTGCCCTAGGACACCTCTAGAGAAGATTAAATTTGATTTTGGATATGACCCTTCATTTGATGGCTCAAACTTCGTAGGTGGCTCTTGTTTTACGTTTGCTTACCAGTTCGTATACAAAGATGGGATTGAGTCGTCTATATCTCCGTACTCTGACTTAGCCGTACCCACTCAGACACTGACACAGGGTTCAAGCTCATTTGTAGACTATACGACTACAAACGTGTGTGTGCTAACTATTCCGGCAGCAAATAGAGAGGTTCAATTTGTCAGGATTCTGCTAAGGAGGTACGACACTTCTTCTTGGTTCTTGGTGGATGAATTGCCCCCCACACAACTGATTTCTGGAAACTTATACAGATTCTATAACAACAAGATTCTTACGGCTATAAGCGATGAGACCGTGGTCAAGCAGTTTGATTCCGTGCCTAGGTCTGCCTATACTCAGACAGTGTCAAACAACAGGCTTTTCTATGGAAACTACACGGAGGGTTTTGATAACGTTTCTGTATCAGCCACTATTACGCCTGTAGTTAGTCAAGCGCAGCAACAGACCGATGTACACATTTACATCACTCCGTCACTTCGCTCAAAGGGTAAGTGGGCAGATGCTCTTCCTGAAGAGCAGAAATTTGAACGCAATAAAATATATAACGGAGGCGCTTCGTTTATTCTTGATGTAGACGCCACAGATATTTCACTCCCTACTGGTTCTGTGTTGAAGTTCAATCTGAAGATTTCCCCAGACAAAAACTTCCACATATATAGAAAAAACGGATGGTCTATGCCGTCTGCTGATTCGAACACGGCGGCAAGATATTTTGAAGAGGACTCTTTAGCTCAGCCGTATCCAGTTAGCTACGAAAAGGTTGACTCCTATGCAACTGAAGACGCTAACGGTACAACTCCTAGCTGTATAATTAAAGGCACGTGGACGTCATATAGTGAAACCGGAAACCAACAAACAGAGCCAGCTTATATTGGTAGGGATGTCACTAGGCCACTAATAGTTCCAGGAGGTCAGCTTGCATTTTACATAGAGTTCAAATACACTGGCACCACTTTATTTGGCTCTGATGCTGCTGAAAAAATTTCATCTACGCTAAGTAAGATTTTGTGCAATGGGGCTGTAGCAGATACAAGTATTGAAGTACTGTCTAATCAAAACACGTTTGTTCATGAGTGGAATCTTGGCCTCAATAACTTTGCTAAGATTTCTTCTTTTGGCCCTAGATATTGGAATCAAAGTATAGAAAACAATGAAGAGGAACAGGCTCTACTTGCTGAAAATCACCCAAATTCAGATTATAGGTCGTGGTTGATTACTCCGGTATTTAATAGCATATTCAATCCTAGCTGGTCTCAAGGTCCAATAGGATATGTAATTGCCAACTCTGGTAAAACAAAGTTCGGCTTTGAATATGTTTCAGAGGAAAATGATGGGGCTATAAATGAGATTTTACTCAACATAAAATCTATTGACGAGATTGGCTTTATGTCCTGTATTAGAAGGCCTGTCACCGACAGTAACTGGATTGTACTCACCAACGACTTTTTGTTTGGGCCTGGTACTCCAGTCCAAAAACAGAGCCAGTTTTTAGAAGACCTTGACTTAGAACAGATAGACACACTGACTAAATACTACGGTCTTCAATCAAACGATTCCACTGAATTGTATACACTCAACATGGGTGACAATTCGCTGTCTGGTTATGAAAACTACAAGAGGCAATTTGGTGGCATATCAAGTACGCAGATATTTCTTGACGGTGGAAATTCATTTAGCGCACTTATTCCCGATACAAATAAAGTTGGGATATGCGTAATAGACGGCGAGGGAGGTATTGGCGGAAGGCCTTTGTGGTCAAAAAGAGCAAACGTCTACAACCTGAACAACGGCGGTTCAATACTTTGTTGGAACTATCAGCATCTTTCAACAGCAAATGAAATAAAAATTGATGGGTATTTTTTTAACGGACGTGACGCTGTTGTTGGGCTTAGATACGTTATTAACGTTGATGAGCCTTATGCATATGAAAGTGAACAGTTTTCTTATTTTTTTCCATTGTATATCGGTTCTGAACCCCAAGAAACTGTCTGCGACTTTTCAAACATTCCCCTTAGAAAAAGAATACAAGAGGGCATAAACCAAGGAACTCCATATAGCACAATACCAGAAGCTAATCAGACAGCACTTCAGGCTAAAGTTGAGGTCACAAACAAGATTATAGACGTTGTAATACCTGGCGAGCTTGACTCGTACAGGTCTTTCAAGTCTAGCTCTTACCATGAGTTTGGCGTTGTCTATTACGACGAAAGAGGAAGACATGGATTCGTGAACCCCCTCCCTCCAGTATATGCCCCAGGATACTCTGACCTTGATAGAGGGGCCAGCGGGGGAGGAAAGGGGAAGATTGATTTCAAAATTGCTATCACGTCTCAACATCCGTCTTGGGCGAAGTATTACAGGATAGTTCACTCTAGGTCAACCTCTGTCCAAAGGTTTGTTCAATACACCGTTGGTGGAGCGTTTATAAGACACACTCCTCCTCAGAACGAGCCTAACTCAGATAACATCTACGTTTCGCTGAACTATCTACAGAATAGCGTGCTGTCTTATTCTAGGTCTTTTGGTGCCAGGAGCCCAGAAGGTGGTTTAGACTTATACAAGTTTACTCCAGGAGACAGGGTAAGAATTATAAATTACGAAGAGGCCGCTGGACTTAAAATGTATCCTCATAACTACGACTTTGAGGTTGTTAATCTTGTTGACCTTGGGGATGAAAAAAATCCAATTCACGAAGGGTCTAATAATGTCCCATACAACAAGACTGGCCATTTCTTGGTGCTTAAGAATAACCCAAGTGCTGTCTACTTCGACTACTCTTCTGTAAAAGCAGGGACAGATAAATGGGGCCAAAACTGTGTAATAGAGGTATACACTCCGTCTAAGACTACAGACGATTCTGGTAAGATATTCTACGAAGTGTCAGACAGGTTGTTTGCTTCTGGACTTTCTCAATCAGTTACAGTAAAAAATGGCGATGTGTGGTGGAGACCTATAGCGATGAATGTTAGGCAGGAAAACAATGGTGTATGGCCAGATATACTTATTGACACACCAGATACTGCTTCAGAAAACACCTCACGTCCAAACTTTAGAAGTCGATATGTCGAGTCGATGACGTTCACTGACTTATATAAAGGCGATGTATATGGTCTTGGTCGTCCTAATGTAATTGTCAAAGAAGCACAAGAAGTTAGGAATGAGTCTGGGATTGTGTACTCCCAGCCAACTCCTCAGTCGGCCTCTAGACTTAGATACTCTGACTTCAATTCGTCTTTGTTGAACTTTAAGGATACTCCAGAGATTTACGGCGGTATAACATATTTGGTTGACAGGGGTGACTCTATACTGTCCATACAGGAGAGCAAATGCTGCTTGATACCGACTTCTAGAAGTATTATTTCTGACGTTTCTGGAAATGAACTTATTACATCGTCCATGTCTGTACTTGGGACTGAGCGATACTTTGCCGGACAGGTTGGGTGTGACAAGACTCCTGAGTCAGTTGTTGATATTGACGGGGTTGTTTACTTTGTCAACAAGTCGCTTGGAAAGGTATTTACTGTAGATGGTTCCTCTTCCGAAGAGATTAGCGCAATGGGGATGGAAACCTCGTTTAGAACGCTGTTTTCTTCTTACCAAAATGGGGTTAGAGTTCCAGCGGGATACGACCCAATAAACAAAGAGTACATCTTTACTGTAAAGTCGCTTGATGACACACAG
>Ga0208050_1000196_pt1 | contig 11398 bp, 10 predicted proteins | sample LakMenEpi13Jun10_FD_150691 | JGI IMG/M metagenome (GOLD analysis project Ga0208050, IMG submission 150691) | Freshwater microbial communities from Lake Mendota, WI - 13JUN2010 deep hole epilimnion (SPAdes) | ecosystem: Environmental > Aquatic > Freshwater > Lake > Epilimnion/Euphotic zone ... | reverse complement strand
TAGATGCATTTGGTAGCTTGTTTGGAAATAAAGAAGGATATTCATTAACCATTAAAGCAGATCAAATAAATACAACTAGAGTATATAACAATTATCTAGATAAAAATATTTTAGGTGTTCCAGATAAATATTACAACAATGTGTCTGTAATTACAGATGTTTTAAATGACGAAGAACTTGTAAGCCTGTATCAGTCTCATGATGTTTTAGTATATCCAAGCTATGGAGAAGGATTTGGATTTATTCCACTGCAAGCACTAGCAACTGGCATGCCAACAATTTGTACAAGCGGCTGGGCGCATTATGAAAAATATTTAGGTCCATTGAAATTAAAATCAGAACTAATAGATTCACCTTGGCCATTCCCACACGAAGGAAAAGTTTTTGAACCAAACTATCAACATCTACTTGAACTTATGAGAGATGTTTCAATAAACTTTAATGCATATTCAGGATATTATTTCGCTCAGTCAACTAAAATACATAAAGATTATAATTGGGAGCAGTTGACTAAGAATTCATTTGATAAAATTTTAAAAAAACTTAATTAAAACCTAGACCAATAAAATAAAGTTTGGTACACTTAGACTTCAATCAAATTTTAAAGCTGCGTTGGCGGAGAAAAGGTCGTATATAAATGTCATTTACAATTGAAAACCCATATGAAAATTTTATTGCATTATCTAGATATGCAAAGTGGGTTCCAGAAGAAAACCGCAGAGAAAATTGGCAAGAAACTGTAGATAGATATTTTTCTTTTATGTTAGATCATTTATTTAAAGAGTATTCATACGAACCTTCGGCAAAATTAATATCAGAATTAAAACAAGCAGTTCTAGACAGAAACGTTATGCCATCAATGAGAGCAGTAATGACTTCTGGCCCAGCATTAGAAAGAGATCATGTTGCTGGATACAATTGTTCATTTGTTCCAGTTGATTCACCACGTTCATTTGATGAAACAATGTATATTCTTATGTGTGGTACAGGTGTAGGATTCTCTGTTGAGTATAAGTATATTAATAAACTTCCTGCCGTCCCAGAATCTTTAGAAAAATCAACTACAGTAATTACAGTAGAAGATTCAAAACAAGGTTGGGCAAAAGCATATCGTGAACTATTAGCATTACTTTGGTCTGGACAGATTCCAGCAGTTGATGTAACTAAACTTAGACCCGCAGGCGCAAGACTTAAAACTATGGGCGGAAGATCTTCTGGACCACAGCCATTAGTAAATCTTTTTGATTTTACAATTAAGATATTTAAAAATGCAGTTGGAAGAAACTTAAAGCCAATTGAATGTCACGACCTTATGTGTAAAATTGGAGAAGTTGTTGTAGTTGGTGGCGTTCGTAGATCTGCAATGATATCTCTTTCTAATATTAATGATATTGAAATGGCAGCAGCTAAGTCAGGTAATTGGTGGGAGAACAGTCCACAAAGAGCATTGTCAAATAACTCAGTTGCTTATTCTAGAAAACCAGAAATGGCACAATTTATAGCAGAATGGAAAAATCTTTATGACTCAAAATCTGGAGAACGTGGAATTTATAATGTTGCCGCTGCACAAGCACAAGCAGCTAGATATGGAAGGCGGGATCCTGAAATACACTATGGGACAAACCCTTGCTCAGAAATTATTTTGCGTCCTTATCAGTTTTGTAACCTTTCAGAAGTCGTATTACGTGAAAAGGATACAGTTGATGATGTTAAAAATAAAGTAAGACTTGCCACTATTTTAGGAACGTGGCAATCTACATTAACAGACTTTAAATATTTGCGTAAAATTTGGAAAGATAATACAGAAGAAGAAAGACTGCTTGGCGTATCTTTAACAGGACAATTTGGACATAAATTCTTTTCTGGACAAGAAGGTTTAGACAAACTAGAGCAAACTCTTGTATCTCTCCGTGAATCAGCAAGAAAGGTAAATGCTGAAGAGGCTAAAAAAATTGGAATTCAAGAGTCAGCAGCAATTACTTGCGTTAAGCCATCAGGTACAGTCTCGCAGCTAGTCGGCGTTTCTTCTGGAATGCATCCGTGGCACTCTAAATATTATATTAGAACAGTTCGTGGATCAAAGACAGACCCAATCTCTGTTTTCTTAAAAGAAGTGGGCATACCAGTCGAAGATGACGTTATGAAACCAACAGAAACATATGTATTTTCTTTTCCAATAAAATCTCCAGACGATGCAATTGTTAGAAACGATTTAACCGCTATAGATCATTTAAACACATGGCTTGTTTATCAAAGAGCATGGTGTGAGCATAAGCCTTCAATTACTGTGTCAGTAAAAGAAGACGAATGGATGGAAGTTGGCGCTTGGGTATACAAAAACTTTGATGAAGTTTCTGGAATCTCATTCTTGCCTTCTTTTGATCATTCATACAAGCAAGCACCATATCAGGAAATAACAAAAAAAGAATACGAAGACTTGTTGTCTAAGATGCCAAAGTCTATTCGTTGGGAAGATTTATCTTTTTATGAAACAGAAGATGGAACTTCTACAAACGCCACGCTTGCATGTACGTCTGACGGAAATTGTGAACTTGTAGATATCTCTGCATAGTGGTATTATATTAGTATTGGGTAACCCCCAAAATTCCTGGGCACAAGGCTCAGAAATAGGAGGATCTTAATGAAAAAAGATCTAAATAACGATGGAGTAATAACAATGACAGAACAAATCCTAGCAGCGCTTGGAACTTATGCTCGTGCATTTCTTTCAGCAGCTATCGCTTTGTACATGACTGGCAATACAAATCCAAAGGACCTTTTGATGGGTGGAATTGCAGCAGTAGCCCCAGTAATTTTAAAGGCTCTTTCACCAAGCAATCAAGAGTTTGGTTTCAAGTCAGCTAAGTAATTTAGTAAACTGAATTAAGAAGGCTCCTGTGCTAAAATAAGCATAGGAGTTTTCCTATTTTAGGAGATTTTGAAAATGGCAGTACAAAAGAATTTTGAAGTAGATCAAAATGCTACATTCACCTTTGAGGTTCAATACACCTTAGAGGATGAAGTCACACCAATAAGTTTAGTAAATGCAACTGCAAAGATGCAAGTACGTGATACTAAAGGTGGATCCAAACTAGCATTTACACTAACATCACCTTCTGGTGGTATAACAATTAATGGCGCAACTGGAACACTAACCGTTAAAATGACACCTACCCAGACAAATAAACTCTTTTATCCAAAATCTTCTTATGACATTATGGTTGTCGATTCTAACGGGAATAAAATAAAACTCCTTGAAGGGTTTTTAACTCTCAGTAGATCGGTAACTATATAATGTCAACAGAAAAAGTAATAGTAACAGAAGTAAAAAATAAAGTAATTATAAAATCACCAGGACCACAAGGTCCCGCTGGAAGAACTATATTAAATGGAAGCTCTGCCCCATCAAATAATCTTGGGGTTACAGGAGATTTTTATGTTAATAATACTACACATGAATTCTATGGACCAAAGCTCACAGACGAATCTTGGGCTAGCGCAAATATAATTCAATTGGTTGCAGAAGGTGCAGATTTTGCATTTTCTCAATCATGGGAAATAGCTCAAGTAACTGGACCAGTTAACAACGTATATTCAGTATCAATAACACATAATTTAGGATTTTTTCCAAACGTAACAACAAAAGATAGTTCAGGTGAAACAGTTGAAACTGGACTAGAATATGTTAATGCAAACACGATTAAACTGACAATGGCTCAACCATTTTCAGGGACAGCATACCTGTCATAAAGGAGAAGTAAAATGGCAAGAAAATTTTTAGTTAGCTTAGACCTTAACAAAAATGAATTACAAAATGCTCGAATTCAAAACCTTAGTACTGCGCCTTCAAGCCCAGTAGAAGGTCAAATATATTTTAACACAGTAGATAAAATTGTATACTTTTATGACGGAACAAACTGGATTTCTACATCTGGATCCTTAGAAGTAATTCAAGATGCTATTGGGGCATACGTTTCTGGTGGCACTGGCCTAACAGCGACATATAGTGACTCAACAGGCACTACAACAATTGATTTAGATAATACAACAGTAACAGCTGGATCATATGGATCCACAACAGCAATTCCTACATTTACAGTAGACGCACAAGGTCGTTTGACTGCAGCAGGAACAGTAAACGTAGCAACTAATCTTTCAATTGCTGGAGATACTGGAACAGACACAGTTGATTTATTAACTGACACACTAACTGTTGCAGGTGGAGAAGGAATTGACGTTGCTGTAACAAACAACACAATTACAGTTTCAGCAGAAGATGCAACCTCATCAAATAAGGGTGTTGCCAGCTTTGATTCAACAGATTTTACAGTAACATCTGGAGCAGTAACATTAAACGCTGAGCGTGTACAAGATATTGTATCCTCACAAATTGTTGCAGGCGAAGGCATTGATGTAACATACGATGACAACGCAGGAACTCTAACAGTAGATGCAGAAATTGCAACAACTACAAATCGTGGTGTTGCTTCCTTTGCTACAGCAGACTTTACTGTAACAGATGGCGCAGTAAGTATCAAAAATGTTGATCTTGCAACACAGACAACTGGTAACTATATTGCAACAATTGCTGGAACAGCTAATGAAATTGAAGTTTCTGGCTCTGGATCTGAAAATTCAGCAGTAACAATTGGACTTCCAGATAGCGTAACAATTACCAGCGATTTAACAGTTGGTGGAAATTTAACAGTTAATGGAACATTAACTTCTTTAAATACTGAACAAGTAACAATTGAAGATAACGTAGTTGTTTTAAATAGCAACGTTACAGGTTCCCCATTAGCAAACGCTGGAATTGAAGTAGAGCGTGGAACTTCTACAAATACATCAATTATTTGGAATGAAACAGATGACAAGTGGACACTTACAAATAACGGTGCCGACTATCATGCTATTACTAGGAAGTATGTAGAAACCCTTTCAACCTCTGCAACTTCTTATACAGTAACTCACAATTTAGGATCTACTGATGTATTAGTTCAGGTTTCAGAAGTAGCCTCTCCATATGCTAAGGTTGAAACAGATGTAGAACTTACATCCGATTCAGCGGTAACAATTAAATTTGCAACCGCACCATCATCTGGAGCATATAAAGTAGTAGTTATAGGATAACAAATTGAAACTAAAGTCTTTATTAAATTTAGCAACATTAGCATCCGACCCTGCGGGGTCGGAAGGCGATGTCTTTTTTAATACAACAGAAAAGGCTTTAAAGATTCATAACGGAGCAATATGGGTAACAATAGCAAGCAATACAGACCCAGCACCATTTTATTTACACACTCATACATACGATGGAGCAATACATACAATTGATATTGAAAACCCAATAACATTTAAAGAGATAAATAATGTCGCAAGTGTTTTAGAAAATATTCCTAAAATAACAGGATTTGATGGAGGCCAACCTTCAGATATTGTTGAAGATCCTAGCTTCTTAGAACTATCACTGCTAGATGGCGGAAACGCTTAATATTTTAGGCAATTATAAATACCAGATGATATAATTATATTAAGTCATAACTAAGAGGTAAAACGTGGCAACAAATTTTCCAAACTCATTAGATACATTGGTAAATCCTAATTCAACGGATCCATTATCTAGTCCGTCGCACTCTGAACAGCATATAAATCTTAATGATGCTGTTGAAGCAATAGAAACAAAAATTGGAGCAAATGGCTCTAATGATTCAAATTCTATTCAATACAAGATTGCAGCAATACAAACAACTTTAACTGACATAGAAAACAGCACCTCAGTAGCAGAACTTTTGTTAGGTCTTGAAGGAAATAATGATTTAACAATAAGTGGAATAGAGAACAAAACAACAGTAGACAGTTTTGCCAAATCTCTATATTCAACAATAAGATATACACTACAAATCAAAAAAGACAACTTGTTTGTTTCTGATCAACTAGATATAGTCAATGATGGAACAGACTTACACATAAATAGATATGAAATATCATCAAATACAAATACTTCTCTTTATACTGTGCAATTAGAAGAAAATGCAGGTATAATTAGTTTGAAAGTAACACCGACAAGTGGATCTATAACCGCTAGATATTATAGAACCGCCTTAAAGTTTTAAGGCGTAAGGGGAAACAAAAAAATGGCAACAGTAGATAAAAACTTTAGAATTAAGAATGGTTTAGTTGTTGAGGGATCAACAGCTACAGTAAATGGATCTAATATCCTTACTGAAAACTCACTAGAATTTATTCAAGATACCGTAGCGGCACAACTTGTAGACGGAACACATACAAACATTTCAGTAAGTTATAATGACACTACTGGAACAATTAGTTTAACTGGCGCAGTAACATACACAGACGAGCAAGCACAAGATGCCGTCGGTAATGCAGTCGGAACTGGACTTTCATACAACGATACAACAGGTGCAATATCTGTTGACACATCCACAATTCAGGCTCGTGTCGCAGATGTATCTGACACTGAAATTGGATACCTTAATGGCGTAACATCTTCAATTCAGACACAATTAGACGATAAGTCAACTGCAAGCAAAACCGAAACATTAACAAATAAGACCTTAACATCACCAAACATAAATGAAAACGTAGCTCTTACAGCAACCGCTACAGAACTTAACATTCTTGATGGTGCAACACTTTCTACAACAGAACTTAACTATGTAGATGGCGTAACCTCTTCAATTCAAACACAATTAAACAATAAATTTGATTCAGCAAATGCTTCAACAACAAATATTTCAGAAGGCACAAACCTTTACTTTACAGACGAAAGAGCACAAGATGCTGTAGGAAACTCTGTAGGCAATGGTCTTGATTATGATGATGCAACAGGAGCAATTTCTGTAAACCCTTCAGAGTTTACATTAAACTCTATCGGCGCACCATCTGCAGCAGTAGCTTTAAACAATCAAAAGATTACTGGCCTTTTAACACCAACAGATGCAACAGATGCATCAACTAAAGGCTATGTTGACGGAGTAATTTCAACAGAGGTATCAAATCGTAATACTGCAATTTCAACAGCAGTTAGCAATTTAGTAGACGGCGCACCAGACCTTCTTAATACTCTTAATGAATTAGCAGCAGCAATTAATGATGACGCTAACTACACAACAACTATTACAACAGCATTGGGAACAAAGGCCCCACTTGCTTCACCAGATTTAACTGGAGTCCCAACAGCGCCTACTGCAGCAGCAAACACAAATACTACTCAAATAGCTACAACAGCTTTTGCTAAAGCAGAAGCAGACGCAGCACAGTCAGCAGCGGAAGCCACAGCATCAGGAGATGCAACATCAAAGGCTAACGCCGCTCAAGCAGCAGCAGAAGCCACAGCATCATCTGCTCTTTCTGGAGTAACTGCAGGAACCACAGCGTTTACAGCAGTAAATGTTAACTCAGTAGCTAAGCAAATTGCTGCAACCACAGGTAATATTGTTACCGCAGCCGCAACTACAGCTTATGCATGGGCAAAGGCTTCATACCGAAGCGGAGAATTCCTTGTTAAGTCAAAAAATGGAAATCACACAGAAGTTGCAAAAATTATGGTAACTCTAGACTCTTCAGATAACGTCTATATCACAGAATATGGAATGTCATCAACAAGTGGAGTTGCACTTCAAACAGTTTCAGCAGATGTAAGCGGAACAGATGTAAGAATTCGTGTAACACCTGCAAATAACAATACCGAAGTATTAATTACTGGTACACTGTTAGTATAATTAAATAAAAGGCCAGGGGAGAGCCTGAATCTCCCCACAAAAAACAATTAGGGGATATGTGAACTTAAATGGCAACAACAGATAAAAACTTTAAAGTTAAGAATGGAATAAATGTCGCAGGAGATGCCACATTTGATTCTAACGTCGTACTAGGTTCAACCCCCCTTAGATTTGACACAACAACAAACAAACTACAGATCCAATTAAATGGAACCTGGAGTCCAATTGCATTTGTGGCAGATATTCCAGATATGGCAACAGAAATAGGCTTTATGGATGTTGGTCTGGCTATTGATTACAATGGTCTTCCAATCTATACAGTTCAGGCAAACGGAGTAAGTACAACAGCAACTAAATTCGCAGACGGTGGAGCCCCATCAACTTCAACATATGGGTTAACATTCGATTCTGGAGTTATAGTCTAATAAAAAATAAATGCTATAATTAGCAAATAAGGGGTAATAAATATGTCAACAGTAAGAATTCAAGTAAGACGAGGAACAGCATCAGAATGGACCTCAGCAAATCCTACACTAGCCGCAGGTGAACTAGGTGTTGAAACAGACACCAGAAAAATTAAGGTCGGATCTGGAAGCACAGCATGGACCAGCCTTTCATACATTGCAGCAGACTCACCAGCAATTTCAGAAATTGCACAAGATGCAATTGATGCAGCCCTTTCAATGGGAGCAGGTCTTACAAAATCTTACAATGACAACGGTAATACAATTTCTATTAACATCGATGATTCTGTTGTTGCACTTAAAACTTATGTTGACTCCCAAGTAGGCTCATTACAAAATACTGTAACTCAAGACTACGTACCAGTAGAAGATGTTGGAAACCCTGGCGGACCAGCAAAATTAGATGTTGATGGAAATTTATTAATTCCTAAATCAAGCATTATAATTGAAGGATCTACAGCTAATGAATTTGAAACAACACTTACAGCAACAAATCCAACAGCAGATCGAACTATTTCTTTGCCAGATAATTCAGGAACCGTAGCTTTAGTAGGAGATATTGCAGAACTTTCACAAGATGCAATTAATGACTCTATTTCTGCAGGATTTGGTATAACAAAATCTTATAACGACAATACAAATACAATAGAATTAGTCGTAGACACCTCAGAAGTTGCAACTGTAGTAGCACTAAACTCAGTAGCTTCTTCTTTAAATATACATAAAGCAGCGCATGTTGCCACAACATCTGCCTTAGCAGCAACTTATACAGCAGGATCTGCTGATTTAGGAAATGGAACTGGAATTGGTGCAACATTAACAATGAACTCAAATGGAACATTATCAATAGATGATGTTTTATTAGTTGCAGGATATAGAGTTGTTGTAAAAGATCAAGCAAATAACATTCATAATGGTATTTATGAGGTTACAAATGCTGGATCAGCATCCGCCCCAGTAGTTTTAACTAGAGCTCAAGACTACAATAATTCAAATGAACAATTACCTCTTGATGTAGAACAGGGCGATGTTATCTACGTAATAAGCGGAACAGAAAATGGCCTAAAGCAATTTTCTCAAATATATACAGGAACAAATACAGATGGATCTGTTAGAATTGGTACAGATGCAATAGACTTTACACAAATATCAGGAACATCAAGCTTTAATGTAGGAGATGGAATACTTAAAACAGATAACACTATTCGTGTAGATACAGAATTTGTTTTAACTACAGCAGAAGCAGATACAACATATTTGAAAATTTTAGATGCAGGTACAACATACTTAAGCCAAGCAGATGCTGCATCAGATTATTTAACAATAACTGGTGCAGAAACAACTTATTTAACCCAAGCAAATGCTGGCACAACATATTTAACTCAAGCAAATGCAACAAGTACTTATTTTGCAAAAAATACAAATGAAATTGGCAATGCAAACATTGCATCTAATGCTGGTATTCAGGCTACAAAAATATCTGGAACTGCAATTACAGGAGCAGATACAGCAACAGTAACAAATACAATGCTTGCAGGATCTATTGCTAATGATAAGCTTTCTAATTCAACAATTTCAGGAAAAGCACTTGGAACTAATTTAGATGCATTAACAATTGGAACTGGTTTAACTGGTACATCTTATAATGGTTCATCACCAGTAACAGTTGAAATAGATTCAACAGTTGCTACTTTAACTGGCTCACAAACACTTACAAATAAAACAATTACTGCACCTCTTGGATTAGTAAAAGGAGATGTCGGCCTTGGTAACGTAGATAACACTACAGATGCTAATAAGCCAGTGTCATCAGCAACACAGACAGCTCTTGATCTAAAGGCACCGTTGGCCTCACCAGCACTTACTGGAGTCCCAACAGCCCCTACAGCAGCAGCAGCAACTAACACTACGCAAATTGCTACTACAGAGTTTGTTCGTGCAGAAGTTGCAGCACTTGTAAATAGTGCAGGTTCAACACTTGATACTCTTGGAGAAATTGCAACCGCTCTTGGAAATGATGCAAACTTAAGCACAACACTTACAAACAGCATTGCATTAAAAGCCCCACTTGATTCACCAACATTTACTGGAACAGTAACAGTTGCAGCAGCAGGTGTAGCATTTACAGACGGAACTCAGACAAAAGAAGGCGTTCCTTCAAGAACTCCAATTGTTTACAAAACTGCAAACTACACATTGTCTGCAGCATCTGAAAGAGACTCATTAATAGAGGTAGATTCTACAAGCCCAGTAACAATAACAATCCCAACTAACTCAGCAGTTGCTTATCCAATTGGAACAACTCTAGATATACTTGGTACAAATACTGGATTAGTTACAATTGCAGGAGATACAGGCGTAACAGTAAATGCTACTCCTGGATTAAAATTACGAGGACAATGGTCATCCGCAACATTATTTAAGAGAGCAGAAAACTCTTGGGTAGTATTCGGCGACTTGAAGTCATAAGGAGATATTGTAAATGAGTAAAAGATCTGGTAGAAAATCCCAAGCAGCAAACGATTTCTTAGAGCCAAAACCTGTAGAAAGCTTAACCGCTACAGATGTAGGAACATCTAGGACATTTAATAACGGAGCAGCAAATTTATCATGGTCTCTACCAGCTGGCTCACCAGAAGCTACAAGTTATACAATAACAACAACTCCATCATCAACAACTGAAACTACATCTAATACATCTTTTCAGTTTACAGGACTGTCTTCAGGCACATCATATACATTCTCAGTAGTTGGAAGCAATGCAGCAGGATCTTCTGCTGCAACAGAGTCTAGCTCTGTATTAATTACTACTGTGCCAGCAAAGCCAGTTTCTGTAAGCGCAGCATCACCAAGCGCTGATCAAGACGTAGTATCATGGTCAGCAGGAGCAACTGGAGGTAAAGCAATTACTAGCTTTACAGTTGTTTCATCAGATGGACCTTCATATCCAAACTCTACGTCACCAAAAACTATTTCAGAAACAGCAAATACATCACAAACATATACTATTTATGCAATTAATGATAATGGAACATCACAAGGAGAAACTACTAATTCAGTTACAACAACAGCACCTTACTTCCCACCGTTCTTCCCTTACTTCCCACCGTTCTTCCCGTTCTTCCCGTTCTTCCCACCTTACTTCCCACCGTTCTTCCCGTTCTTCCCGTTCTTCCCACCATACTTCCCACC
>Ga0208050_1000193_pt1 | contig 11446 bp, 12 predicted proteins | sample LakMenEpi13Jun10_FD_150691 | JGI IMG/M metagenome (GOLD analysis project Ga0208050, IMG submission 150691) | Freshwater microbial communities from Lake Mendota, WI - 13JUN2010 deep hole epilimnion (SPAdes) | ecosystem: Environmental > Aquatic > Freshwater > Lake > Epilimnion/Euphotic zone ... | reverse complement strand
CTCACCATAGTTCGCATTGACTGTAGGGAACAGGTAATCGCCAACAGCACGAATCTTGTCATAAGCCCAAGTCAACCCGTCAAGGTTTCCGTTCAACGGTTCAAGCTGATAATCGGAACGACTCCATGTCAAGTCAAAAGTTCCGTCAGCCTGAGTGGAACTTTTCAATGTCAATGCTGTTCCAGCGATGTCGTCAATCGAGCAGTAGAACGAATCTTCTGCTTGGAAGATTCTTGCCTCTGCTGTGCCTGTTTGCCAGAAGCGACGATTGCAATAACCATCAATCAGACGTGACGCTGCACCAACACAGTTATCAATCAAGTCGTCATCAAGGGTGTCAGCCGTTCCAATGCGGAGAGCTGCCTTCACTTGGTTTCTGGTTGCGTATCCATTGGTAATCGGCATAGTGAACTGATTCTAGTTGATTGACGCAGCACCACGATACGGCACACCCTCAAGCGAATAGTTCACAAACGGATTCAACGAATACACCTGACATGAATACACATCCCACAACCGTTGCTTCATCGCTCGAAGGTGTTGCTCATACAAAGCCCAATGCGAATCACCAGGCACATAACCATCAACCCTGTCACGCCCACCCAGCGAACCACAATCAGCCCCAACCAACACAATAAACTTCGCCCCCATGTGCGCTGCAAGGTGCATCGCCCCATGAATGCTGGAAGACCCGATAGTCAACTGACCTGACAAAACAGGCCAATCTTTGTCATGCGGGTCAAAGGATGTTCCTGGTCTTCCGGTGCGAGTACCGAACGTGGTGATCTTGGGCATAAACCCACCGAACGATCCGTCAGTTCCGTGTTCCCTTTCAGGTGTGAATACACCAATGCACTCATCCTGCATGGCTTCATGCTTTGAATCCTCGTGGTAATGGCTGAAACAGTAGTAACCCTTCAACCCGAATACTGAGCCAACGAAGTTGACTGCGATGGTCAGCTTGTCGTCAAAGAAGTCTGGTGTCAGATAGTCAAGTGTTGCACCTGAGCCAAGAACATAGATGGTCTCGCCTTTGTGCAAGTTCTCATAATCATCCATTGGGTCTTGTGTGTCTAGATGGTCAAAGTCCCGATTCAGCATGTGGTCATAATTCAATCCCATCCCAGTTCCCTTCGTCGTGTTAAATCCCAATGACCGGCATCGGGTAGACCTGACTGCCAGCGCATCGCATGAAGCGCAGCATTGGATGAGAAGCTCTTACCGTTGCGTTCCTGTAACTCTGGTGCAGAGTTAATCGTAGATGAGTTGTCGTGGCTTATTCGAGCGTCAGAAGTCCAGAAGGGGATATTGACTCGCTTTGCCCGTTCCTCAAAATCGTTGTCCTCAAAATAGGCGGGAACATAACATTCCGAAAACAACCCAACCTTGGCAACCACCTCAGACCCAATCCATGCACAACACCAACCAGGTGTCGCCTCAGTCAATGTCACCGAATCAGGCTGACAATCCTTGTAGAAAACTTGTAATTGTCCAGGCTCAAAGTATGCGTCAGAGTTGAGGATGATCCAGCCGTCAGCGTGAGGGGTTGCTTTGATACCGAGGTTCCATGATGGGGCGACACCAAGGTTCGTTGGCATAGACCAGACGTGATAGTTCTTGACATGGCGACGGTCAATCACCCAAGGCCAATCATGCAACGTGGACTGCCCACCGTTGTCGATGACGATGAGTGTCTCCACCGGATAGTCGATGGATTGCAAGCAACGGTCTAGTAGGTCATACCTGTTTAGGACGGGGACGATGATGACTGGCACCATTCCGACAACTCCTTCATGATTGGCTTCCAATGCGCATCAAAAACCTTGTCAGCCCGATATTGGTCAGCAAAGGCCACAGCCTCGTCTGACACGCCTCTAGGAGCCTCGTAGGCCTCAATCAGAGCCTCCACGATGGACGGCACGGATGGGGTGCAGAACCAAGACTTCTGATGGCTATCCCAGAACGGCTGGATTGCTACAGCTGACCCAACGCCAACCAGCTCAGGTTGAGCGGTGTAGTCCGAAACGATGACCCTCGTACCGCAAGCCTGAGCCTCAATAACAGGAATACCGAAACCTTCACCCATTGAGCAAGCCAGCAACACATCCGAAGCGGTGTACAGCGCAGCCAACGCTTGCTGAGGGAAACCAGTCCGATACGCATACGGATCAACAATCTTGTATTGCTCAGGCTTCACACCGCAAGCCTGCAACAAGTGAACAAGATTGATACCACCCATCGCACCATCACGCTCCGTATGCAAATACAACAAAGCATCAGGACGGTCTTGAGCGAAGATAGCGAACGCCAGAATGTTCTCACCAAAAGATTTGCGTGAAGGGTTCTGGCCTTTGTTTGCAGCGTTCATCATCACAACAAACCTGTCCTCATCAACTTCCATGAGATGTCTGCCGGTGAACTCACCACGACCATTGTTCAACTTGTGTGTAGGAACAAACACATCCTCAAACGCATGAGGCGCATACAACGCATCAACACCCGCATTCTGCAACATGTCCAAACCAAACTTAGACATCGCAATCGGTTTCACATTCGGACGCTTACACCACGACACCACCTCTGGTGGGCAAGGCGCATGGTCAATCGGAACCCACGAAGCGATATTCGGAACCTGATCCAATGACGGAGACTTCAACACCCACACATCAAACAAAGTCATCAACATCGCAGGAATATCACGATTACCATTCGCCCAATCCATCCAATGCGCAACAAGCACATCATCGGAATATGGTGACATCCCTCGTGGATAAAGTTTTATCCCATTCCAAATAGAAGCCATGCCCTCAATGCCGTACATCGCATGGATTGCTACTTCGTGTTTTTGTTTGATGAGCCTTTGGACGACTTGCGCTGTTTGGGTTCCATATCCTGTTGGGGCGAACGGGGCGTTCGAGTACCAGAGGATTCGTAACGATTCGGCAGAGGAAGGTCTGCTTGCTCTGGCAAGTTGGCTACTCCCCACCGGAGCAATATCTCTGCTTCCAGGTCTGGTAACTCGACCGGAGTGTTTTTGATTATTACGAGCATTTCCCACCATTCTCTCCTTCGCAGGTCGCAGGGTATAAAAAGAAATGAGGGTAGGTCGCCCTGCGTGTTCGACCTACCCTCAAACTTACACCGATATTGCTATCGGTTGCACTACCTACAACTTATGGTTGGAGGAGGTGCTTGATGTGTGATGTCTGTGGCAAATCGCCGTCGACACGGAATGTCGCACGGAACGTGACGAGACCAGCATTGAATGCGAAGTCATCGGAACGATCCAAACGAAGACCGCCTACCGTGCGCACGAAGTACGAAGGTAGGTGACCGAAGATGACCGACTTGGTGCCAGTTGCTACGTCAACCATTGAAGGGTTTTCGTAGATTGGCTTGCCGAGCAACATGTCACGTGCGTCTGCTGAGAGACTTGGCTGGAACACATAGTTTCCTGCGGTGTCCTTCAACTTGCGAACTTGACCGATTGACTTGCCGTTCATCATGAAGCCACAACCTGGGAGCAGACGAGCTGCACCATCAAGGCTGTAAACAAGGTCGATGAGGTTGTCTGCGGTGAACGCTGTTGCGGTGCCTGCGGTACCACCAACGGACGATGCCGTGACGATTCCGTTTGCGGTGTCCGTACCTGAACCAACAGTCAATGCTGAACCAACTGCGAATCCGAGTGCGTTACCAACCTGGTCACCCAAGAATGACAACATGTCAACGCCAGAGTCTTCAAGCAGTTCGGTTGAAACCTGCGTGATGAAGCTGAACTTGAATGCTGACAAGGTGATGAACGAGTTGAATACAGGATCGGATTCTCCGATTGCTGAACCTTCGCCAGTTACCGTTCCAACCGAGTAGGTCGACAACGATGGGATTTGAAGGTTTTCGCCACCTGTGGTGTTCAACACAGTTGAAGTCTCAAGTACTGGTGCGGTCAAACGAGCACGCATGATTACTTGATCGTAGAACGATGTTGGAACTGGTGAACCTGTGCTTGACTTCAAGATGTCACGCTTCTCAAATGAATGGCTGCGCTTCTCACCTGTGAACAATGAACGAAGACTTGTGATGTCATCGTTTACTGGTGCACCGGCAACAGGACGAACCTGGTCGGCGATTTCACGGGTTGCTGAGTCCATACGCAATTCACGAGCTTCGTCTTCACGAAGCTTCGAGATGGTCTGTGCACGCTCATCCAATTCCTTCGAGATTCGCTCGTAGGTTTGGGTTTCTTCTGCTGAGAGGTCACGCTTCTCTGCGGTGGCCTTATCCAAGATTGACTTGGCTTCGTTCCATGCACGATTGCGAATCTCAACCTGACGGTCAATATATTCTTTCATGATGTTTTCCTTCTCCCCGTAGGGATGATGTTGAGTGTTTGGATACGCAGGGATTTAACTTAAACCTGGTACGGCTCCGTACACAGCAACATCGAAGGCGGCTCCGCTCATTCGACGCAGTAAGAAAAGAGTACTAGAAGTTCTTCAGTAATTCAAGATGCTTCGCCAACACACCCACGCTCGCAGGAGCGGACTCAGGTTGTGGCTCTAGTTTCGCAACAGTTTCACGCAACAACGCAGCATGGCTTGGGTCAAGTGTCTGACCTGCTTCCAACGTGGTTATTGCAACAGCGAGCTGATCGGCATCGATACCGGTGCGAGTAGCAAGCGCATCAAACGAACGAACCGAAGCCGAGGTTGCTGCATACGCTGGGAACCCTGTCACCACCGAAACCTCATAAAGTTTGATTTGACGCAACTCACGGGTCATGCCGTCATCACTCCAACGGTCACCACCTTGAGGAACCGTGAAACCGAACGACATCGAGTCAACATCTTTGCGTTGCATCAAAACCGACAGGTCACGACCAACGGTTGTGTCAGGCAAATCGGCCTCAACAAACAAACCTTTAGAATCCTCAACCAGACGCATCGTCTTAGCCCTAGTGGTAGCCAACAGCATTGATGAGTCATGGTTCATGTACATACGGATATTGTTCCGTGACTTCAACGACTTAGCGAACGCTCCAGGCATAATGCGCTCGATGAACGGTAGTGGCTCAGAGTCAGAGTTGAATACTGCTGCATAACCACTAAAGGTCATGCCGTTGCCCTCTGGGGCTGCACGAAGTTCAAAGTCATTGAATGTGATGCGACGTGTCTCAACCTGTTCAGCCATACCGTAAACATTAGCAACAAAACCACCAAGCGATCTAGAAGACCTCGGATGTCCCTTTGGCAACAGATCGTTGTCACCAACATAAGCATCGTTCTCAGGTCTGCCGTTACGCAACAAATACAGGAACGCATTGACTCTTGCGTAAGCCCATTGGTCACGAGTCATACCTGGACGATGCGAAGTTGAATACGCTCCAGCACCACGACGGAACACAGCCCTCAACATCCCAATCGTTGCACGCTTGCCAGCATTGTCACCAACATTGTCGTTGTGTTCATCAACCTTGTTCTGCAAACCATTCTCGATGGCCTCAGACAACTCAATCGTCCCAGCACCAGCAGGAGAATCAGCCGAGCCAGGAGCGTTCTTGTCTGACCCCGTGATCTGATCCTTCTTCGGTGCCGGAGCATCAGCTCGCTCATCTTTGATTTGTTCAGATTTACGAGCAAACCAATCCATCGCAGGTTCAGGATTCAACGGGTTAATCCCCCAGAGGTAGAAGGCCACAGCACCGGCACCAGGGAACTCTTTGTCATCGGGGTTTGAGTTCTTCGCAGCATCTAAATCAACCATGTGACGTGCAGCCCAAGCGTTCGAGCGAATCACCTTGTCCTCAGTAATTTCACCTCTAGCCATGTCACGTGCCTCACGAACAGTTGAGGCAACGATGCCAGCACCAGCGAGCTTCTGACCGTAATAGGTCAAACCTTTACGAGCAGCCGATTTGATGTACTCAGGCAAACTCAAATCCACAACACGAACAGAGACATCCATCTCCTGTTCGTCCTCGTCCTCGTAGACCTCTTCCTCTTCCTCATGCCCCATCTCAGCGTGAGGTTGCCAAGCGTTGCAGTAGTAGCCACCATCAACGAAGTCATCCCACTTATCGCACCACGCTTTAGTCCCCTCAGCGTTCTGGCGTGACTCGTCATAGAACACACAGTTCCCACACGCACGACCTTCAGGCACATCTTCAGCTAACGCTGGACGATAGTTCTCTGGCAACGCACGTTCCCCACCTGGCTCCATCTCCTCAGCAATCGACACAGCGACCATCTGGTCAATCGCATCCTGCTTCGTTTGATGGCAACCAATGACTTCGCCATCTTCTTTTTCCACAGCCCAACCAGAACAGTCAGAGTTTGAATCGGAAATAAAATATGGCATTACAAATCCTGCACAAAGAACGCTAAATCTTTTGTGCCTGACCCAGCACGACCATATAAAGAATTACCTGGCAACAAAGTGATAAAAAGATTTTCTGATGTGCTCAAATGATAACCATTAGAAACAGAAACATCTGAGCCACCAATATAAATAACCCCACCAGAGCTATTATGCAAATGCAATAAAGAACCTGAAGCACCGGCATTAAAGGCCAATGTTGGACTTGTCGTGCAAGTAACAACTTTACTAAGTAATGCCATATAACCTCAAACTAATAAAAGCAGTTCTGCTTCGTCTTCTAGTATTGACCATGTTACTTCAGCAACAGCACTAGACGACAAGGAACCAACTGATGCTCCTACGCCGAACACTTGGAGAGGAACCCGCAAAGGTTCAACCACAACCTCCACAACCTCTTCAACACGCTCAACCTTTGGACGACGATACCAAGGATTCCCACCACCTGGATACTGAGGAGGTGGAGGACTTGGTGCCGGATCAACCGTTGCCTGCGCCGAAGAAGTCAACTCGCCAAGCAAAGCCGAAGCAGTAACCGAACCAGCAACACTCGCAACCGCAGTCGATGTCAAACCACCCAAACTCGCTGAAGCCGAAACAAGATTTGACACCGACGCAACAGCCGAACCAACACCCGCACCCAAAGCAGCGTCAGCTGTAACCGTATGCGCAACCGTTGCATCAGCAGACGCAACAACACCACCAAGCACCGCCTGAGCGGAAACCAGATTCGACACCGACACCGAAGCCGAAGCCTCAACCCCACCCAACACCGCATCAGCCGAAACCACATGCGACACCAACGATGTCGCCCCAGCCGTCAACCCGCCAAGCGGAGCCGAAACGGTGACAGTTGTTGTGAAGGTGAAGCCGTCTAACTTTGCAATCGAGTCGAGTGTTGACGTGTCAAGTTTGAAGGCGGGACTAAAACCATCTAAACCGAAGTCAGCATCGTTGAGCTGTGACTGGTCAAGAATGAACCGTGAAACGGCCATCAGAAAGCCTAACTAGCGACAGTCAACGAAACAGTCAAACCACCAGACGAAATCGTGTAGGTGTCACCAGCTGTGTAAGCGTTGCCGGTGATCGTTCCAGAGAACAAGAAGTTTCCTGTGGTCAAGTTATCCCAAGCGGTGAAGTGTGTTGCATCCTGTGACCCTGCGATATTCGTCCACGACACATCAGCATCCGATGCCAAAGCACCAGCCGATGAAGCACCGAAACTCACAGACTTACGAGTTGTCTCAGTCGCAGGATTACTTGTGCCATTCGCACCAGGATCGCCAACATGCAACTTCACATACGGGGTAGTGACAGAGAACGAGGTTGCATTACCTAAAGCATCCAACCAAGCGTTCGCCAAATATGCGGAAATACCAGTAGCCATTAGTCCTCAGTCCTCTCGATGATATTCAGAATGCGACCATCAGCGTCACGCTCAACCGTGCGAATCGTAGGTTTGTTCTGAGGCAAGTTCACACGAACCACAGTCTCAGGAACATTGATAACAGGAGCAGGAATGTTGATCGCTGGAGGCGTGTAGTTCATCACGGTCTGAGGAAGATTGATGTCCATGTTCTGCGACTTCACCTCATACGCTGATTGCGGGTCAAGTGGTGCCACCGTAGAAATCTGTTGCAACTGGCTTGAAGGCAAACCTGTATGAGCAATCGCAGGCAACCCAACCGTAGACAAAACCTCAGCCGGATCAAACCCAGCAAGAATCAATCGTTGCGCAATCTCAGCCTTCGACTGCATCTCAGCCAAGTTTGCAGCATTGATGTCCACGTTCGCCAACGGCACACGGTACGAGTCGCCACCGTCAACCGGTGGCATGTCCTCAAGGCGATGAATGTCATTGATAGACAAGAAGCCTGATTGGAGACCTGTGGAGAACGATGTGTATCGTGACGCTTGGTCACCACGAAGCAAGCCGTCCACGTTGAACTTCATGAAGGCACGACCCTCAAGCAAACGTGAATATCCTTCTTCAATCTTTTCAATGTAAGGCCTGAGCGTGTGCGTCACATACTGGATGCCGTTCTGTTCAACCGACGCATACGACATCGCACCAGGCGTAGTCACACCAAGCATCGATGGAGGAACACGGAAGATACGAGCAATCTCTTCTACAGCGAAACGACGTGACTCTAGGAACTGTGCAGAATCATTGTCAACGGTTGTCTTCGTGAACTTCGCCCCACCGAACAACACACCTGGACGATGCGAACGACGCAAACCCTTATGGCCTTCCTCAAACCCTGAGACCAAATCTTTAGCCTGCTCACGGGTCAGGTTGCCAGGGAACTCGATGATGCCCGAAGCAGATGAGCCTTGACCGAAGAACCGTGCAGCGAACTCCTCCAACGCTTTCGCAAGACCCAAGTTTTCCTTCATGAAATCAATGCGTGAAATGCCTCGCATCTCACCAGGCAAACGAAGCTCGGTGATATGAATCATGTCCTCAGCCTGAATCACATCACGACTCTCAAAGACATAAATCGGGCGACGAGTCACACGGTCACGACTGCACTCAACCTTCTGAGGGTTCAACACAACAAGAGCAGCGATCCCCTGATCGTCACGCACGATGCGAGTGAACGAGTTGCCGTTCAACATCAACGAAACCAACACCTGCTGAAAATGCTCGATGCGACTCACACCAGACTCAGGGATGTCCAACCACATTGGGCGAGGACGGAACGGACGACGAGTGCCGTCCAAACGAAGGAACGTGTCAACAGGGAGCGTAGAGATTGAATCTGAAATCATGCGTACACACGCATAGACCGCTTCAATCTTGAGCGAATCTTTTTCGGTAATTACTGTTCCGCTATTTGTGGTGACACTAAATCCGTCACCTAATGCAAACAATGACTGTGTAGATATTGCTCGGCTTTCGTTGCCATCACCTAACAGTCTCGACAACATTACTTACCTTTCCGACCACGCTCGTAAGCAGCCGTGAACAATAGAACTGACAGGCCGACAAAAATCAGCCCTAATGGAATTGCTATCAAGAATAGTCCATAAGCGATGAGCAGGATTGAGAAAACTTCTAGCAGGAAAATAAGCATGACTCTAGACTACAAAGAACCCAGGCACAGGTGCTACCTCTTCACGTCGAGTCGCACGATCCACAGCCATTGACAACGCAATCGCAGCGTCAATCTTGCGACGAGACTTACCCTTAGACAAACGAAGTCCAGCATCGGTCTGACGTGGCACAGCAGACAACACCTGATCGGTGAACATCGGATCGCCATCATGAGCCAACTGCTGATTCACGATGCACTCATAAAGTGTTCCGATTGCAGGCACCATACGTTGAGCGGACTGAGGGAACTCAACCATTGGCAAACCATCATCAGCCAAAGCCTCAGCCGAACGCTGGAAGAACGCTGGGTCATAAGCAAACTCACGAACATTGAACTCACGATGCAAGCCACGCAGATATTGCTCAACAGCTGCGATGTCAGTCATCGCCCCATCAGGAATCCAAATCTTTGCACGAACCACCAGACGATGACCTTGAGGTTGGCACAACACCACAGCAATCGAGTCATGCTTCAACGCCATGTCAATCCCCACAAACATCGGCAAGTCAGGGTCAACCTGTAGTTCTGATTGGCATTGTTCCCACCCGCCAGCAGGAAGCCAAGGTGAGTCTTCTTGCCTGACCCATTGGTTCAGACGGTATCTGCGGAACGGAATCTCAGCCGTCTGATTCATGCTGACCTCCATGTCTTCCAAGTCCAGCAAACCTTCAGCCAAGTTCGGGTTGGCTTGCTCCCACGCTTGACGGTCATGAACAGCACAACCTTCCGGTGCTTCCCACCACCAGAAACCAAACCGCTCATCGTCACGCTCGCCAGAGATAACTTGCTTGCCGTAGTTGTACAACCGTCCACAGATTGTGTCCAAGTCAAAGCCTGCTGTTGTGATTGCAACAATCATCGGGTCTTTTCTTGCACCAGAACCCAAAGTCAACGCATCCCAAAGTTCACTATCACGCTGGACGTGCAACTCATCGAATACGACGCACGATGGGTTGAGACCTTGTTGAAGTTTGGCATCGCTAGATAAGACTCGATAGATCGCACCGGTGGACGGAACTTCAATGACATCTCGATACACCTTGCATACACCTGACAACGCTGGTGACTGTGTGACTTGCCACTTAGCTTCGTTGAATACAACTCTTGCTTGCTGTCGGTCACCTGCTGCCGAATACACTTCGGCACCTGCTTCGCCTTCAATGAGTTGATATAAAGCGCAAAGACTGCCTAGTAAGGATTTTCCATTTTTCCTGCTGAGTCCTACGAGTGAGCGTCGGTAACGAAGGAGACCATCAGGACGACGCTCAAAAAGATTATCCAATAAATCAGACTGCCAACCAGTAAGCACCAATGGCTCACCCGCACGAACACCCTTCGACACATGAAGAAAAGTTCTTGCAAAGTCGCTGACCAACGCACCATCAGACTTCGGATACAACCTCGGTGTCGACCACGTTGGCTTTGCGTTGCCTGAACTGGTCAAGCTCATTGGCAACCCTTATCTCTGCCAAGCCCAACCTGGCTCTGTCGCTCGGAGTGAAACCAAGCAAACTCATCCACGCTGTGTTCTGAGCATCCATCTGATCTATCTGCTTGACTGCCGGATGAGTCACGATCTGACCATTCGGACTTGTATACCAACGACGCTCGACATCCGACCCCAACCACAACTCCAGCTCTGCGATCCTGTCGAAGTTTGAACACAACCTGGTCATCAACGGAGTGTCGTGCAACTCGCTCAGATGTCTCCGACCAGCCGTCCAATAAATCCCCCAATACGCAACCCCAACCTTGCCCAAAGTTTTCGGCGGTTCCGGTATCGCACCCAAATCCACCAACGCCAACGCAGACTCCGGCATCGGCTGCGCCTTCAAGCCCCCACGAATCTCCGCACCTCTCGCACGTTTGCGCTCGACAGGCTCGGCCTTCTTGCCACGCCCAACTCCAGTCCTCGGTGTTGCCATGACCCAATGGTAGCCGTACCCCCTTCACAACCGAGGCGTGTCTTGCGC
>Ga0208050_1000190_pt1 | contig 11526 bp, 9 predicted proteins | sample LakMenEpi13Jun10_FD_150691 | JGI IMG/M metagenome (GOLD analysis project Ga0208050, IMG submission 150691) | Freshwater microbial communities from Lake Mendota, WI - 13JUN2010 deep hole epilimnion (SPAdes) | ecosystem: Environmental > Aquatic > Freshwater > Lake > Epilimnion/Euphotic zone ... | reverse complement strand
CATGCTGGGCCATATGCCCTCACCCTCTTCTCATCCGTGGAAGTCGCCACCCACACGCATCACTGGGGAAGTAGACGCATGGCTGTGGCTATCGGTCTTGTGACGCACAACCGGGGCCGATCGATCCGGTGTGGAGTGGGGTGCCAGGAATCGAACCTGGGTTGACCATCGGCATCGTGTGCCTAAGTGGTCCCATTCACCCCGTAAGGACGCCTACTGGCGTCCTGTGTGAACCCTGTACCAGCGGTAGTCATCCACGCTTACATGTTCCTTTCAACGGCGAGAGAACCCGCAGAAGCGCCGCTCGATCCAGCAAACCTGGCACGCTCCCTCTTCGCACGCTTCTCCGACGCGAGCTGCTTCTGTCGATCACCGAAAGCAGCATCCAAAGTGTCTGTCTGGTTAAACGCCTCACGGTCAATTCCAGCCAGGGTTGTTTCCCGGTCTGCGACCCTGCGTGCCTGGTCAAAGGTGCCCTCCAACTTACTGAGCGTTGCCATCTGGAACGGGTCCTGAATCTGCCCCACAGAGGTAGCGCCAAGGCGCTCCGACAACGCCCTGTCCATGCTGAAGCCTGCACGCTCACCAGCAGCACCGATCTGCGCTGCACGGGCACCTGCACGGATCTGCTCCTGATTCCTGGCAGATGCCAGTTGCAGACCCTTCTCATCTGTTAGGCCAAGCATGTACGCAGTAAGGTCACCATCAGTGATGTCGTAATACTGCCGCAACTCGGCAGACACCAGCGGGTTCATTGCCTGCTTCGCAGCCACCACCCGCTGCTCAACCTCATTCACTGACAGCCCAGCCCCAATCAGACGGGCATAGTCCTCAGGCTTGTCGTAGTAGGTGGCAGGCAGGCCATAGTTCGACATGACATTACGGTAAGCAGACTCAAGGCCGATGTACTCGGCCTCACTGATTGCCTGACCACGACCGATCAGTTCAGCCATGCCTGCGAAACGACGCTTGTAGATGTCCGTGTCACGGAACTTCATCAACACCGCGTCAGTGCCAGCATCAGCCAGACCCTCAAGGATCCAGCCCTCAACCTGACCCATCAAGCCCGTAACGTCAGCATCATCAAATCCGAACTGCTTGAACAACCCCTTCAGATACTCACGAGCATTCGCGCGGGTGGCGAGAGTCTGCGGTGCAGGGCCAGTGTCTACATCGCCAGTGCCGTCGCTACCTGTATCATCAGTACCAGTATCACCCGTGCCCGTATCGCCCGTACCACCGTCGCCAGTATCAGTCGTAGGCGTCCGCTGACCGCTCTTACCAACCCCGTAACGCAACGCGATACGGTCCTTCTCCCCAAGATTGCCCCGCTTGTCAGCAAGACCACGAGCCTTCGCATTCAGTTCGTTAGCCTTTTCAAGCGAAATTAGACCCGCCTGCACATCCAGACTTAGCTTGCTGATGTACTTCTGTAGACTAAAGGACATACCTACCCCACGAATCCCATCATGCGAGCCAAATCAGACCCGATACTCGAATAGGTATTGAGAGCGTTATTCGTGTACTGCCAACGCTCATCCTTCTTAACCTGCTGATTGAACTCCCACAGCGGCATCAAGCGCGGCTGATTCTTCTCATCAAGGCTTGTGAACGCACGCTTCAACAGCGGGTCATTCAAATCCACACTGCTCGGATCCCGAAGTTCCAGCATCTGAGAAAGCTCACCGATGTAGCCCGAAGCCAAATCACGAACAGAACGATCCTTCGACAACCTGCCAGCGAACACCGGATACTTAGACTCAGCCTCAGCAATCAGCTCATTCCAGGCGTCGTCTTCGTCATAGTTTGAGTCAGGGTTCAGGATCTGCTGCGCGGTGCGTGACGCCCAATCGGCGTCACGGGTCAACCCGTACTCCCTCACAGCATCAGACAACGTGCGCTCCACATCAAGAAGGGCACCACCGGGCGTCAACTCCGTGCCACCCGTCAACTGCTGACCGAACTGCCCAGCAAGCCACACCTTCAAGCCGCGCTCGTCCGTGTTCCAGCCCTGGTAGTAGAAACGGCGAGCGATCTTGTCCAGCACATCCTCAGAAATCTGAATGTTGTACAAGTCGTCTGCCATGTCCCTGATCTTCTGCTTCGCCTTGCTCAGGGACTCCTGCCAAACCCCAGGAGGATTGTTGAACTCCAGCTCGAAAGCCTGACGCCAGGAAACACCCTTCTTCGGGTCCTTCCACCAATCAGTCTTCTTCAGCTCCGAAAGAAACGTGCCCTCGTCCCAGCCCTTGCGAATCGCCTCATCAAACAGGGTTCGCAACTCAGGATCATTCTTGGCAAGGCTCGCAGCCTCAGGGCCAAGACGATTGAAATAGTCCTCCATGAAGTCACGGCGAGCCTCCTGGCGATCCGCGCCAGGATCAGCATTCTGGATACGTCGAAGAGCCGCACGGGCTTCCTTCAGGCGCTCCTGAGCGGCAGCAATAGCCGTTTCAGACTTCAGCTCACGGGCATCCTTCAAAGCCTCCTCAGCGAGACGCACATCTCGTTCAGCGATACGGATCGACTCAGGCTTCTTCTTGCCAGAGTTGGGTCCACCCGAAGGGGCATCATCAGACACAGGGGGAGGAGTAGCCATAAACTAAACACCTCCTGCGAGTGCGCTCATAAATGTTCTGAAGTAGCCGTCGCCCTGACGCTCCTGAAAGTCCTCTTGATCCTGAGCAAACTCCAAAGCCAGCACACCAGGGTCAATACCGCCAGAACCGACAACAACGTCACCCTCCACAGACACCGTCTGCGGGTTAGACATCTCAGCCTCGTTCAGAATCTTCAAGAACTGGCTGTACTCGCGACCAGTGGGGTTACGGCCCAGGACTCCTTGCATCGTCTGCATCAGCAGACCCTTAGCGGAAGTCGGGTTGGTCAGGCTGACCTGACCACCACCCCCTCCACCTCCACCACCGGAGTAGCCACCGCCTCCACCGCTTGAGTTGGTTGACCGCGAATCAAGCAGGGAAGAATCGCTCCCACCGGGAGGAGCCACACCTAGACTGTTTGCCAGTTCAGCGGCGATCTGCTGTGGAGAAGCCGGATCACCCATCTCGGTGCGCTCTGCCGCTAGGCGGCTAATGCGCTCCCACAACATGCGACCCGTTGATCCAGAAGTTCCAACATTGGGATGCTGCGACAGGTTCTTCAACCATGCCTGGTAATCAGGATCAAGAGTGTAAAAGGCATCAGTTGCCTCAGCTTGCGTGCGGTAGGCCACACCATACGGGTATCGCTCATATGCGTCTGGACTGAAGCCCATGCGCTGCCCGTACTCGAAGCCACCAAGCTGACCAAAACCACCGCGACCACTCAGGGGGAAAGCAACCCCCTCAGTGCGCTGGTAACTGGAACCCGCAACAACTGTCGTGGAACCCGTGCCCCCAGGCACGCTACCGGGTCGCCTGGTGTTCCAGTAATCACCAGTAGCAGCAGTGCCACCCGATGAAGTTCCTGGCTGGCTAGGGGCAGCCTCCTGCCCAGACGAGTATCGCTTCGGTTCCTTCGTCACGGTTCCGCGAGTGCCTGGACCGCTGCTGTCCACATACCCATAACCGGGAACATATGTCTTAGCCATTAGTTACCGCCTAGAGGAGGTGTGTAGGTACGGCTCAAGATCGGCAGCAAGATGACATCCACGAAGAACTTCGTATTCGGGTCACGCTCACCGATCTGGTTGAGAAGGATCTCGGCCTCCGTACGGAGCATGCGTTTGTCGGTGTCCTCAGCAGTTGTTGTGCCCGTAATCTTCGCCAGCTCCGCTGAATACAAGTCAAGCGTGGCGATAGCATCAGCCATGTTCTGGGCGCCAGGAGGCACTGGCCTATCGCGGTCATTGAAGATGTAGGCAAGCATCGGACGAACTTCAATATCGAGCAGTCTCTTGCGAGACTCGTTGTTCAGCTCAATGGTTTCCGTCGTAGTTCCGAAAGCCTCAAGACCCTTGTAGTCAGCCTTGATCTGCTTCTGCACGGCAGACCAGTCGTCCTCAAGCTTGCGAACCACATCCCAAGCTTCCTCAGCACCAGCGGCACTCCCGCTCACCTGAGCCTCGTAATACCGAGCCCGAGCAGCCTGAATGTCAGCTTCGGCACGTTCACGGTTACTCAGCAGAACGTAGCGGCCCTCCGCTATTCGGGCCTTCTCAAACGTCTCTGAGTAGCTTGCTGGAATCTTGAACCCAGCATCACGCAGCCATCTGGCCTGATCGGCAGAATACTTACCCATGCGCGGCATGAGCCACGCGGAAGCTGTCTTGTACTTCCCGCTAACGAGGTCGGAATGCTCCGTAACCCACTTCTCGCCCTCTTCCGTCGCAGCAACAGAGGACAAGCCAGCAAGACTGCCGAATCGGTCGTTCGACTCACTGGTTGATAGTGAGTAGGGAACAGCATCAAGGCCAAACGTCTCAACATACTTGACCAGGCCATCAGCGAACGGGTTCTGTGAACCTTCCGACTGAGCGACACGAATCATCTCGCGGAAAGCGGAATCCATGTTAAGGACCCCGCCTTCTCGGGCGAAGTCAGAGACATCATTCGCCGTCAACCTAGGAGCGGCAGGCAAGAAGAATCCAAGTGTCGCCCTTGTCACCAGCAAGGTCGTCACGAGAGTACTTAGCCCCTGCGAGTAGTTGTCCCATTCTTCCTGGGGCGCGTCAGGAGCAGGCATCGCACCAGCGGCTGCGGAAACCTGAACGGCGTCCTTGAAAGCAGATGAGTATGTGGAGTACCGCTCATCCTTATCCATGAGGGCGAGCATCCGGTTTGCATGCGACGGAAGGATGGACTTCCAGAAGTCAGCACCTTCCGCATACTCGCCAAGAATTGCCTGCTCAAGCGAATTGAACGCCGGGAAGGCGTTCATCAAACTCTTCACCCCGATAGCAGAGATGGGGCTGGACAGCGTCGGGAGCCACTGCTGAGGGTCCGCTGATGGGGCAAGCATGCGAACATAGCCACGAAACTCGTAAGACGCGGAATCCATCTGCAAGACGCCTTCGTCTTGGAACTGGGGGAGCCGTTGAATGGCCCAGTTCACCGCGTTGATTGTCATTTCCGTGCCGGGGAAGACGAAATACTTCTCACCGTTCTCGTCAGAGAATACGAAACCCGTGTCTTCAAGTGCGTCGTAAGTGAGGCCAATCTTCCAGAAGCCCTGCGGGTAGTTCTTGCCCACGCGCAGAGCGCGACGCGCAAAATCCTCGGTTGCCCGGTAGTAGCGTGCAACGTTGCGGGTGTTCCACGCGAGCAGGGTTCTGTTGCGTGGATTGTCCGTGTAGGACAGGGTCAGCTCGTATGCCCGGTCAGTTGCCATGCGTGACGCCTTGACCCGTGCCGCATCCTTACCAAATAGGCGCTCCATCTCTTGCTGGTAAGGGCGCAGGAGCTTGCGCTGCTCTAGGTAGTTCGCGATGAAGATCGGCTCGCGGGACACGCGAGCGTACTGCTCACCCATCCACGCCCAAATCTTGTCAAAGCTCTTAATGCTGTTGGCAGTCGGAACCTCATCAACCATCTGCCCCAACACGAACTGGGGACGGTCACGCACATCGACCAGCTCAATGAGGTCATTGACCGACAGATTGTCGGCACGCATCACTAGGTCAGGGCCGATAGCCCCGTCATCGAGTGAGCGCATCGCGGCAAGCAGCGAGTCATTCGGCGTGCCATCTGGGCGACTCACCATATTGCGAACATCAGATACATAGCGTGACGCGAAGTCTTCGGGCGTTGCCCCTGCCGTGTGGAAGGCGGCAAGTCGATCCGTGTACTTCATTGTCTTGTCACTGCGGATCACCGCAGCGATCTCAGGGATCAACTGGTCATCGGTCTTGCCAAAGTAGATGCCCTTCAATGCCGCCTGGGCAATAGGGCCATCGGAGGACAACCCCTTCAAGTCGCGCAGCCAGGCCGTCATGCGAAGGGGATTGTCACCGTTCGGGGATACATCCCCCCATTGACGAGACGGACGAACAAGCCTTGCGCCCGACACCCCGTCCGCGGGATCCATCATCACCATGTACGACTGGCGCTCTACTGTCGGGAACAAGGCGCTAGTGCCGTACATAGCCGTCTCATTGACTTCGTCAAGAAGTTGAGCGCCATGCTCAGAAACAAAATCAAGGAGGTCATCCTGATCGGCCTTAGACCACCCATTGAGCTTCGTTCGAGCCATAGCCAGTGACACGAGGTCACGCATCTTGCCCAGGTCACCGTCCTTCATTGCCTGGACAGCGGCAGCACGATCTTCCTCAGTGAACCGTGACTTGATTAGGGACCACTTCGTGGAAAAGTCAGGATCGTCAATGGCGACTGCCTTGCCCTGGAGGGCACGATTTACCATGCCAAGCTCAGTGCCGCGAACGCGACGCATCGCAGTGCCGAACCGCCTACCCTTGTAGACGTTCTTCCACACCCCTTGCGTCATGGCGTAGAAGACGTAGTCCTCGAAGGCATTACGCAGGTAATAGCGGGGGCCAGCCAGGTTGAACAGCGACCAGCCGTCCACGATGCGTTGAGCAACTTTGCCCTGCGTTACACCGAACATGGCACCTAGGAAGGTGGCCTTGACCCCAGCCTGCTCAATGTCAACAAAGTTCGGAACCTTGACGTAGTCTGCCGTTTGCCACAGGTGTAGTGGGTACTCTTGCCCGTTGAAGTTGCTGGGCCGAATGCTAACAACGTCATCAAACCGAGCAACGGACTCAATGATCGGTTCGTACCGCCCAAAGACCTGTTCGGCATCATCAATGTTCTCAATACGTTCGTCAATCTGAACGACTTGATTGCGTCGAATTGGTGTCAAGTCATCCCAACGAACAAGCAACTCACGCTCAATAGAGGCAAAAGAGGTTCTAGGAAGATCGGGAGCTGTCTGCACCGTTATGGAATGATTGTCAAACAGCACGCGATCCCTCGGAACAAGGTAGGCACGAGCCTCACCACGAAGCGTACCAACAGGCTGTAGGCGTCCAGTTACGCTAACGAGCCCCTTGTTGGTTTCGTCGGTCCCAGTGCGCCACACTTGGATAACCTCGGGCCAGCCACGCTGCGCCAACGCCTCTTGGGAGCGCAAGTACCACTGCCGAGTCATTTCCCGAGAAACCGTTTGGGCAAACTCAACGAACTCTCCACCAAGGCCATCTAGCGAGTTCCAGACACTTTCAAGTGAGTACCAGACGCCGCCACCACCAGGCATCTCGGAACTGCCGCCAAACCGTGCGATAAGCTCAGGATACCCAGGCTCGCCGTTATTCGCTTGCTGTGCGATATAGGTGGCGAGTCGATCCGCGACCTCAAACTTGTTGGCATCCGGGTCCACAATCTCACGCACAAAAGGCTTGACCCTGTCCGCGATGACACCGCCCATTAGCTCCGCGTCAAACATAAAGTTTTCTGCAATGCGCTGAACTTCGTCGCTGGCAGGAGATGGCAGTTCAATAGGGCCGAGACCACTGTCGCCTTGGCCTGTGAGCTTTACAACGTCGCCATCAACCCGTACCGAAAGTGCGTCGTCGGCAGGCGATGAGCGATCCCAAACCAACACACCGTCCTCGCGACGACGCATCGTCAACGTGGGGGAGTAGACACCACCACGAGAAACCTCAGGCAAGAAGTCACGCCACGACTTCGAAGGGTCACGCAGCGTTACACCCTTAGCGGCAGCGTGAGTCTTCACCAAGCCGTTGAAGATTTGCTTACGCACCGCCTGACTGCCTGCTTTGCGCCAGGTATCCGACACCATCGCTGCGTCCTGACGGGAAAGAAACACTCTCGCCCAGTCATAGATCAAGCCAGCGTCGCGACCGTCATTCATGTACACAGCCGTGGGCATCGGTGCCTTGGCGAAGCGGCGACTAATGCGATCCAGGCGAGCTTCGACGGACTTGTCCGCGTAGCGGTAGCCCAGAGCTGCACCTGCACGATTCAGCAACGTCGGCTTATCCAGCGCCTGATCAGGACGACTGCCAGCAGCAGCCCGACCGAAATCTCCCAAGACACCGCGACGGGGAATCGCCCCAGCCTCAGCCCCAATGGAGTCCGCTTCGTCGGCAAGTGTCGCGCCGAACCGTGACGCATCAACAGAACCACCTGGCACGAACTCGCCAGTTTCATCAAACCGCTGTGTAAGTCGATCCGCAAAGCGACGATTTACGGGGTTATGGATAGCTGCCAGCATGCGGAAGCGCGAACGCATGACACCAGCAGTCGTTTTACCCGGCAGTAGCGGCTGACGCTTTGCGAGGTTCGTGGCCCGGTAAATCTGCTCAAACGTCGTACCGAACTTGTCCCCGACACCAATGCCGGAAAGGATCGACTCGGCAACGTACTTAGAGACAAACCACTTATTGGCATCATCCGCGTTACGCACACCGGACTCAGCCATGTCATCAATGACCTGAGGCGGCAGGTAGTTGCCGTACTGTCGCCTCATCACATCGCGAGCCACCGCAGCCTTCTGCGGTGTAAGGTTCGTGAGTCGCTCCATGTCCTTACCCAGCGCGTCAAAGAACACTCTCGTGCGCCGCATGCGGAAGGCATCATCGATACCGCCTGCGTTACTCAGCTTCATGAGGCTGTATCGAGCAGATCGGTAAACGGTGACGGCCTCTGCGCCGACCAATGTGGGATCCAAGACAACAGTGCCTACTACGTTCAGCGTGCCTGCCGCGACATCGTATGCAGAGTTCTCGCGCCAACTCTCGGGGAACGGGCTGAGAACGAGCATCCCCGTGTTGCCCTGGTCAGCCGTGTTGATCAGGCGTGCCAACTGAAGCATCTCAGGATCCTGATACTTGTCCCAAGTCACGCTACGAACAAGATCCTCCATCGGCGTGCCGACAAACTCAGAAATCCAGCGACCGTACGGATCCGGTTCACCGTCACGCTTCAACTCCTCAAGCCGAAGCAGCGTATTGACGTTTTCTGACCCGTACTCACTTCGGAGCGAGTTCAAATACTCTTGATCGTAAACACCGGGAGCTACGTCATCCCAGTAGCTGGCGCTGTCCGTGACCATCTTGAACGCACCAAAACCAGGGATTGCGTATGGAGCTACGCTGCCGATTCCCTGATCCCTGGCCTCCGACACAGCCATATACCCGGCCCTGAAGGCCTGCTGCGACTTCTCATTAGCCCAAATGAGCGCGTTGAAGACAGGATCAACAACATTCTCGTAAAAGGCGTTCCAGCCCTGCTCGGCCCAAGACGGGTTTTGCGCTGCTTCGCGCTGCAACTCCTCCACCTTTGCGGTGAAGAAATCAAAAAAGGCAGAACGCTGCACCGGATTCATCGACAGGATGATGTTGCGCTGACGGATAGGATCCGACGTTGATGTCATGGCGTTGAACGCCGAATCCATCTCAGTCAAATTGACCAAGCGGCGAGCGTCGTCCTCGGTCAACTCGGTTCCAGCAAGTGCAGTGACTAGGCTCGGGTATCTTTCAAGCGTCTCCGGCATGCGCGAAAGAATGAGCTTGTTTGCGTTCGCCCTGCGGTAACGCAGAATCGCGCTGGCTTCGCGAGGGTTAACGGGCGCACCCGGTGCGGCTGGGTAGTCGGCGTAGTAGTCTTGGGCAGACTCGTAGGACACTTCATTGAAGGCACGCTGGTATGCGCCTTCCTGCGAATAGTCCTCGTCAAGAAGATAGTCGCGACGAGGTGCCTCCGGCAAAGCGGAAGAGTATCCCGTGGGCGATGTCGGTGTACCACCGAAATAGGTGGGCCGTGATGAACCGGGGAGCTGAGGGCGAGCCAAGTGTTACCAGCCCCGACTTTGCGCCATGCGGTAGAACGCCGCGATTGCGCCGGAGTCGTCCACGGAGGCAAGCCGCTCAAGTGTCGCAGCAAGATTGCCGCCTTGTCGTGGCGTCACGGTAGGTCCCGGTCCTGGCCCGAACGGGGCACCAGCCGTGATCGGCTCATCCGGTCGCTCCGTAGGAGCAAACAGGGGAGTGGGAGGAGCCATCTCCTCCGACACCACCTGACGACCCGTACGGGGACGCGGAGCAGCAGGAGCCTTCGACATCGGAGCAGAAGTCTGAAGATCCATCATCTCCTGACCCTCCCCGTACTCACCGCCAGCGATGTACTTAGCGCCCTGACCGTCTGTGCGACGCGACAAAGCCCCAGGACCGGACACAGGAGCTGGGTTGCTTGGTCGGCGCATACCGCCGTGACCCTCAGCCATCCTGCTCCTTCACAACGATCTTTGAAATGTCAGCCGCTGTCTCTTCAGCGAACTCTTCCCGATCCACCTGAACCCACTCATGCGCTGACTGACCAAGGGCCAGCAGGGCAAGGTTCTGAAAATGTTCAGCGGCGGCTTGCGCCATCTGTGATGCGAACATCATTGAGGTGGCTACCGTGTCAGAGTTGAACCAGGGTGTGGCTTCAACGACGACTGCCTGCTCAACCTCTACAGTCTCAAAGTCTTCGTCTTCCACGACCGGCTCCCTACCACTTCACCTTGTCAGCCCAGTAGGCCGCGCTCATCTTGCCCTTCGCGATGTTCGCCGCATGACGAGCCTTGAACGACGCCTGACGTTTCGTAGGCTGCCTGTCACCCGTCACACCCTGCTGACCAAAACGAATCGTCTTGACCTGTGAACCTTCCTTAGCCACAACAACATGCGACTTAGTCGGATGGTTAGGGGTGCGCTTAGGCTTGTTGTAGCCAGATACGCCAGCACGCTCTAGGCGCGAGTCCTTTTTCGCAGCCATCACTTCTTCTTTCTGACAGCAGCGTTGTCAACGAGGTTGGGGTACGGCCTACCCGCCTTCTTCGCACGCGCCTTCGCCGCAGCCTTCTGAGCTGGAGTCAGGGGAGTGGACTTCTTCTTCGGGTTGGGCCGATCCCAGAACGCCTTCTTACTTGCCACGCTTCTGCTTATAGACGCCTGAAGCTGATGATGATCCCTGCCGCTTCACACCAGTGCCACCGTTACGACCCGAGTTGGTCTTCTTGCCGACCCGAATCTTGGTCTGGGTGAGGTAGTCACGACGGGACATGCCCTTGCCAGTGCTTCCTGACTGAGCCTTCATGTCAGCGCCCACGCTTTGGAAGGTGGCTGTACGCACGGTCATTGACGATCTTCTTGACGGCAGCAGCCTTCTTAACGCCCTTTGTCATCTTCTTGACGGCATTGGAATTGCTGGCCTTGCCAAGATTCCTGATCTTGTTCTTCGCGGTGTAGTTTCCACCGCCACCAGAAGAACCTGCCTGCGCCCTAGCCATCACTTGCTCCCGTTCTTGCTACCACCGTAGCCATTACCGACCTTCGACTGACACCCACAGAAATTGCACATCAGCGAGTCCCCTTACCCGAACCACGAGTACCACCCGGCTGCTTCGCATTCGAGTGATTCGTCCACGAATTAGCCGAACCAGCAACCTGATGCGGAAGCGCATTCGTGCCCGACACATTCGACACATTCACATTCGGCGGCTGAACATAAGCCGCAGCCTTACCACCCTGATTCGCAGGCTTCTTAGGCGCTGCTGCCGGAACTG
>Ga0208050_1000189_pt1 | contig 11559 bp, 8 predicted proteins | sample LakMenEpi13Jun10_FD_150691 | JGI IMG/M metagenome (GOLD analysis project Ga0208050, IMG submission 150691) | Freshwater microbial communities from Lake Mendota, WI - 13JUN2010 deep hole epilimnion (SPAdes) | ecosystem: Environmental > Aquatic > Freshwater > Lake > Epilimnion/Euphotic zone ... | reverse complement strand
GGAGATACTTTAGGAGTATTTCAGTTAGATAGTGCACCAATTAGAGCCCTGCTCCGCTCTATGGCACCAGATAGTTTCGAGGATATCTCTGCGGTAATTGCACTTTATCGACCAGGTCCAATGGGTGAGGACTCGCATAATAAGTATGCAGATTACAAGAATCGTCGTAAAGCACCTGTTGCAATCCATGCTGAACTAGAAGAGCCATTAAATGAAATTTTGAAAGATACTTATGGACTAATTGTTTATCAAGAGCAGGTGCTAGCAATTGCTCGAAAAGTTGCTGGGTTTACCCTCGGCAGAGCAGATTTATTAAGAAAGGCGATGGGAAAAAAGAACAAAGAAATTCTTGATAAAGAACGAGTTCACTTTGAACAAGGTATGAAGTCAAATGGATTTTCAGAAGATGCGATAGAAAAGCTTTGGCAAACACTTATCCCGTTCTCTGATTATGCTTTTAATCGAGCACACAGCGCAGGATATGGATTGCTCTCTTTCTGGACTGCTTATTTAAAAGCAAATTATCCAACTGAATACATGGCTGCCCTACTAACTAGCGTTAGAGATGATAAAGATAAGAGTGCTCTATATTTGAACGAATGTAGGCGAATGGGGATAAAGGTTTTACCTCCCGATGTAAACGAGTCAGACTCTGAATACACCCCGATAGGTGAAGACATCCGATTTGGTCTTACTGCCATAAGAAACGTTGGAGAAAATGTTGTTGCGTCAATAATTAAGAACAGAATTGATAAGGATAGATATCTAAACTTTGGTGATTTTTTATCGAAAGTAGATTCAATTGTTTGTAATAAGAAAAGCATTGAGTCACTTATCAAAGCTGGTGCATTTGACTCCTTAGGGCACACACGAAGGGGATTAATGATGGTCTATCCAGAAGCCTTGGATGCAATTTCTGAAACCAAGCGAGCTGAATCAATTGGCCAATTCGATCTTTTTGGTGGCAGTACTGCAACAACCTCTGTTAGTGGAGTAGAGCTTGATATTCCAACTACTGAGTGGGACAAAATGGTTTTGCTCGGTTATGAAAGAGAAATGCTTGGATTATATGTATCGGATCATCCATTACTTGGAGTAGAACATGTCTTAAAGAGCGTATCTGACTTTACGATTAGCCAAATTTCTGAGGTTGGGCATGATCAAGTAATTACAATCTGCGGATTGATAACTCAAATTCAACGAAAAGTATCTAAGCAAGGAGCACCTTGGGCAATAGTTACTGTCGAAGATCTAGAAGGTGCAATCGATGTACTATTTTTCTCAAATTCTTATTCAACTCATGGCGTTAATTTGGTCGAAGATAGGATTGTTGCGATAAGAGGCAGAGTAGATAAAAGAGAGGAACAGCCAAGAGTTTCAGCGTTGGATTTAAGCATTCCAGATTTGAATATTGTGCCAACTGGCCCCTTTGTGATCTCAATGGAAATGGCAAGGTGTACTCCACCAGTTATTGATCGAGTAAAGGAAATTCTGCGTTCACATCCAGGTGGTCGGGAAGTTCATTTGAGATTGGCAGACGGGGAGAAAAATACAATACTCAAATTAGATGAAGCTTTGAAAGTTACTTCTTCGCCAAGTCTTAGTGCTGATTTAAAAACGGTACTTGGTCCAGATTGCCTGGTAGGTTGAACTAAATATTTGATTTAGGTTAATTTTCAAAGAAGTACTTCATATAAGAATTTAAGCGGGATATATTAGATACGCTCATAGGGATTTGCCAATTACACGGATCAAACTATAAGTAACGAAACAGTGGGCGACTAAGGCACAATAAGCACATGAATAAGGCACTGATGTCCCTTGCTGAATTTAGGCAGTTCGCGGCAACTCATAACGTTATTCCTGTTGCACGAAAACTCACCGGATCGAAAGAGACTCCACTTTCAATTTATAGCAAACTAGCAAACCACAGACCGGGAACTTTTCTTCTTGAATCAGCTGAAGCAGGAATTTGGGCACGGTACTCTTTTATTGGTGTAAATAGCGAAGCGACCTTAACTGAATCCAACGGGCTGGCAGTCTGGAGTGGCGTAATGCCGGCTGGGGCTCCGTTTGGTATTGATCCACTATCAGCACTAAGAGTTTCTACACTGCATCTTCGCTCACCTAAGTTGAATGATTTACCACCATTAACTGGTGGATTAGTTGGTTACTTAGGATACGAAATTGTTAGGCGCCTAGAAAAATTACCAACTCACACTAAAGAAGATATTGATATTCCAGAAATTGCAATGATGCTTACCTCAGATCTAGCTGTGTACGATCATCAGGAAGAAGTAGTGACTTTAATCGCAAATGCAATTAATTGGGATGGTAGTAATGAACGAATTGATGAAGCATACGAAAATGCAATAAATCGTCTTGATAAGATGGAGAGAGATTTAGCAGAAAAAGAGCCATCAAACTTTCTGCCAATTCCAGGGCGAATAGACCCTATTTATTCCAGGAATACAACAGATAGCGAGTACACCTCAAAAGTTGAATTAATTAAAGAAGAAATAAAATCAGGAGAAGCTTTTCAAGTTGTTTTATCGCAAAGATTTTCGATGCCAGTTGAATCAGATCCTTTTGATTTATATCGAGTACTTAGAGATCAAAATCCAAGTCCATATATGTATTTATTTAAGTTTGAAGATGGCCTATCTGTTGTTGGATCAAGCCCTGAAGCGCTAGTTAAAGTTACTTCAGATAAGGTAATGATTCACCCGATTGCAGGCACTAGAGCAAGAAGTAGTGATTCAAAGATAGATGAGGACATAGCTAAAGAATTGCTATCTGATCCGAAAGAGCGGGCAGAACACCTAATGTTGGTTGACTTAGGTAGGAATGATTTAGGTCGAGTATGCCAGCCTGGTTCAGTTGAGGTAACTGAGTTCATGCAGATAGAGAAGTATTCTCATGTAATGCATATTGTTTCGACGGTAATTGGTAAGTTGCTTTCAAACAAGAAACCAATTGATGCATTATTTGCAGTTTTCCCAGCTGGCACACTTTCTGGTGCTCCCAAACCACGAGCAATGGAAATAATTGAAGAAAATGAAATTAACACACGTGGAATCTATGGTGGAACAATTGGCTATCTAGATTTTACGGGGAACATTGATACTTGTATTGCTATCCGTACTGCTGTTATAAAAGATAATGTGGCTTATGTACAGGCAGGGGCAGGAATTGTTGCTGATTCAAATCCTAAAGCCGAGAATCAAGAGTGTATAAATAAAGCAGCAGCTGTCTTAGGTGCAATTGCAACCTCTAATAGAATGATATCTACTAAATGAAATCATCATTAGTGGGAGTTTTTTTACTCATCATTTTCGCTATTTACTTGATCATCAAGTTAAGTAAGCGCTCTAGCTCTCAACGATATGAACCAAAAGCTAAAAGCACTTGGAATCTACTTTCTGAGGGAAAGGATCCAACTGATGGAAAGTAATAGTGCGCTAAGTCAAATCATTGAAGGTGTTCTCGCAGATGTTAATAATAGGTTGGTTCCAATATCAATTTTAGAAAAGCAGTTAGACCAAGCACCAGTCTTGCGAGATGCTTATTCGGCATTGAGCAAGAAAGGACTTAGTTTAATTGCAGAGGTGAAGCGATCATCACCTAGCAAGGGCGCGCTTGCAACTATTTCTAATCCGGTTGAGTTAGCTAACTCCTATCAGGCCGGTGGAGCTGAGATCATAAGTATTTTGACTGAAGAACGAAGGTTTAAGGGGAGTATTTCAGATCTTGTCTCAGTAAGAAGTGCCGTGAGTCTTCCAGTTCTACGAAAAGATTTTATAGTCACAGAATTCCAAGTGTATGAATCTAGAATTATCGGTAGTGATTTATTACTACTTATAGTTGCTGGCTTATCAAAGTCTCAATTAAAGGATTACTTTCAGTTGGCTACTGGCCTTGGAATGCAGGTCTTAGTGGAAGTACATGATTTGTCGGAAGTGGAGTTGGCCCTTGAGATTGATAGCAAAATAATTGGCGTTAATTGCCGGAATCTTAAAACTTTAGAGATTGATAAAACTGCCTTTGATTTGATTCTGCCAAGGTTGCCAGAGAATGTGCTTAAAGTTGCCGAATCAGGGATCTCGACTCGAGATGAGGTGGAGAAAATTGAATCACTTGGAGCTGATGCCATTTTGGTAGGCGAGACTCTTGTTAAGTCAGGTAATCCAGTTCATACGATAAAAGAACTACTCAATCGCTAGATTTCCAATAAACTTCACTAATGGCTAAAGATAAAATTCAGGATTTTGAATCAAAGGTTTTGGGACACTTTGGGCCTTATGGTGGACGTTTTGTTCCAGAAGCGTTAATTGCTGCATTAGATGAATTAGCTGAAGCTCATAGTCAGGCTCAGTCAGATCCTGAGTTTCATGCTGAACTAAATCAATTACATAAAACCTATACAGGTAGGCCAAGTATTTTGACTGATGCAAAGAGATTTTCGCAGTATGCAGGGGGAGCGAGAATTTTATTAAAGCGCGAGGATTTAAATCATACTGGCAGTCATAAAATAAATAATGTGTTGGGTCAAGCTTTATTGACTAAGCGAATGGGAAAGAAAAGAATTATTGCAGAGACTGGCGCTGGCCAACATGGAGTTGCTTCTGCTACCGCTGCTGCTTTATTTGGTTTGGAATGTGTTGTTTACATGGGGGAAGCCGATACCAAACGCCAAGCATTAAATGTGGCAAGAATGAAGTTACTAGGAGCTGAGGTTGTTCCAGTTACTCAAGGATCCAAAACACTCAAAGATGCTATAAATGAAGCAATGCGAGACTGGGTTACTAATGTTGAAACTACACATTATTTGCTTGGAACTGTAGCCGGACCTCACCCATTTCCAACTATTGTTAGAGATTTTCAAAGAATAATTGGAGTAGAGGCTAGAGAACAGGTATTGGAATTAACCGGAAAACTTCCAGATGCAGTTCTTGCCTGTGTTGGTGGTGGATCAAATGCGATTGGTATTTTCCATCCATTTATTGAAGATGCATCAGTGAGATTGATTGGGCTAGAAGCTGGTGGAAAAGGAATTGAGACAGGATTACATGCTGCAACAATTTCAGGAGGATCTCCTGGTGTACTGCATGGCACTCGTTCTTATGTATTGCAAGATAAGGATGGACAGACAGTTGAATCACATTCAATTTCTGCCGGACTTGACTACCCTGGAGTTGGCCCTGAACATGCCTATCTAAATGATTTAGGTCGAGCAGAGTATCGGCCAATTACTGATGATCAAGCAATGTATGCATTCTCTTTGCTTTGTAAATCAGAAGGAATAATTCCTGCGATAGAGACTGCGCACGCACTTGCGGGTGCGCTAGAAATTGGAAATGAACTAGGTAAAGAAGCAACTTTGTTGATAAATCTTTCAGGCAGGGGCGATAAAGACGTTCAAACCGCAGCAGATTATTTTGGATTACCGCTTTAATGTCTACCCCGCTTGAAAAACTCTTTACAAAAGCAAAAACAGAAAATCGTGCTCTGTTAATCGGGTATTTACCGGCAGGATTTCCTACTCAGAAAAAAGCTAAAAAAATTATTAAGGCAATGGTTTCCGGTGGTGTCGACGCGATTGAAATTGGCTATCCATACTCTGATCCCGTGATGGATGGACCTGTAATTCAAGCAGCCTCTGAAGAAGCGATTAAAAACGGAGCTGGCGTTGCTGAAGTTTTTGAGTTGTTACAAACAAGTGTTGAGCTAGGTGTGCCTTCGGTAATAATGAGCTACTGGAGTCCGATAGAAAAATATGGAGCGACAGAATTTGCTCGTGAGGTTTCAAAGCGCGGCGGATCTGGTGTCATCACGCCGGATCTAACCTTTGAAGAATCAGATAGATGGAGATTAGAGTCAACCCAAAACTCATTAAATCGAATTTATGTAGTTGCACCAAGTAGTACAAAAGATCGCTTGGCTAAAGTAGCTAATGAATGCACAGGATTTGTTTATGCTGCAAGTTTGATGGGCGTAACTGGTACAAGAAGTTTAGTCTCAGCAAATGCTAAGCAATTAGTCGAACGTGTTAGATCAGTTTCAAATACCCCTGTTGCAGTAGGATTAGGCGTTTCCAATAAGGAGCAGGCAAAAGAGGTTGCAGTTTTTGCTGATGGCGTAATTGTGGGCTCCGCTTTCATTAAAGTTGTTCAAGAATTTGGGGCTGGACGAACTGGATTGAAGAAAGTAAAACAGCTGGCCGAATCACTATCAGAAGGGGTAAGAAGTGCAAGAAAAATTTAAAATCGCACAACCTTGGTTAACCCTTCTTTCTCGTTTGATTCTTGGTGGAGTATTAATAGTTGCAGGCGCATTGAAAATTGGAAATCTACAAAAATCTGCAATGTCAGTACGCGCTTACGAAATGCTTCCCATCTGGCTTGCGAATTTTTTCGGTTATGCCCTACCTTGGGTTGAAATAGGTATTGGTGCTCTGTTAATACTTGGAGTCGCTGTGAGGATTATGGGAGCACTTGGCGCATTAATTATGCTGGGCTTCATAATTGCAATTGCTCAGGCATGGGCGCGTGGGTTAAGCATTGATTGCGGGTGCTTTGGTGGTGGAGGCACAATTGACCCAGAGGACACCAAATATCTATCCACAATCCTTAGGGACATTGGATTTCTTGCGCTTGGCGTTTTCTTATATTTCTACCCAAAGGGTAGATTTGCGTTAGATAAATAAGTTATAAACCAAATAGGAGAGTAGACATGGCAACAAGTAGTAGCGGTGATAAGGGAACAAGAAATCTTGTAGTAATAATGGTGGCATTTATTGTCGTCGTTGGTGTTATTTTTTCAATAATTAGCAACCGTGCCAGTTCAAACTACGAAATCCCTGCCGCTGTGTCAGAGGCCGATGGTTACGGAATAGTTCTCAACCCTACGGCGACTCCTAAAATTGATGTTTATGTTGATTATCAATGTCCAGCCTGTCGATCTTTTGAAATTTTAAATGGTGGATATCTAAATGAGGTAATTGCCCAAAATAAGGCAAAGGTAGTTTTCCACCCAATGACATTTATTGGACCAGAATCAATTCTTGCAGCAAACGCTGCAGCATGCTCAGCTGATGAAAGTAAGTTTGTAGATATGAACCTAGCGCTATTTCAAAATCAACCGTCAGGTGAGAATACCGGTAGATGGACAAATGACTCTTTGATAGCAATTGGCAATGCAGTCGGCATCACTAGCAACACCTTTAAAGAATGTATCAATGAAGGTAAGTATGTTAAGTGGACTAGAAACATTACAGTTGAATCTGGAAAAGCTAATGTAAATAGCACGCCAACTGTATTAGTAAATGGTAAACCGCTGGATAGAAATACTGAGTACGGTGATCCAGTTAAGTTTAAAGCCGCTTTGGCTGCTGCTGGCGTTCAGTAAATAATTAAATTTAGAGGATTAACTTGATTCCAAGCCCAAGTTCTTCTGCACTTAGTATTGGACCGTTTACGGTTTATTACTATGCAATCTGCATAATTATTGGAATTGCGGTTGCAATTTATATCGGCAAAAAAAGATATGCAGCAATGGGTGGCAATCCAGAGGATGTATTAGAAGCATCAATATGGGCAGTTCCTTTTGGAATTATTGGTGGCCGGATTTACCATGTGATTTCTTCTCCTCAACAATATTTTGGCAAATCAGGAGAGCCACTTGATGCGCTTAAAATTTGGCAAGGTGGTTTAGGTATCTGGGGCGCGATATCACTTGGTGCCATAGGTGCTTACTTATATTTTCGAACTCACAGTACAACCCTTGAATTTGCAAAATTTTTAGATGCGCTAGCACCTGGGGTCGTTTTAGCACAAGCAATTGGGCGAATTGGAAATTGGTTTAATCAAGAGTTATTTGGAAAACCAACTGAGCTTATTTGGGGACTGGAGATACAGGCAAGTAAACGACCAAACGGATATGAACAATTTGAGACATTCCACCCCACCTTCCTGTATGAATTAATTTGGTGTGTATTAGTAGCTATTATTTTGGTAAAGCTTCCTTGGCTTTTGAAGAAAGTTCCAAAGCAATCTGGAGATTTGTTTGCGATCTATGTTTTGGGATACACAATTGGAAGATTGTGGATCGAGGCGTTAAGAATTGATGATGCCAATCAGGTATTAGGCTTAAGAGTAAATATCTGGGTCTCAGCAGTGGTAATTGCGTTGACTTCTGTCTATCTAATTCGAAGTAATATGCGCAGCCTTAAAGGTGTCAAAAAGGCTCCGTGAGATTTAGCAAGTTAGGATAAGTGCATGGGTCTTGAAGAAGTTCAAATGCGAAACCTGGAACATCGCACCAATCGAACTGGGTGGTTAAGAGCTGCAGTATTGGGTTCAAATGATGGGTTAGTTTCTACCGCCAGTTTGATGATTGGTGTAGCAGCAGCAAGTAAGAGTGACTTACTGATTACTGCAGGTTTAGCTGGAATTGCAGCGGGCGCTATGTCGATGGCAGTGGGTGAGTATGTATCGGTTAAATCTCAAACAGATATAGAAAAAACAGATCGTGAAATTGAGATCAGACAATTAAAAGAAGACCCCGAGGGTGAGCTTGCTGAATTGATACAAATTTATACCGATCGAGGTTTGTCTAAAGAGTTAGCAACTTCGGTGGCAAATGCTCTCCACGAAAAAGATGCATTAGAAGCTCACCTAAGAGATGAGTTAGGTCATTTTGATCACACAAGAGCTCGTCCAGTGCAAGCTGGCATTGCTTCAGCCATCGCTTTTACCGCCGGAGGTGTAATCCCATTAATTGGTGCGCTCCTTGGCAATGGAAACAAGGTTCCGTTTATTCTTATTTTTACAGCAATCGGTTTAATAGTTGCTGGGGTGATAAGCGCACGGATCGCCTCATCACCAACTTTAAAAACAACTGCACGTATTTTTGCTGGTGGCACACTAGGGGTAGCTATTACCGCAGGGATTGGTTGGCTGGTCGGACTAACCGGAATTTAATCTGCCTGCTACAATTTGATTAGATTTTAAGAAGTTGGGCCATTGTTGTCCCGACCCATCATCGGGAGCGGCCACTTAATTGAGCAGCAAATCTCTTTTTTCGACAACCCCAAATGCACTTGGGTTATACGATCCTGCTAACGAGCACGATGCTTGTGGTGTTGCCATGGTTGCAACTTTAAATAATTTACCTTCACATGAAATTGTTTCTCAGGGATTAACTGCTCTTTGTAATTTAGAGCATAGAGGAGCATCTGGTGCAGAGCCAGACAGTGGTGATGGTGCAGGAATTTTGATACAAATTCCAGATAAATTTTATAGATCTGTCGTAGGTTTTGAACTACCAAAGGCTTCACTATATGCAACCGGAATTTTATTTGTTAGCCAAGATGAGACCGATTATGAAAATGAAATTTCAAGAGTTGCGTTAGAAGAAGGATTAGAAGTATTAGGTTGGCGAGACTTACCAATTAATTCTAAACCTCTGGGCAAGACGGCACTTTCCGTTATGCCTATTTTTAAACAGATTTTTATCGTTGGCAAAGAAAATGAAGCCGACTTGGACCTGGAGCGAAAAGCTTATTGTTTAAGAAAGCGTATAGAACATAAATTAAAGATATATATCCCATCATTATCAACTAGAACTATTGTTTACAAAGGAATGTTGACTACTGGTCAACTTGAAGTTTTTTTCCCTGATCTTTCTAATCCATTAGTTGAATCATCTTTAGCTCTTGTGCACTCTAGATTTTCTACTAACACATTCCCATCTTGGCCATTAGCTCATCCATATAGGTATATAGCTCATAACGGAGAGATTAATACAGTAAAGGGAAACCGGAACTGGATGAGCGCGCGCGAGTCCTTACTAGAGAGTGAATTAATCCCAGGAGATTTAAAAAGGCTATTCCCAATAGTTGATAATTCTGGAAGTGATTCTGCTTCCTTTGATGAAGTATTAGAGCTTTTATATCTTGGCGGTAGATCTTTACCGCACGCAATGTTAATGATGATTCCAGAGGCTTGGGAGAATCATTCAACAATGCCGCAGGAGTTAAAGGACTTTTATTCTTACCACTCAACTTTAATGGAACCATGGGATGGTCCAGCGTGCGTGACCTTTACTGATGGCAAACAGGTTGGTGCTGTGCTAGATAGAAATGGATTGCGACCATCACGATTTTGGGTAACAAGTGATGGACTAGTTGTACTTTCTAGTGAGGTTGGAGTTTTAGATTTTCCTCCAGAAAAAATTGTGCGAAAAGGTCGGCTGCAGCCAGGCAAAATGTTTTTGGTTGATATTGAAGAAGGCCGAATTATTGAAGATGACGAGATCAAAAAAACACTTGCAGATTCTGCCCCCTATGCAGATTGGCTACATGCTGGCTTAGTCAGATTAAGCGATCTGCCATCTAGAGAACATATTGTTTACCCGCACTCCTCTGTTGTCCGAAGACAAAGAGCATTTGGATACACAGAAGAAGAGATAAGAATCATTATTACACCAATGGCAAAGAATGGTTATGAACCGTTGGGCTCAATGGGAACAGATACGCCAATTGCTGCATTATCTGATAAGCCAAGATTACTTTTTGATTATTTTGCGCAGTTATTTGCACAAGTTACTAATCCGCCTTTGGATGCTATTAGAGAAGAATTAGTTACCTCCCTGGGTAGTTCAATTGGCCCAGAACATAATCTCTTAGATCCAGGAGCAGCTTCCTGTCGACAAATATCATTGCAGTTTCCAGTAATAGATAATGATGAGTTAGCAAAAATAATTCATGTTAATGCCGACGGTGATCAACCTGGTTTGGCTTCACATGTAGTTCGAGGCTTATTTAACATTGCCGGTGGTGGAAAATCTCTAGTAGCCAGAATTGAAGAGATTCGAAAGGAAGTGTCGAAGGCGATCGAAGATGGAGCAAGAATAATTGTCTTATCTGATAGAGATGGCGATGCAGAAAATGCACCAATTCCATCTCTGCTTTTAACCTCAGCGGTACACCACCATTTGATTCGTGAGAAAAGTCGAACAAAGGTAGGACTAGTTGTTGAAAGCGGTGAGGTGCGCGAAGTTCATCATGTGGCGTTGCTAATTGGTTTTGGAGCAGCTGCTGTAAATCCATATTTAGCTATGGAAAGTGCGGAGGATTTAGTAAGACAGGGTGTAATTACAGGAATAACTCCAGAGAAAGCAGTGCGTAATTTAATAAAGTCTCTAGGAAAAGGTGTGCTTAAAGTTATGTCCAAGATGGGAGTTTCAACTATTGCTTCCTACACAGGGGCACAAATCTTTGAAGCTATCGGATTATCTAAGGAAATAGTTGATGAATATTTTGTTGGCGTTACCTCCAGATTAGGTGGAGTAGGTATCGAATCTGTTGCACAAGAGACTATTCAAAGACACCACATTGCTTATCCACCAGGCGGAGAAATTCCAGGATCCAAGCGACTTCAAATAGGTGGGGAGTATCAGTGGCGCCGTGAAGGTGAACCACATCTGTTCGATCCTGAAACAGTTTTCACATTGCAGCATGCAACTAGAGCAAAGCGTTTTGATGTATTCAAGCGTTAT
>Ga0208050_1000188_pt1 | contig 11571 bp, 16 predicted proteins | sample LakMenEpi13Jun10_FD_150691 | JGI IMG/M metagenome (GOLD analysis project Ga0208050, IMG submission 150691) | Freshwater microbial communities from Lake Mendota, WI - 13JUN2010 deep hole epilimnion (SPAdes) | ecosystem: Environmental > Aquatic > Freshwater > Lake > Epilimnion/Euphotic zone ... | reverse complement strand
GGGAGACTCGCTATCAGAACACCTTCGCCAAGTTCGCCATCAAGGCTGTGGCCGACTCGTCCTTTACTCAGGTTGAGACGATTCCCTCTGGCGTGAATGAGTTCCCGTGGATTCAGACTGGATCGGCTGGTCAGGCGCTCAATCAGTCCACCTCTGAGTTGACTCAGGAGATGCTGGATGTCGCGGCTGCTACGCTGATCCGCAACGGTGCGACGAATCCCGATAGCTCTGGTTTCATCAGCTACTCTAGCGACGGCCCAGTATTCCCGTTGTACATCGGCTTGGAGGCTTCGCAGCGTATCGCTCAGAACAACCCGGCGTTCCGCGAGGATCTGCGTCAGGCTGATATGGGCAGTGGCAGCGGTGCGGAGTTGCTCAAGCGGATCGGCGCGAACCGGGTGATTAAGAACTATCGCCATGTGCCGAATCTGTTCCCGCCCCGCTTCACCTATGCCGGTGGCAAGTACACGCTGGTTCAGCCGTTTACTAGCGCGAGCGGAACGAAGGGTACTGTGTTCAGCGTCAATTCGAGCTGGACGACTGCTCCGTACGAGGCTGCGTTTATCGTGACTCCGTATGTGTTCAAGAGCCACATCGTGCGGCCCGTCAACCGCGTTGGTGATTTGAGCTGGATGCCGACCAACTACATGGGCGAGTGGCAGTGGGTGACTGGTGCCTACAAGCTCGATGTGGATTGCGCCGATCCGCTGGAGAAGAAGGGTCAGCATTACGCTGAGTTCGTTCATGCTTCGGAACCCGTTTTCACGAATCAGGGTATGACGATCATCTTCCGCCGATGCACTGGCGCGTTGACGCAAATCATTTGCTCGTAATCGATCAGAAGCTCATACGAAAGATCCGCAGGCGTGAAAATGCTTGCGGGTTTTTTGTTTTGGGACATCGTTGCCTCGGTTGAATCAATAGGTTGAATGTCTTGTAAAGCGCCTTATTGTGAGGCACCCCGTCACTGGCCCGAAAAGTTAGTGGCGGGTTTTTTATTGCCCGTTATCGCTTAGACATTGACATCCCAATAGGTCGCGTAATGCTCCCCGTATGCCGTCATTTACGATTCCAAAAGGCGTAGAAATCCCCGAGAACCTTGCGGAGGGCGAAGCGTTCCAGACTATGGCGACTATCGTTCTTGGTAAGAATGGCAAGGCGGAGGTCATCGAGATTGATGGCGTGGCCATTCCCGGATACGAGAAGAAATCCAAGGGCAAGAAGCTGGCCGAGCGCGGCGAGGAGGAGGAGATGGAGGTAGAGGAGGGTGCAACTCCCGGCGGCGGTGGTTTCATCGCCGAGGTGATGCAGCGCGGCGCTGGTCCGATGGCACGATAACCAATTTTCAATAGAACGATATGCCAAACATCACATGCGACGAGGCGGCAACGCTCATCAACGAGGCGGCGTCGCTGGGATGTCGCTCACCGTGGGAGGTTGAGTTGGCCAAGCTGGCGCTGGAGAACCGCATTGCGACGTATCTTCAGGGCGGCGGCGCGACACGCGGTGCGTATCGGTCGGTGGCGACGAGCGGCAGTGTGGTGAGCGGTGATTACTTCTTGGCCTGCGATGCGACGGCTGGCGCGATTACGCTGACATTGCCCCCGGCGGCGTTGGTTGCTGGTCGTATCTATGTTTTCAAGCGCATCAATGCTGGCGCGAATACGGTGACGGTCGATGCGTACGCGTCCGAGACGATTGACGGAGCGGCCACACATGTGCTGTCCCCGCAATGGAATTCGATTACCATCATTTCGAACGGTACGGCTTGGTTCATCACTTCGCATCCGTTCTAAAATATCATGGCAAACATTTCTTGCGCCGATGCGGCCACACTAATTGCGGAGGCTCAGGGAGCTTCGTGCATGAGTCCGCGTGAACGCATTCTGCTGGAGATTGGCCTACTCTGGGAAGCGGCGACTCTTGGTGGAATGGCGGATATCACGGCGGATAACACGGTGATAAGCGCGGACGTGACGATCATCACGGCGGACATGACCGAATTTCTGTAGGTCAACGAAACATTCATTTAGTCATATATGTCAAAGCAAACCATCAATATCGGCGCATCGCCGAACGACGGAACGGGGACGCCGCTGCGAACCTCGTTCGATTATACCAACCAGAACTTCACTGAGCTATACACGGCTCTTGGAGGCGGCGTTGGTCTTCCCGGTGCGACGACTCAGGTCATCTTCAATGATGGCGGAACGAATCTGGCAGGCGATGCCGGTCTGGTTTACAACAAGACAACCGATGCGCTGACCGTTGCCGGACTCGTTACCGCTGGCTCCGCCGCCATCACCGGCGATCTGACGGTGGACACCTCGACGCTGAAGGTTGATTCGACGAACAATCGGGTGGGTGTTGGAACGGCGACTCCTGCCGAGAAACTCGATATTTATTCTTCTGCTGGCACCGCTGCAATCAAATTGCAAACTGCGGCCAACATCCCGTTTACGCTCAACAGCCAGATTCCCGGTGTTTCAAATGATGGATTTGCGATTCGTGATGGAACAGCTTCTGCCAATCGTTTGACGATTGATAGCTCAGGTAACGTCAATGTGGTAGGTGGCAACCTCGTAATAGGCACCTCCGGCAAAGGCATCGACTTCTCCGCGACTGCGAGCGGCAGCGGAACGATGACCTCCGAGCTGCTGGCCGATTACGAGGAGGGGACGTGGACGCCTGTTCTAGCGACTGATAATGTTACTTTTACTTCCGTTGGATATATTTTCCAAGTAGGAAAATACACAAAGGTTGGAAATCTTGTTACAGTTACTGGAACTATTCAAACAAATTCAGTTGTAATAGGATCAGCAGCCGGTAATGTTTGGATTACAGGACTTCCATTCACACAACCATCTACAGATGCTCCCGGTGGTGTTAATTGCTTTGTTGCACAGTCTTGGGCAGTTGATGCGCCTTTGGCAGGTTATGTATATGATTCTAAGATATACCTTGTTGAACGAGCAACATCTGTTTCGTCATCTAGCCTTGTAAGTGTTGCTGATGTTGCCACTGGAGGGTCCAATAACCTTGTTAGATTCTCCGGACACTACTACGTCTAATTTTATGCTAACAGAACGCTCTATCTTCTCGCTTTGCGAGGTTCTTCCTAACACGACGCTTCAGGTTCGACTAGCGGACCAGATCGTCGATGGCGAGGTTGTCAAAGCCTCCACCTTCCGCCGCTATTGTCTCGCTCCCGGCTCTGACCTCGCTGGTCAACCCGAGCAGGTTGTAGCGATTGCAAACGCTGTCTGGACTCCTGCCGCGATTGCCGCTTACAACGCCAACCTCAAACCCGCTATCCAATGATCGTACCAGTCAATATCGTTGCAGTGCAGTGCAATCAGAACAACTCGTTGTTCGTGACGACCGGAATCGATTACGACAACAGCGGCACGATTGTCGGGTCTGAGATTACCTCGCAGTACACGCTCAACCCCGGTGACGACCTTACTGGTCAGCCAACCGAGGTGGTGAATATCGCGAATGCGCTGTGGACTCCAGCGGTTGTTGCGGCTTACAAAGCGGCGAATCCGGTGCCGGTTGTTGCAACGGCTGATTCGCTTGCAGAGGCTCCAGCCGCTAACTAACCATCACGATGACGGACCACCACACCTTTTTCAGAGACATCTCAATCGGCGTCGGTGGTCCGATCATCGGTATTCTGGGGAACGCGGTATTTTCAGATCCTCATCTCAAGACTGCGTCGTTAGCTCTTGGCGCGTTCGCCGCGCTTCTAACCTGCGTCGTCAAGGCACTCGAACTGTATCGCAAACTAAAAACAGAAAAATGAATCCTAATCTCGCCTCTCTTCTCCGCCACATCTTGACCGCTGCCGGTGGTTTCCTCGTCGCCAAAGGGTTGGCCAGTGCTGATCAACTCGCTGAACTCGTAGGCGCTGTCGTAAGCATCGCTGGCGTTGGCTGGTCTGTTTACAACAACAAGAAGGCCGCGAAGGATGCGCCCGAAGTCGCCAAAACTGAATGAACTTCTTGGCCGACTTGGTGATGAAGCTGGTTATCTGGCTTCACGCGCTGACGAAGCAGGATGTCACAAGCGAAGATGCGAAAAAACAACCCGATCTTAAGCGCGGTCTTCTTGCTCGCATTGATGAGCATGAGCGTGAGCTGCGCGAGCCGGGTGATTTACGTCCCCCACGGTGAGCCTGTGCGCCTCGCTGAGAGCGTTAAGGCTAAGGTTTGGGTGGTTGACTCTACCGGCAAAACGGTGCGTAGTAATAACCGCATCATCATCCACGAAGGCTGGTATGCACTACCAAAGGACAAATGAGCAATAACGCACCGTACAAAGGTTCACCGTCTGTTAAGGGGAGTGGCAGCGGACCTTACAAGCAGTCTCCTCCACCAAAGCCTCCGGTTAAGCCGAAGCCTGCTCCAAGTGGAAGCGGTCCTTATAAAGGTGGCAGTGGTCCGTATCGTAAGTGATTCAAAGAAAAATCCCCCAGCGGTAACAAAAACCACCGGGGGATAATTACTTCTACGCGTAAGGTCAGCGTCCTAACGACTTCAGGACGTTCGTGACGAAGTCCTCGCTCTTCGAACCATTCGCATTTGATGCACGGGAGCCGCCTGCCGTTGCTTTCGAGCTAACACCGGGTTCACTGCCTCGATACTTCGCTAGTTCGGCTTGTAGGCGCTTGTTTACCTCAACCTGAGAGTAGAGAAGCTCACGGTATTTCGGCGCGGCAGCGGCCCATAGAGCGGCCTTGGCGAGGTCTTCCTCGCTGTTCTCGCCATTGAAGATCTGCTGAGCGAGGCTAAGTCGGCCAGTTAGCTCCGTATTCCATTCCTCGTCGTTTTCACGCGGCTCAAAGATTTCCAGAGCGCGAGCGTTCTCGCTCACCTTTGTCCAAGTTTTATTGGCCGACTCCAATGCAGCGCGAGTGCCTTCCTCGTTGTCCTGCTGGTACTTCGAGATGATCGAGTCGTAATCGGACTTCGCCTCTGACATCTCCGCAGACTTCTCGCCGTTAATCTCGTCGTACTTGACGATCAGAGCGCCAAGCTTCGCCTTCTTGGAGGGCGAAAGACCCTCAACGATGTCGTCGATCTGTGAGTTACGATAATCGTTCTCAGGGGACTTGAGTAGGCCAACAAGCCTGTCGCCATCCGTGCCAACGACAGATTTCATCGAGTCGAACACGCCGGTAATCTTGCCTTCGTACTTTTTGACGAAGTTGGGATGGCGCTCAATGTCGAGGAGTCGAACACGTTCGGAAAGCGTGTCGCGCTCCTCCTGCAAAGTCTTGAGCTGCGCTTCGAAGTTTGGATTGGCAACCTTGCCAGACTTCATCTCCTCAAGCTGCTTGGCCAACTGCGCCTTTTCTTCCTTGATCTTGCGGAAAGCATCAGCGGCTTTCGTAGACTTGATCGACTCAGGGATGCCAGAGTCATCAGTAGCCGAGGAATCCTCGGTAGCTGGAGCCTTCTCCTTCGGACTGAACATCCGCTCGATATCCATCTCAGACTTGCTGAGCTTGGTGTTCGCTTCGGACTTAGTCTGCGTTTGCTTCTTTTGCTTAGGCTCCTCGGTTACTTGCGAAGCTTTTGCACTAGCCTCTCCAGCGGCAGCATCCTCAAGAGTGTTAGCCTTAAAAGACTCGATGAAGGAGCTTTCGAAATCAGGCGTTTGCGCGGAGTTAACGGTCGGTGAGTTCAGTGGTTCTTCCATAAAATGTTAGTATTGTTTTTCAAATGTTGCTTCAGGTTCTCTCGTTGTGTCGGTTACTGCAAGTTTTCGAATGTTTTCGAGGCAATGCGCGTAGCCAGCGGTTACACCGGCAGCGAAAACAATGTCCGATTCCTTGCTTCCTTGGGAGGGCATAGGCACCGGCATTGACTCAGCCACGATGCGTAAAGCCATCCGAAGAATCGGATTTCGTAAAATAAGCGCAAGTTCGCCCTGTTGGCCAGCCGTTGTCCATTCGAGAATGTCTACCTCAGGCAAGTCCATCAGGCTTTTCGCCATCTCCCTGCGGTTCTTCGTCGAGCCTCTTAGCCAGTTCATCATACTTTGATTTCTTGTTTCGTTTTAGTTTATGTCTCTGCGGAATTGGATCGAGAACCTCGTCGAGTTTGATCGGGTTCTCTTTGTTGACGACGTCGCGTTTCGGTCGAATCACCTTCGTCACCTCAAGCAAGTCGGCCAAAGGAATCTTGATGTAACCGCAGTCTATGTCGTTGATTCCGTACGAGACGACGAACTTATTCTTTGCGGTATCGAAAAATGCGCCGCATGGGAAGACGACCGCAGGTAATCCCGGCCACCAATCCTGCTGATTCGTTCCAGTCAGAAGCGGCAACGTCGTCATTCGGACGATGCGGAAAGGCGGCTTCGCTTCGAAAGCGTAGGCACCCATGTAGTACCGGCGCTTCTTGTTGATCCACGGCAAAGAACTGTGGAAGAAAGTCCAGTACAAGCCGTCGCACAGGATCGGATTCGAGCCTCCGCGCACCTCGCCAAACTTCCAGAGCGGATTGAACTCGTCGGTGACGTATTCCTCCTCCTTCTCTAAACGCCCATTAAGGCGTACAACGACGTGTGGGTTGGCCGAATACACCATATGTGGCGCATTATCGTGGACGAAGTAGAGCCAGTTCTTCTCATGGCCATCGTTGATCATGGCCTGCGCGTAGTTGTTGCCGTAGATCATGTCGAAGCGACCTACGTTCAGGAAATGCTTGTCCAGAAGGAACATTCCCTGATGCGCGTAGCTCTTGAACGGGACGAATGTGCAGCACGCAAGCCCGTACTTGTCGCCGAATTTTAGGACGCGAGGGTCTTCGAACTGTTCGAGGGGGTAGTGGGAGATTAACTGGGTCAGAGACTTCTTTGTGGCGCGAAGATCCTGACTCAGTTCGAAGATGACGATGTCATTTTTCTCGATGTAGACATCCTCGTCCTTCTCGCGCTTGTTACGGCAGCGACGGGCGAAAAGCATGATTCGACCATCCGGTTCGAGCATGATTGCCGGGTTGAAGTAGTACGTCCCCGTTTCCTGCGGCAGGACGATTTTGCCAGTCTCCCAATCGGTTTGTTCACTCAGCTTGGGGACGTCATTTTTTGCGTAGCTCATTAGAAACTCGGCAGCGAATTTAACTTCATCGTAGAGAGCGAGCCAATGATCGCGCTCCTCGCGGACCTCGGTCAGATGCTCGTCATGTTCTTTGGTTCGAATCTCAAGCGTTTTGCGAAGGTCTTCGATTTCCGCTAGAAGATCCGCCGGACCATCGCCGCCCGTTGCAAATCGTTTGAGTGCCTTGAGGGACAGGCTTCGGATTATGTCTTTCATCATGGATACAAGTTTGTGTTCTCCTGCGTAGCTAACCTTGGAAGAACCCCGTAGAAGTTCATCCTTGGCATTGAATCGACCAGCATCTGGATGTCGATTGGTGCCCAGACCTTTTGATTCGTTTCGAGGAGCTTACAAACGCCCTCGTAATTTACAAGATATGCGTGGGTACACATGCCTCTCACCAGTTTGTAGAGGTTTGATGCGATGTAACCGTGGTCTTCGATGGGGTCGGTGCAGCAACTTCCGAGGTAGACGACGTGCCAGTCATTCGGAAGGAATTCAAGGTTGTCATTGGCCTTTGCTTTCCAGTTCTCGTCAAGAAACTCAACGTCATCCTCGACGATCAAGAAGGTGCGATGATCGGTTACCTTCGATTCAACCATCCACTTGATGGCCGACCAGACGGAGAAGTGACTAAGTCCGGCGACAATGGTCTTGCACTTCGCCTTCTCCTTCTCGCGAGTGTGATAGTAGTCGGTTGAAATGCCGCAGTTATGCGAACGAAAGCCGTAAATCGGAACCGCATCGATTCCGAATGACTTCATGTATCTGATGCACCGCTTCTCTTTTTCGCCCTCAGGTTTTGAGACGATGAAGGTCGGTGTATTCTCGAAATCAACTTTCATCGGTTTGGAAGGATGTAGATGATACCACGTCGCGCACCTGTGCATCGGCTCGGATGATTGTAGTAGTAGCTATAGCCATAACGCTGAGTTAAAGTTTTAGCCCTATAAATAGCGTCTAGCTTCTCTTTGACGTATCCAAAACATATTTCATGTTCTTTGTAAGCGTCGTACCCAAGTTGTCCGGTGGGTTCTTTGAAGTCGTGGATTGCGATGACTGGATGAATATCGAACCGATTGATTGCCTCAAGCTCTTCGAGAAGAGGTAGATAGTCGTTCCAATGCGCGTCGAGGAAGAAGATTGTGTCGTGTCCAACGCCGTGATGCGGGATGAACCAGTTCATGCAGGCATCGCTGCTACCTTCGAACATCTCAACGTAGACATTCTCGCGCTTAAACCGCTCTTTCGCCTTCTCAACCCGATCATTGTCGAGTTCGCAGGAAACCGTCTTCAGGAAGTTCTTGGCCAACCAGATGGTCGTATCACCTTCGTGCGTTCCTGTTTCGACCGCAGTCGTCAGCTCGAAGCGTTCCTTGAGGTAAAGAAACTCCTGCTCAATGAATGTGTCTCCGTTGAATGGTGAACCCATAGTTTTAGTCGGCTAAATTCATCCCCTCTTGGTCGGCGACACGCGGGAAAATTGTGAAGCAGTTGAGGTGATGCTTGCTGTTGAAATACATCTGCAAATCAATCGGAGCGTAAATTTTCTCGTTCGTCTCGATCAACGTCTTCAGCGCCTTCTTTCGAACAACGTAGCAGTGGGTGCAGAGCGGCATCCCCTCGAACAGATTGGAATCATACTCACGGCTAATCTTGCCGTGAACGCAGCATGAGCCGGGATAGAGCAAATCCCAGTTCTCAGGAAGCTTGGTTAGAGCGCGTTCAACCGTCTCGCGCCAGTTCGGCCTGAACAAGATGTCATCCTCAAGCACCATGACCATCTCAGGAGTGTTTGGATCAAACTCTAGGGCGTTCCAGAGCATCCAATGCGACATCGTGCATCCGACATGCTTGTGGCAGATTGTGTATCCAGAGCCGGGGTTATCGACCTCGTACGGAATGCTGGCCTTTAGCCCAGACTTCTTCCCATCAAGACCATAGAAAATCCGATAGCTATTGATTCCAGCGGATTCAAGGTTTTCTTTTAAGCGCGGGATGCGAGAAGAACCTCGCACCGTGATAACGACCGTTTCCACGGGGTTACTTTAACTTTCGATAGATGGCAAATACGCTCTCGTTAAGGTCAAATCGCGAAATAAATTCGCAACGCTTGAGGACAAACTTGAGAGCGGTCTGAGTTGAATCCCAGTTCACATCGTCCATGACGAGATAGCCGCCAACCTTTAGCTTTGGGAGCCAGTTGACAACATCGCTCGTAGACGGCCATTCGGCGTGATTGGCATCGATGTGAACCATGTCCATGTCTGGCAGAAATCGCGAAGCGTCCCACGAAGACATGCGGCAGAACTGAATATTCTTCACGACTCCAGCGCGAACTGTGTGTCCAACAAAAGCCTCGTAGTGCCTGTCCAGATCAAGCGTAGCCCACCACTCTTGATTCGCAGTAGACTCGTCATCGATGCAGTCCTCTTTGTTCCAAGAGTCGATAGCGTAGACGGTTCCGCTTCCGTTGAGCTTACATGCGTAGGCCAGAGCAAGCGTTGACTTGCCTTCAAAAACACCTACTTCAGCAATCCTTTGAGGCTTTGATTCGAGGACAAGCTTGGCAATTTCAAGCCCCTTTTTCGGATCGCACCATCCTCCCATTTTAGGGAACTGATCGGCGATGAATTGAGCGACATTTTGTTCGTTTTCCATATTTTATCCCTGACGCGACAAGTTGGATTCCGCAGTTGCATTCGCACGCTGAATATCAGCGGTTGTCTTCGCATTCCGGCGTGACAAATCTGCCATCGCCTTCGTGTTCTGACGTTGGATGTTGGCCATAGTCTCGGCGTTCTGGCGAGCGATTTTCGCCTGAACCTCCGCGTTCATCACGGCGGTACGAGGATCGGAGCCTTGCTGAATTGCCTGAGCCTGCTGCTGCTGCGCCATCGCTTGCTGCTGTTCTTGGAGCATCTGACCAAGCTGCTCAACGGTCTGACCAAGCATTCCAAGCTGCTGGACGTACGCATCGACCTGCTGCTTGCGCGACGGATCGGTTGCGAGCCTCTGGATGTGCTGCTGAACATGCTGACCAATACCCTGCATGAAGAGCATGATTTCCTCTGGGTTTCCGCCACCTTGAAGCGATGACGCCGCTTCATTCGCCGCGCCAAGGTGAGTCTCGATGTGGATGATCTGATTCTGCGTATCGGTGACGAGCGGCATGTTGCCCTGACGCAGTGAGGCGTGCTCCAGAACGGCCAGAGCGGCTTGATCCTGCGTGCGGGACGATTGGAGCTGCGAGGGTAGATAACGATCCACCATCTGTTGGCCAACCTGTGCGGCAATATAGTCCTTGAGCAGGTTAATTTTGCCGCCTTCTGGAAGCGAACCGGACAACTGGAGAAGCGAACCGAGGAGCTGTTGCTTAGCGAACTGTGAACCTTGGCCCACAGTCCTAGTCGCCTCAACGTAGTCGATATCGATCATCGCCTGCACGGGAACGCCGCGCTCTTTGCATCTGCGCTGGAACTCGATGGCGTCCTTATCGGACTTCGTAATCGGGTTCAGATTAGGATTCGAAGCGCGGTTGTACCGTTCCTCAAAGAAGGAATCGAGCTGAGTGTAATACCGGCTCAACTGCGTCTTACCGATGGCGGACTGCTGCGAGACGATGGCTTGGACTTCCGTCGCTGTCCGTGGGTTGCCCTGCGGCTTGTTGAGCGATTGGCGATACTGAGAGAGATTGCCTTGAAGAACATTTTCAAGGTCCGCATTGACCGCCATTGGAGCATCCAGAACTCCAGCAATGTTCTGTTGAACGACTTCGTAATCTGGCGGAAGTATGGCATACGGTCCTTGCTGTACGACGCTTGTCTTGCTCAGCGCATTGGCGTTCAGGGGTCGGAATAGAATCTGAGTCCGCGCAAACGCGCTATCTACCATTGAGCAGCGAAGGCGATTCTTCAGCTCCATCGGCTGGAGCATCTTGATGCCCAAGCCCTTAACGCCGTGATGCTCGCCGTCGCCACGGTCGTAGTACATCGGATGAATGACCTGCTCCCACCGGCTGAACCGGCGAAGCTTGCGATACATAAAGCTCTCACTGTCGCGCTCGTCGATGATTACATGGCTGATCTGACCATCAAATTCCTTGTAGAAAACGTGGCACATCAGCACGACCTCGGAACGAGCGGAGAAAGTGATGTCGTTTGAGCGAAGCTGCTTCTGGAAGAACTCCCAGTCGTACTGAACGCCTGAGCGATACGGCTCGGGCATCGCGGCACGAATGCGCTGGCGGACATAATCGACATCCCAACCGGAAGCTTTTGCCGCTTTTTCGTCTTGGATCTTCTCGAACAGATCATCCACGCCCATGCGCGTACGGACGCAGGCTACCTTCCAGTCGCTCACGTTTGACTTAGTGCCGTCTGGGACGAGCAAGTCCGTCGCCATGATGGCTTTGCAGCGCCAGTTGGTATTGTCCTCGAAGATCAGCGGACCATCGCCAATAA
>Ga0208050_1000187_pt1 | contig 11589 bp, 7 predicted proteins | sample LakMenEpi13Jun10_FD_150691 | JGI IMG/M metagenome (GOLD analysis project Ga0208050, IMG submission 150691) | Freshwater microbial communities from Lake Mendota, WI - 13JUN2010 deep hole epilimnion (SPAdes) | ecosystem: Environmental > Aquatic > Freshwater > Lake > Epilimnion/Euphotic zone ... | reverse complement strand
CTTTAATAACTTTAACCATATCGACCCAGTATAACTTAAAGTTTTCTGGGTCACGTACAAACACTTGATCACCGTATTTTACAGTGTTACGAAATATCTTAAACAATCTCTGATCAAACTGATTTAGTTTGCACCATTGCTGTAACTGCTGTTTTAATATATTAACTTCATGAGGAGTAGGCTCTTCGCTAAAATTTATATTGAATGGAGTTCCGTTATGTTCATTCTTTTGTGTGCTGAACTCAGCAAGAATATCTAAACATGCATTGATTTCAGCATCGACATCCATCATTTCATATTGATTATAACGTTCAATCCTATTAGGGTGCCCTGTGTAAACTTCAGGCAGTCTACTCATGTAATTGCGGTATCCCCAATCAGCATTATTGTAGCCGTCATTAGGTCCGTTGCCGGAATTCCATGCACCGGCATTGCTGTTTATACCTGATATCGGGCTAGTGACGCCGGATTTGTTTAAGAATCGTTTAGTGTATGGCATTATCTAGTATTTAGTATCAGGCTTTACTATATTTCAATATCTTACTCTGTGTATTGTTGCTAGAGTCAAGTTTATCAATCACAGCATCTAGTTTGGTTGCCATCATATCCATCATTGATTGATTTATGCTAGCAAGTTCTTTGAATATTTCTGGATCGTTACTTCCTACTGCGGCTGCTTTGTCTTGTAATTGTGCTTGTATTTCTGTATTAGTTTTCTTACCCAATTCTGCTAAGAAACTGTTAGGATCTAGTGGCACGATCATCTCATTACCGTGCAACGTTGCTGGATACCCAGTTTCTGGACCCATTGCTAATCCGCCTGCATCGGCACTAACTTTTGTTGGTATTTTACCTGATCGCAATGCTTCTGCAAGAGTCTTTCCTTCAGTAGCCTGTTTATGACTCGACGTTTCACCGTGACCATATACCATGGACGCGCCGAATTTTGACATCAAACTTTTACCTAAATCAAATCCTGATTTTAATTGTGCTGTGCTTACGTCAGAGTCGTCTTTTGCTACTAAAGAAATACTTACAGAGTTACTATTAGTAAGTCCAGGTTGCTTATCAGTTTTTCCTGCATGCCATGCTTTTTGATCTCCAGGAACAAATTCTGTGACAGAACCATCTTGATCAACCATGTAATGGTAACCTAGACCTCTAGCCTTAAGTGTCGATATAGCACTTTGTAATCCTCTACCACCTGTATGATGAACTATGATACCATCTGTCTTTTTTCTAGGTCCTTTTGCCGCATCTCCTGCATCAGCCGAAGCCATTTTTACTTCGGCTGCAGGGGCGCCGCCTCCGCCTCCTGCTTTTCCTTCAACGTCATCAGATGGTGGTTTTGCAGAATCTTTTGATCCGCCACCTAATAATTTAGAAGTATATCCAGAAACCATGTCCATGAATCCACTGCCGGATGACGATGAGGACACACTTACTCCTCCACCACCGCCACCTGCAGCCGCGGCTGGTTTGCTGCCGCCACCGCCACCACTTGCTTTAGTAGGGCTTGCGGATGTAGCAGGTGCGCCAGCACCACCTGATTTAGCCATTCCTAATGCAGATGTGTAGGCTGCAAATGCCTGTCCTAATTTTAATGCTTTGTCTGGATCGACATCAAGTTTAGTAAACTTAACAAATTTACCCATGACATCATCGCCGCCAAACATTTTGACGATGCCACCAACAATATTATCTGCGGCATTCTTTAATTCACCGCCGCCTTTAAATTCTGATAGTGCTTGACTGAAGTATACAAATGCTTGTGCATTATTCTTAACGTTATTAGGATCGCCTATGTTTATCTTACTAAATTTTGAAAACTTAGTAAAGGCAGCATCATTATCACCGCCTATAAATGAAACTACATTAGACCTTATTGCGCTTGCTATACTAGTATCAGCACCGCCTTTATATTTTGACATTGCTTCATTAAATGTTGTAAACGCTTCTGCATTTTCTTTAACCTTTTTAGCATCAATATTAAGTTGGCTAAATTCTTGTAATTTGTCAATAGGTGTAGCACCACCAAAGAATTTAGTAATGCCTTCAGACATATTGCCTATTATGCCTCCGATGCCAGCGGCTACGCCACCGGCACCGAATACTGCCATGCCTTTACCAATTTCGTATATACCTTCACCGGTAGCTTTTAATTTCGTTCCGTCAAGTTTAGTAAATGACTCTAAACCTTCACTCAATGTAGGCAATGCTTTGCCCATGATCCATGTAGCACCTGCAAGACCTGCACCTACTGCGGCTATCGCTACACCGAACCCTGCGGCACCTAACGCTACTTTAGGATTTGCGAATGCAGCCAAACCTTTGGCTGCACCTTCAAGCATGTTACCGCCACCTTGACCTAATCCTTGAACTATACTACCTGCTTTACCCCCACCTGCGCCACCTGCCGCAGGCTGAACCACTCCGCCGGTACCAGGCAACCCTCCACCTGCACCGCCACCAAACATACCCATGGCTTTATTCATCATGCCGCCACCGTCACCGGTAGACAACATGCCTCGTTTAGCCATAACACCCAATGCTATCGCAGCCGCTCCGGCTGCGGCTGTTAATCCTATCAATCCTAATTTAAATGGGTTAAGTGCAGTGACTAAATCTTCTACTGCGCCGGTGGCTTTTATATTAGCCTCTTGCAATTTTGCTCTTGCATCTGCTTCAGGATCTTTACCTTCTTTACCTGCCGCCTCACGTCTTTCTTTTTGTGCTTTGGCTTCTTCTTCGCCGTTGACTCCCATCTTATTACTGATTTGCGCTAATTCTTCAGCAGTACCGGTAAAGTATCTGTTAGAGATTTCTTCACTGATAGCCATCTGACGACCAGATGACTCTACACGATCTCCAAACTTCTTAACATATTCATCTTGTAATTTTTGTGCGGCTACAGTAGCATCACCGCCTTCTTTGACAGTTTTCTGATATTCTTGTACTGCTTCAGTCATGCCAAGCATTGACAATTGCTGTGCATTTTTACCGGTGATGGCACCGGTAGTCATCAATTCACGTACACCATCTTGCAATGCTTTGGGTTGCCCAGCCAATGCTGTCATTGCATCGTTACGGCCTTTTATTTCTTTTTCTAATGCTTTTGCACCTGCTTCATCACCGGCGGCTCTTAATCTGTTAGCCTTCAACTGATCTTGCATGTTAACAATTTGCATCTGACGATGCATCAACTGTTCTTTTTGCTGTTCTTTTAATGCCTTGACATCTTTACCAGTAAGTGCAGCCAAATCTAACAATTGAGTTTGATAATCTATACTTGCTCTTCTTAGTTTGTCTCTATCTCCTAATTCATTTCTGATAGAACGTCCCGAACCTGCTTGCAACTGTAAGTAATCAGCAGTGCCTTGCATCATCTCTTCTTGGTTTACACCAAGACGACTCATCATCTTACGTTCTTCGTCAGTAGCCTTGATTAACAGTGCAAATTCTTTTTGTGCGGCACCTGCATTAGTGCCAAGTCCCATAATAGTAGAACCCATGCCTTGCATGGGTTTTATCATGCGTCCTATTGTTTCAGCATTAAGATCGGCTTCGCGAGCCATCTTTTGTATAGAGTCAGTAGTGTGCGCGCCGGCACCACCTAATTTATTAAGTTGATCCTTACCTTCCAAATATGCTTGACTTATCTTTAGATTGGCTTCCATCAGCACAGTGAAGCCTTTGACAAGTCCACCTAAGATCGTACCTAACGGGCCAAATGCTTTGCCCAAACTTAGTGCGGCATCACCTGCGCTACTTAGAGCATCATTAAAATTAGTGAGTTTTACATTGGTATCCAGTATACCTTTACCAAAAGATCCTAAGGCATTTTTAGCATCATCAGAGGCTTTCTTCATGTACATCTCTGATTCTGCTAATTTTTTCTGCGCTTCTATTCTGGCTAGTTCTGCCTCTGTAAGTCCTTTCGCACTTCTAGATAGTCCATCTAATGCTTTATTAGTCTGTGAAGTCTGATCAGATTGCGCTTTCTGACTTCTAGTTGCGTTAACTGCAACCCCTGAAAAAGTAGCCATGTTGGTAGACAGGTCTTGCATAGTCCTGTTCAAATTGCTTATAGCATCATTCAGTTCATCTATGTTTATGTCTGCCATATCTCTACTTTTTTCTGGTGGGTTTTTGTGTCAATAAATACACTTGTATTTATAATTGGAAAACCAATCAGATTTTAACGAGGACAAAACATGGACAACAACCCACTAAGACAGTATTTCCGTAGACCAGCAGTACATTTTAAACTACCTAGCGGGGGCAAAGGATACTCACCCGGGGTATTAGATATGCCACCTAACGGTGAGATTCCAGTTTATCCTATGACTGCTATCGATGAGATCACTGTAAGAACTCCTGACGCATTGTTCAACGGCGCGGCTGTTGTAGACTTGATCAAGAGTTGCGTACCAAGTATTAAAGATCCATGGCAAATTAATTCAAACGATTTAGATGCTGTATTGATTGCTATCAGAGCCGCAGGTGGACAACAGCAATTAGAGATCAGCACACAGTGCCCTAAATGTCAGAATGAATCTACTTATGGCTTGAACCTTGTAGCCGTACTATCACAATTAAAGCACGGCGACTATGATACTGAATTAAAAGTAAATGATCTGAAAATAAAATTTAGACCTCTTTCTTATAAAGAAATGAATGAGGCCGGGTTAGAGCAATTTAAGATACAAAAGGCTTATGGCGACTTAGATAAGATAGAGAATGATGATGACCGTAACAAAAAGACACAGGAAGCAGTCCGTGTAATTACGGAAACTACAATGAAAATCATTTCAACAACTGTCGAATATATCGATACGCCCACTACTAGAGTTGAAGAAAAACAATTTATTGATGATTTCTTGCATAATTGTGATGGAAGTGTTTATATTGCTATACGTGATTATAATTCCCAACTCAAGGTCAGCACAGAATTAAAACCCTTAGACATCAAGTGTGACAACTGCGCACACGAATACGTTCAGCCTTTCACGTTGAACGCCAGCGATTTTTTCGGCTGAAACTTCTTACTGCTAGCCCTGAAGCCGTACAGAAGTATATTGAAAGTTTAGAAAAAGAAACAGAGGGCATACGTAAGGCAGCACTCACCTTGGCTTGGTATATGAGAGGTGGTGCTACTTATGAGGATGTCCTTAACATGTCTACTTTTGAACGTGAATCCATAAGCAAACTCGTTGAAGAACATATGGAAATCACAAAGAAGACACAACTTCCATTTTTCTAATATACAAATCTTTTAATCTTTATCTGGGAAGACAAACTTCGTTTGTCTAAGTCTTCGCTTTCGCTCAGACTTATTATTTTTCTTAATCTTTTTATTAAGGGAATCATATTGCCGCCTTAGAGTCCATGGTAGTGCTATTCAGCACTACCATTGGAAAAGCACATTGCCATGCCCTATCACCCATGTCGTCTGTTCCCCGACATACTAGCCCTATCGCTGTATATCGCCACCGGTTGCCCTATAAAGTTTATGGGACTGTAGTGAGATACTGTTATATATCTCGGCAACGCATGTTCTATAATCGCAAGACAAAGTAGATTATAGACTCATTGAGGGTTCGCAAACCTGTCGATTGCCCTCTCGGTATTCCGTAGATGTTACTCTACGCTTACTCCAGAATCTGACGGCACAGCACTATCTGTACAATCTCAAGGAGGGTCGAGCACCTCGACCAAACAAATTGTTTTAAACGCTAATTGATGTATCTATGATTAGATTTGAGTTGGTCTCTGCTTTACCGGAACAATATGATTTAAGTAGGTCTTTGTTTAATCTGAAAAAATGTTCGAACTCTATGATGAGCCAATCTTTGTGTTTTGATGATGTGTAATATAAAAAGTTGTCTGTGACCCAAGTCACATTAGTTTGCACTGCTACGAACTTACCTTTTCTGTTGAACTTCATGAATAACACATTGATGTCATCAGATTCGGCAACGTCCATCATTTGATCTATCCAACCATCTAATACTTTGCAAGAACCTGCAAGCACTTGATGAAAAGGAAAATCAGCATAACTTTTACATTCTGCGTTGAGTTTAGAGAAACTTTCTCCCGGGACTATATCTCCCTTGAAACTACGTATCTGCCCTTCATGTAAGAATTGTGTTCTTACTTGATTTTTCCCACCTACGTAGGCTCCCGATCCCGGGGCGCGAATAAAACTCTCATTGTATAATTGTGAAAGGTAATTTGCAACTTCGCGTTCATAACTATTACCTTTGGCTTTCTGTGGACTAGGCATGTTTATATGTATTCTCTCACCACTCAGTGGCATAATTTTTATCGACATATTTGGATGCACACTTAGTAGAACACTCATAACTGCCGTTCATAAAATCTTTATTCCAAAAACTGTCACTGACCACAATCGATAAAAGGTTCTCATGCAAGTTATATTTCTTTCCTAACTTGCCCCAGTGATCGTTGTGACCGTATCTGTTGGCTACCCAACAGCAAGGATAAAACTCTCCCCTGCTATTGATGAATAATCCTTTGTTTCCTATATGACATATAGGCGTGATACTATCTATCGTTTTAACCTGTGCTAACAATTCGTTGTTTTTGTTTTTCCATTGTTCAGGAACAGGTCTACTATTAAAATACCATAATCTACGTTCAAATCTATGGCTAGTGCTGATCAAGTCTTTTCTAGTAGGCTCTAGTATATCATCTTTACCATAATGCTCATACTTGCTACCGAACTTTGTGCTTTTAGTCAACTGAAAACCATCAAAACCCAACTTCTTGGATAGGCTTTTCATGTACTCTATGCGCTGTTCATTGAACCTAAATCCAATACAGTCCCATAACATATAGACTTCGCTGTTAGCGCGAATCGTGTTCACACCAATCATGATGCTATCCCAATCACTGTTCACACGATATTGTTCGTTGCTATCTTGATCCCAACCATCTAGGCTGAAATGTATCTGATCAACATTGTTCAATGTCTTTGCTAACTCTAGCCACCACTCTTGTTTCTTATAACTACCATTGGTTACTATAATGATGCTGACATTCTTGACGGACTTGATATACTTGATAACATCTATCAATTCATGCGCATAGATAGGATCACCATCATCACCGCAGAAAGTTATTTTTTCTACGTTTTTAGAAATAAACTCTGGAGTGAAATTTCTTTTAAAGAATTCTAAATCTAGTTCGGTGTTAATCAAACTATCAGGCACTTCGGTACGTGCGCAACGAGGACAGCGTAATGTACACTTACTGCTGATTTCAATGTGCCAATGCCAAAGTGCTAGACTCATGCCATGTCTCGGCTGGTGCTGTATGTAGTGAAACCGTTCTCTTTAACAACTTTGAGTACACTAGGCACACGCCCTGCTAACTCTTCACGGTGTGATACTAACCACACACTCTTATTACGATTGCGGCTCATGTCTTTCAAGATAGCCATGCTGTTCTCAACACCTATGCTATCCATACCACTATCAATCAATTCATCGATGAACAATGTATTGATCGGGCTGTATAGGCTCTCCCATACATCACGGAACGCAAACGATAGACCTAATATCAGTCGATTGCGTTCGCCGCGAGAAAGATTATCGAAATCTAATTCACGACCCAACTCTGTGATTTGAACAGAAAGATCGTTTAAGAAAATCACTTGATGAGGTAATCCGATCTTGTCAAGGTAGTGGGTGAGCCTTGCGTTGAGGTAACTTAGATTTTGATCGATAATCTTCTTGCGGACGAAACTATCTTTGCTTGTCAATAGATCAAGCAGGAACTTTTGATGATCATGAATTCGTGACAACTCATTAATCTTATCAAAATTTATTTCTTGTAATGCCTGATTTTCCATCTCGCTGATTTGATCAGTGTATGGGTTTAACTCTTTGTCTTTCTCATCTATCTTTGATACTAATGCATCCACTAGGCTACGATGTTGAAATGCTTCTTGCTCAGTATCATAATATAGTTTCGGTTGCTTGCCGACAGGACTCAATTCATCTTTAGCAGATTTTAATTGCTCAAGTAAGTCATTGAATTCCTTGATGTTTCTCTCATTCTCTTTCTTACTCTTTTCTTTTTCTTTTGTTACTTTGGCGTGCTTTTCATCGTGGAAGTCTTGACCACAAGTATGACACTTGTGTTCTTTCAACTGCGCTAGTTCCTTTTCCACTTTCTTTAATGATTTTTCTTCTTTATCTAAATCATCTTGGGTTCGGGAAATAGTCTTGTCTAAGTCAGCGATATCTTTTTTCTTTTGGTTGTACGCAGCCAAGTCCTTATGACCCTGTAACTCTTTATCGATATCTAACTTTTGCAAATCTTCGAGGTCATCTTTGAGTTTCTTTAGATCCTCATCATGCTTAGTATCCCATAGTTTTGCTCTACGCTTTAGATTATCGATCTGTTCTTGTATGCGCTTGTTGGCTTCTTCAACAGCCTTGACTTTATATTCTTCTTCAGTGATACTATCTTTGGTATTCTTGATCAATGTCTTGATCAACTCAGCCTTCTCACTCAATAATGTGATACCCAGTAACTGTTCGATGATATTGCGCTGATCGTTAGCCTTCATGGCTAAAAATGGTTCGCTGTATGTGTTCAACGCAACTGTTTGCTTGAACATATCAGGAGTCATACCGATAGCACGTTCTATGTGTTCTTGTGTTTCTTTGTTCTCGCCCTGAGCGTCATTCTGTGTTTCTTCTTCTTTATTATCTACATAAAACTTGAGTACGTTTGGCTTACGACCACGCTCAATCTTATAATCGATTCCGTTCACACTAAACTCTAATGTGACCATCATGCCTTTACTGTTTGTACGATTGACTAGATTATCTTTTCTAATCTGATTGATCGGTGTACCGAATAACGCATAACTCAAGCCTTGAATGAGTGTGGTCTTACCAGTACCATTTCTAGCACCGTCACCACCTAAGTCTAGATTCTCACCTAAGATCAATGTCAATTCTTTGCTATCGAAATTCACGGCTTGCGTGACTGCTCCGATGCTTAAAAAATTTCTAAGTGTTATGTTTTTCAGTAAAATCATTAATGCTTCCAGTGTGATAAATCACGATTTAATTTTTCTTCTATTACGTTGATTCCTTCATTAATATACTTGATTATGGTGGGATTGTCAAACGTTAATGGACTATTGATTTCTGTTTTGAATTTATATCCGATATCTTTATAGTACCTTTTCAATCCTATATGATCACATATAGCATAGAAAAAATTCTCAGGATCAGATTTGAGATCATCATATACTAGATATTTGACAGGAATCTTGCAAGATCCCCAATCATCAAATACCTTTGCCATATTTGAATAAGTTTTATAACATTTTTCAATATGCTGTTCCGGAGTCAGTTTAAAATTGATGTTCCTATTCTTATCCATGTTGAACATACTGTTTATGATTTCGTATGGACTACGCAATATCATAGTAACGTGAGTAGTATGTTCATGTATCTTTAATGGTGTTATATAATGATCTTTTGGAAATGACCCATCATAGGCATGAACATCCATGTTTACAGAGATATCGTATTTCTCGTATATTTTTTTATAAGACTCAATACTATTTCCTCTGTATTCTTTATACATTACATCCAACTTACAATCTACTAATGGGTGTTTCATCAACTGAACCCACAACCAATTTGTACCGGTCTTAGGAAAACCAATATTACGATAATGTATCTTTTTCATAGATTTCTATAAATGTCTAGCAATAATTTTTGATCGTAGAACTGACTTTCGATATTGCTAATCTGATCCATGATGATCTGATCTACGCTTTCAAACTTTATCTCACCCGGAGCAAGATCAAGTTGATGCTGTTCTAACTTCATGGGTATCAGTGCCATTTCACGTAATTGATGCTTAGGAATCAATTCTTCTTTGATGAAATTGGCTTCTTCATAACTGATATCGATATCTAAGTGTACTCTGACATTGCTACGAGGTAATAATAGTCCTTGAGGATTGTCAAGTATCTCGCTTAACTTATACACACGGAAAACAGGTTGTTTAGGCCATGCTTTGAATATTGGGTCTTGACCCCATTCAAGTATCATCATACCACGCTGATCATCACCTGCATCAGCATAGTTATGTGGGAAAGCATTTCCTATATACCAAATGTTTTTACGTGCCTGGCGCTTATGAAAGTGGCCGCTAAACACAGTTTCAAATTGTTGAACATGTGTATCGTTGACTTCACCTACGTCTGGCATCTCGACCATAGCATTCATATAAAAGTGAGGCAACTCAAGATGGCTGAACAAATACTTACCTCTGAGTTTTGCCAACTTCTTGTAATCATCACCCACTAGCCAAGGCGCGATAACAACATCACCCTCACTAAACCAATCATTTACGATTGTGACGTTGGGTAAATGTCTGGCCCACTCTACGCTGTGAATATCTCTGCGGTCACGATAATAAAGATCGTGATTGCCCGGAATAAAATACACATGGTCAAATGCATCGTTGAGTCGCTCTAAGGCTCTTAATCCATATTGCATGGTATGTATATTAATGCTTGCGCGATGGTGATTGTAATCACCTAAGAAAATGCAAGTCTCGCAACCCTCTTGTTTTGCAGTCTGTATAAACCAATCGACAAAGTCCGAACAGTCTTGATTATGTTCAAGACTGTTGCTCTTAAGACCAAAATGTATATCAGTAAAACATGCTGCCTTTTTAAATAAATTAGACATCAAGATATTTTATATAACTCTTTGTATTTGTTCAAGTTTTATGGTTACTCTTCGTAACTATCTAGTTTCATGCCGGACATTTGTCTAGAATAACTTGGGTTCAACCCATTCATCTCAAGAATGTCATCACGAATATTTTGATTACGCTTTTCGGTATTCAATACACGGCAAAAACTATTAGTGATAGCGGCTGTGTAATATGCGAATGGGTTAGCACTCTTTGCTTCATTGAATCGCAAGCCAACATAAGTCAACTGTAAAATGGCACTGTTGCGCATCTCATCGTTGTATGTGTAGCCACGCCAATTGAACTTCATAGCATACTTTTCACAAAGCATGATATACATACGTGCCAGTTTATTTGTGATCTGCCCGTGATCTTTGCTAAATTCTCCGGTCTTGATACCACCTGTCCAATGACTTTTTCCTACGCATACTGCGCTACCGACCTCATCAATCTTATAATGCTGGAAAGGGGGAAAATTCACTTTGACATGAACCATGTCATCAACTTCATCTTTGGTGCTTTCGATTTCTAAATCTTCAAATAAACTATCTTCATCTACGTCATCAAATTCTAATATATCCTTAGCCGTCTTTTTGACTACGACTTTTCGGGGTTGTTTTGGGTTCATGGGTATATGCTCCCATGTCATTACACGAAATACTAAGTCAGTGGTGGGTATGTCTTTAAGTTTGACTTCTTCACCGGTCGTAGCCAAAATTCGTGCGGCTCTGATTTCTTTAGCAGCCTTGATGTTTTTTGGTTTTGATATTTGTGCTAGGCTTTTTTCTAACGGATCTGCCGGGGTATCGATAATCAGATCATATTGATGAT
>Ga0208050_1000183_pt1 | contig 11690 bp, 12 predicted proteins | sample LakMenEpi13Jun10_FD_150691 | JGI IMG/M metagenome (GOLD analysis project Ga0208050, IMG submission 150691) | Freshwater microbial communities from Lake Mendota, WI - 13JUN2010 deep hole epilimnion (SPAdes) | ecosystem: Environmental > Aquatic > Freshwater > Lake > Epilimnion/Euphotic zone ... | reverse complement strand
TACGCCTCGGCTCATCTGGTCGGGGAAACCACGCGCAGACAGGGCTTAAATCTAGACCGGGGCAGCCAGCCTCTAGATGCGCGGCGTATCGTCGGGAAGCGCAAATGGCAGCGGATGGGACGAACATCTGCCAAAAGTAGCCGACAGCGGATGGCTCCGTCAGTCATCTTTCCGCACGAATCGCTGTAGGCGTATTCCGTCTACACCGTGCGGACTCACCATCAGTCATCAGGGTTTAAGACACTAGACATTCCGAAAATCTAGGGTAAAGTCACGGTGAGGAGGACACCATGAACGAACTTGACGAGCAGGCATGGGAACGGTGGGTAGCCTTTCGCAAGGCCATCCGCAAACCGATCAAACCTGCAAGCGAACAGGCGATGAAACTCAAACTGTCGCGCTACGGCGCAGAACAGGGCGAGGTAGTAGACCAGTCCATCAGCAACCAATGGCAAGGGCTGTTTGACCTGAAGAAAGCCGCGCCTCGACCGGGCGAAAAGGTCGAGAAAACCGACAAGCAGAAAGCCGCCGATGTTGCCCGCCACGCTGAACAAGACGAGTGGGCTGCAAAGGCATGGGGGAAACAGGAACCGACCCCGCTGCACCGGCTCAAGTTGTGCGATGCGTACCTTGCGCGGCTGACGATGCGGGAAGCGGATAAAGACGCATGGGATCGGCTGCGCGATGCTGCGGCCTCTGCCATCCGTGACGCTGACCCTAAAGACGTGCTGAACGACCCGCATTTGGTGGGGATGGTGCGGCACTTGTTTGGGGAGCGCGGCTTGGGGAGGCTGCGGAACCGATGAAGATACGAGGCCGGTACTACAGCCCCACGTTGACCGAAGAACAGTATCGTGAGGCGTTAGCAATCGCCGCTCGACAACGCGCCATTCCGACTAACAAGGAACTGTGCCGAAAGCACGATGTACCGCTTTGGTGGACTGTGCATCAAGCGGGGTACCGCGCTGCGGCTAAACACGAGGCGTTTTGGGCAGACTACAGCGCCGCACGGGTAGCGCGTAAAGAATGGCTCGGGCTGCTAGAGCAACGCGCAAAGGCGTGGGGCGTCAAGGCGCATATCATTTCCAAAGCGATATCGCACGGCATCAAAACTTACGACAGGGCATCATGCGCGGCTTCAACTTCCAATCAGACCTAAACGCGGACAACGACCTCCCGCCAAACCCATACCGAGCGCTGTGGGCTGCAGTACTCTGGCAGGCCATCACCGACTGCACTAAGACAGGCCGGGAAGATGGATGGCAGGCGATGCGGTGGATAAACAGCACGGAGGATGGCATCGGGTCGATGCAATGGATATGCGATATGATCGGCCTCGACCATGCGCGGCTGCAGATGCGTTGCCAGACACGCGAGGGGCGAAAGGCTATAATCGGCGCAAGGAAGAAGGGCGGGTTTCAACCACGATGCGCTATGCCATGCGACGAGATATGAACGACGCGACTGTTACCGATGCGGTAAAGGCTGCGGGGTTTGACGTGTGGGACTTCGCTAGGGCGGGGCATTCCATCCCCGACAAGTTGGCGGTCAAGCCGCTGCCGTGCGGTAAGCCTTTCGTGTGCTGGCTTGAAATCAAACACGCTAACGGCAAGTTGAGCGATAAGCAGGCGGCATTTCGCGCAGTTTGGGAACCACGCGGCGAGTGGATAGAGGCACGCGATCCCGAGGCGACGGTGCGGCAGTTGCGGGAACTTTACCAGTTGGCGATAAGACCGGAGCATTGCCGATGATTTACACGGGGGATTGTCTGGATGTGCTGCGGACGCTGCCCGCCGACTCCGTTGATGCCATCGTGACCGACCCGCCCTATGGACTTGCGTTCATGGGCAAGAGGTGGGATTACGATGTGCCGAGCGAGGAGATATGGCGCGAGTGCCTGCGGGTGCTGAAACCGGGCGGGCATCTACTCGCCTTTGCCGGGACGCGGACGCAGCATCGGATGGCGGTGCGGATTGAGGACGCGGGGTTTGAAATCCGCGACATGATTGCGTGGGTGTACGGGTCGGGGTTTCCGAAGTCGCTAGATGTGAGCAAGGCGATAGACAAGATGGACGCGGCGCAAGAACAGGGAGCGCGGCAACTTCGGTTTACGGCATGGGTGCGTTCAACGGGCGTGACGGCTCGGCAGATTGACGAGGCAACCGGAACCAACATGGGCGGCCACTACACGACTGCGGCAAGCCAGCCCGCAATTATGACGCGCGAACACCTTGACGCGTGTCGGCACTTGCTAGGCTTGGTTCCTGAATGGGTCGAGCGCGAAGCCGACATCCGCAGCGTAGAAAGCCGGAACTTTGCCGAGCGCGAGATTTTAGGCGTTCAAAAGGGTGCTATGGCAGGGTGGTCTATGGATGGAGGGACAAAGTTTATCGACCGGAACATCACCGCCCCCGCCACCGAAGCCGCCCGCCAATGGGCCGGATGGGGTACCGCCCTCAAACCCGCGCTGGAACCCATCACCGTCGCCCGCAAGCCGCTTATCGGCACGGTCGCGGAAAATGTGTTGGCGCACGGCACGGGTGCGCTGAATGTGGATGGGTGCAGGGTAAAACTTGCCGCCGATGAGGACGCCACAGCGTTGCAAGCACGGTCTGGAGGCGTGCGCGGGTTTGCAAACGAGTATGTCGGCGGTAAAGCAAAGGGCGCCCCGCCAACGGATATAAGCGCAGGCCGCTGGCCCGCCAACCTGATACACGATGGCAGCGAGGAGGTGGTGGGGCTGTTTCCTGTAACGGGGGCGAGTAAAGCCGCGCCCAGAGGCGGTACAAATCCAAATCCTATGGATTGGGGAAACGAAAGAACAGACGGGGATATTGTAAAAGGCCACACCGACAACGGAGGCAGCGCCGCCCGCTTCTTCTACTGCGCGAAGGCGAGCAAGCGGGACAGGGACGAGGGGTGCGAGGGGATGGAGGTGGTGCGTACAGGTGGGATGCAAGCAACTGTTGATGGGTCAATGTTGACCGGCAGCGGAAACGAGCGCGTTACAGCCCGCGCCAACCACCACCCCACCGTCAAACCCACCGACCTGATGCGCTACCTCTGCCGCCTCGTCACCCCACCGGGCGGCACCGTCCTTGATCCGTTCATGGGGTCAGGCTCAACGGGTAAAGCCGCGATGCTGGAAGGCTTCAACTTCATCGGCATTGAACGCGACCCCGAGTATGTCAAGATTGCTGAAGCGCGGATTGGTGCGGCTTGTAGGCTGCTTTGATACACTACACCCCATGAACCACAAGCCCGCCGCTACCTTCGTCGCCACCTTGCTGCACAGCGCAACGGTCGCGCACCTGATGCACTTGCAGACGAAATCCTACGCAACCCATGTGGCGCTCGGTGACTATTACGCCGCCATCGTGGGACTGGTGGACAAGTACGCGGAAGCCTATCAGGGCTGTTACGCCATCATCGACGAGTATCCGGCAACCTTCCCGGTAGCAAAGGAACCGAAGGGCTATTTCAAGCGCCTTTACGAGTTTGTAGACGCGGCCCGTAAAACGCTGCCGAAGGAATCGCACCTCGACAACATCGCGGACGAAATCAGCGAACTGATTGACTCGACGCGGTATAAACTCAACAACTTGTCGTAACGCCGAAAGTAAAGCCTATGGCTAACGGAGAGCGTTTTAAAAACGGTGGCAAACCCGGCCCCGGTAGGCCAAAAGGGTTGCCCAACAAGGCCACAGCCGCCGCACGGGAGGCCATAGCGCGATTCGTGGACGGCAACGCCGACCGGCTACAGGGCTGGTTAGACGAGATACACCGCGACCGTGGAGCAGAGGCGGCGTTCGGCTGCTTCACCTCGTTGCTGGAATACCATGTGCCGAAGTTGCAGCGCAGCGAGGTCACGGGCAAGGACGGCGAAGCGCAGCGCATAGTAATCACATGGGGCAACCCCGTTGACTGAAATCGTCCTGCCGTACAACCCACGGCGGGCCTTCCTTCCATTCCACGACCGCACGAAGCGGTGGGCCTGCCTCGTCGCGCATCGCAGAGCCGGTAAAACAGTCGCAGCGGTAAACGACATTATTCGCGCTGCCGTGATGTATACCGGGCCGAATGGCCTGTTCGGGTATGTCGCGCCTTACCAGAATCAGGCTCGGCGCATCGCGTGGGACTACTTCAAGTTCTACGCCGCCCCGCTGATCGCGGACGCTAACGAGCAGATGATGACCTTAACGCTACTCAACGGCGCAAAGGTCGGGCTGTTTGGCGCAGACAACGCAGACGCCATGCGCGGTCTAGGCTTCAGCGGCATTTACCTAGACGAGTACGGCGACTTCAGGCCCTCGGTGTTCGGCAACGTCATACGCCCTGCGCTATCGGACAAACAGGGGTGGGCGGTCTTTGCGGGTACGCCGAAGGGCAAGAATCAGTTTTGGGACATTTACCAGACGGCGCAGCGGATACCGGATGAGTGGTTCATGCTGCGGCTCCCGGCCTCGACAAGCGGCCTGCTGCCGGTATCGGAACTCAACGCAGCACGGGCGCAGTTGAGCGAGGACCAGTACCTACAGGAATACGAGTGTTCCTTTGAAGCCGCCATCCTCGGCGCGTTCTACGGTAAAGAAATGCGCGAGGCGCAAGATCAGGGACGCATCGGGCGCGTTAAGCATGACGAGCATTTGAAGGTCTATACCGCATGGGACTTGGGCTACAAAGACGATACCGCCATCTGGTTTTACCAAGTGCTGCGCGGTGAAGTGCGCGTCATCGACTTTTACTCGGTCAGCGGTGCGAGCATTGAGCAGATAGCGGACGCTGTGAAGGTAAAGCCTTACCGCTACGCCAAGCATTACCTTCCCCACGATGCCCGTGCAAAAACACTAGCGGCGGCTGGCAAAAGCATCATTGAACAACTGGCATCGCATCTGGGCTTTGCGAACCTTGCCGTGGTGCCTGAACTGTCCGTGCAGGACGGTATACAGGCGGTGCGTCAGGTCTTGCCGCGCTGTTGGTTCAACGAGGACGGGTGCAGGGACGGCATCGAAGCCCTGCGGCAGTATCAACGCGAGTACGACGAGGACAAGAAAGCGTTTAGGCAGACGCCGCGCCACGATTGGGCTTCGCATCCGGCAGACGCATTTCGTATGCTAGCATTGGCATACAGAGAGGACGCGCCGACAACGGAGCGCCCTGCGGAACCTCGACCGCTGATGGTCGGGCCAACCAACACCGCTACGCTCAACGATATGTGGGCGACGGCGCAGACGAGTCGGAGAACACGGATATGAGTACGGCTGATCCCTACCGCTTCCAATATGAAACGGTCGCGGCCTCGCAGACTAACCAAGTCCTCGGCGGCACGGGTGCAATCGGTGACTACCTGCACCGCGTTATCGTTGTTGTTAACACCGCTGCCACCTCGACGGTTACGATTCTCGACAACGCAATCACGGTCTTTACGATGCCTGCCAACACCTCGGTCGGCGTGTATAGCCTAGAGGTGAACGCTGTTAGCGCATCGGGTGCGTGGCGCGTGACCACGGGCGCGGGCGTGACTGTCGCCGCTGTGGGCATCTTCTCGGCGTAATGGCTGACCGTCGCCGCATCGCTGCTGCGCTGGAGTACCTCGGTGCCATGCGCGACCGGGCGGCAGAGTTCGGCTCTGGCGTAGCGGGCACGCTTGCCAATCGTGCGCGTGACGTTGGCGGGCTGGCGTATGAAGCCTTGACGAGCGACCCCAACATCGGACGGATGAACACGGCAGAGTTTGCCCAAGCCGCTGCCTCTCGCGCTCCTACGCCGCGTCTGGACGCCGCAGGGCAAGGGGCGGTGGAGTTAGGGCGGGCTGTCCTCACGCAACCTGTGCAGACGGGCAAGGCGCTTGTGCAAGGCGAGGTAGATCGTGCGCGTCAGGCGATGACCAGTCCCCGCGCTGCCGGTGAGTACGCGGGTTCGATGGTTGACCCGCTGCGCCTTGCGTCGGCGTTGCGCCGTGGGCCGATGCAGGAACTTGATGTTTACCACGGTACGCCGCATCGCTTTGAGCCGACCGAAGCCAACCCGTTAGGCGAGTTTGACGCTAGCAAGGTAGGCACGGGGGAGGGAGCACAGGCGTATGGGCATGGGGTTTATTTTGCGGAAACGCCGGATGTGGCGAAATCTTATAAAAAAGCAGGTATTGATAAAAACGACCCAATGTATGTGTCAACAGCGCGGCAATATGCGCTAGACCCGTTATTTGGAGAAACGCTTGCGGAAAAACTTGCTGATTTACGGCGCAATCCAAACGACCAATTTAATCAAAAAGTTGCTAATTACCTTGAAAAAAACTTTGATACGCTTCGAAATCAAAGCGGTTCTCTTTACAAAGCCGACCTCCCCGACGAGATGATCGACCGTATGCTCGATTGGGATAAGCCGTTGAGTGAGCAGCCGGAAATAGTTAAAGCATTAAGAAAAACTGGGTATTTGAAGGAAGCAATGCAAAAGGGCGGGTTTTCCGAAAGTGACATTGCAAGCGGGTTAATGGAAGGTAGGCATTTACTTTCAGCAAAACGAAGTGGCATGGCAGCAGAATCGGAAGCCTTAAGACAAGCAGGCATCCCCGGCGTTCGCTATTTTGACGCAGGCAGTCGCGGCGACACCGATGCAAGAACGCGCAACTTCGTCGTGTTCCCCGGTGAGGAAAAGAAGGTCAAAATCTTGAGGCGCGAATGATGGAAATTGAAACCAGCCCCGTGCAGAAGTGGCTCGGCGTCATCGCGTCGTATGACTCCGAGTTTGGCAAGTGGGAAGCGCGGGCGAAGAAGATTCTAAAGCGTTACCGCGATGACACTCGCGGGCAGACGAACAACGAAACCGCCAAGTTCAACATCCTTTGGTCAAACGTCCAGACGCTTGTGCCTGCGGTGTTCGCCCGGTTGCCGAAGGCCGATGTGTCGCGGCGGTTTGGCGACAACGATCCGGTGGGGCGTGTAGCGGCTACGCTTGTCGAGCGGGCGCTAGACTTTGAGATTGAGCATTACCCCGATTTCCGCTCTGCCATGCGGTATGCGGTCGAGGACAGGTTCCTCCCCGGTCGCGGCATCGCATGGGTGCGGTACGAGCCGCACGTTACGCGCATCGGCGTAGGCGATGAAGGGCTGCAGGCGACCGAGGATGTCGAGGGCGCGGATTTGGAGCGCATCGAATACGAGTGCGCCCCTGCTGACTATGTGCATTGGAAGGATTTTGGACACTCTACGGCGCGGACGTGGGAGGAAGTGACCTGCGTATGGCGGTGGGTGTACATGACCCATGAGGCCCTCGTAGAGCGTTTTGGCGAGGACAAGGCAAAGGTCATCCCGCTGGACTCTGGCCCGGAGCCGCTTAACGCCTACAACGAGCGCAAGCGGGTAAACAACCGCGCCAAGATATGCGAACTGTGGGACAAGACCACCAAGCGTGTGTTCTGGTTCTGCAAGGGCTACCCGCAAATTATCGACGAGCGCGATGACCCGCTTGGGTTGGAGGGCTTCTTCCCCTGCCCTCGCCCGCTGTACGCCACCACGACGAGCGACACGCTGGTTCCGGTGCCGGACTTCACGCTTTACCAAGACCAAGCCGCCGAGTTGGATATCCTGTCCGACCGCATCGACGGACTGGTAAAGGCGCTGCGCGTTCGCGGCGTGTATGACGCATCGCAACCGGCTTTGCAGCGATTGCTGACCGAGGGCGAGAACAATTCGCTTGTCCCGGTCGACAAGTGGATGGCGTTTAGCGAGAAGGGCGGGCTGAAGGGGTCGGTCGACCTGCTGCCTATCGATCAAATTGCCGGTGCGCTTATCCAATGCTATCAGGCCCGTGAGCAAATCAAGGGTCAGATTTACGAGATTACGGGTATTTCGGACATTATCCGGGGTCAGACTGCGGCGAATGAGACAGCGACGGCGCAGCAGATTAAGGGGCAGTACGCCTCGCTTCGCTTGCGGTCGATGCAAGAGGATGTGGCGCTCTTTGCCACGGAACTGTTGCGATTGAAGGCGCAGATTATCTGCACCAAGTTCCAGCCGCAGACCATCCTCGCGTACGCCGCTGCCGAGCAGATGAGCGATGCGGATAAGGCTGTCATCCCGCAGGCGCTAGAGTTGTTGCAGGACAGCCCGCTGCGTAACTTCCGCATCGACGTTGCTGCGGATAGCCTCGTCCAGATTGACGAAGCGCAGATGAAGCAAGACCGCATGGAATTCTTGCAGGCGTTCGGCGGGTTCATGCAACAGGCGTTGCCGGTCGCCGTTGCCCGTCCCGAGATGGCTCCGATAATGTCTGAACTGATGAAGTTCGGCGTTCAGGCGTTCAAGCAGGCGCGTCCGCTAGAGGGTGCTATTGAGCAGGCGATGGAGCAGATGAAGGCAACGCAGGGCCAGCCCTCGCCAGAGCAGCAGGCCGTAGAGGGTCAAGCGCAGGTCGAGCAGCAGAAGGCGCAAGTTCAGATGCAGTTGGAACAGGCGAAAATGCAGCAGGCGCAACAAGTTGAGGGCGCTAAATTGCAGATGGAGCAGCAGCGTATCGCCGCCGAGCAGCAGGCCGAGGCCCAGAAGATGCAGTTTGAGGCGCAGTTAAAGGCGCAGGAAATGCAGAACAAGACCGAGTTGGAGAAGTGGAAAGCCAATCTCGACGCGCAGACGAAAATCCTCGTGGCGCGTATTTCTGCTAATCCGGGTGCGGATATCCCCAACCTTGAAGCGCAAGCCTCTCAGACGCAGCAGATGGCGCAGGCTGTGGGTGGGGACTTGCAAAAGGTTATGATGGGCTTACAGCAGATGCAGACACAGCAGGCACAGCAACACGCCGAGACGCTTGCGTACTTGCAGACGGCTATGCAAGCGATGTACGCGCCAAAGCGTATTATTCGCGGCGCTGACGGTAGAGCAGCGGGCGTTGAGATTGTGCGCGATCAACAGGCGATAAATTGAGGTAAACATGGCTACTTACAACAAGTTCAATGCGTGGGCTGAAAACATGCCGGAAGGTGCCAACCTCGGCACCGACCAGTTCGTGATTGCCCTCTCCAACACCGCGCCGGTTGCGACCAACAGCGTGTTGGCTGATATCACGCAGATTTCGTATACCAATCTGTCCTCGCGCAACGTCACGACGACGAGCGCATCGCAGACAAGCGGCACCTTTACGCTTGTCCTTGCGGACTTGGTGATGACGGCATCTGGCGCTGTCGGCCCGTTCCGCTATGTCGTGCTGTTCGATGACACCGTGGCGGGTGACCCGCTTGTGGGCTGGTGGGACTACGGCTCGTCAATCACGATGGCAAGCGGTGAAACCTTCACGGTGGACTTCACCGGCGCTGCGATCACCCTGAGTTAAGCGTGATTCTCCTTACCTCCACGTCCGACCTCATCCGGCTCACGACGAGTGACGCTGGTGCGGTCCATGTGCAGGCGTCGTATGTAGACCTGTCTGGGTCTACGGTCACGCCGGGGCGCACGAATACCGTCATCTCGACGGCTACGACCACAACGGTGGTGGGGTCGCCTGCATCCTCGACGCAGCGCAACCTCAAGTCGCTCATCGTGTTCAACGATTCCGCGACCGCTGCGAACAAGGTCACGATTCTCCACACGGACGGCACCACGGCGGTGGACTTGTATCAGGTTTCGCTCCCGGCGCAAACGGGTGTGGTCTACACCGATGGTCAAGGCTGGACGCTCTACGGCAACACGCGCCCGACCAACACGCAGACCTTCAGCGCCAACGGCAACTGGAACAAGCCCACGGCCTTCACGCCGAAGGTGGTTCTGGTTCGCGCGTGGGGCGCGGGCGGTGGTGGCGGTGGCGGTGGAAGCCTGAGCACGGCTGTTGTCACGAAGGGCGGTGCAGGCGCGGGCGGTGCGTGTCGCGTGGAGGCCATCTTCACGGCTGACGCGCTGACCAATACGGTGAGCGTGACCATCGGCGCGGGCGGCTCTGCGGGCGCAGCGGGCGCTGCGGGTGCTGCTGGCGGCAACGGCGGGCAAGGTGGCAACACGACCTTCGGCTCGTACCTCACGGCCTACGGCGGTGGCGGTGGTGCGGGAGGTCAGATTTCGGCTTCGGCAACGGGCGGCGGTGGTGGTGGTGGGTGCCATGCTGCGGGCGGTTCCGGCTCAGGTTCAACCGCTGGCACGGGAGGAGTCCCGACAAGCACAGGCCCCGGCATCGCCGGTCAAGGAATCACCGGCACCAATGCCTCCTCGACCACGCATTACGGCTGGGAAGGCGGCGGTGGTGGCGGTGGTTCTTCGAGCACACCGGGAGGACTCGCAGGCGGCGGCTCCGTGTGGGGCGGCGGCGGCGGTGGATGTGGCGGGCATCGGAGCGCAACGCCTGCGGTCGTGGTGGCAACGGCTGGTGGTGCCAACGGTTCTGCTTTAGGCGGCGGCGGCGCGGCAGGCACGGGCGGCGCGACTCCCACGGCGGGCAGTCCCGGCTCGGCTACTAACGGCGTGGCAGGCGGTCAAGGCGGCGGTGGCGGTGGCTCGACGGTCACGGCCTCGACCAACGGCGCTGCGGGCGGCGCGGGCGGACTTGGCGGCGGCGCAGGTGGTGGCGGTGGCGCGGGCAACAACCCCGGCACGGGCGGCGCTGGAGGCGTTGGTGGCGACGGGTATTGCATCGTAATGGCGTGGTGACGCTGTGATTCTGCTTACCTCGACGGCAGACACGGTGCGGGTAGTGACGGGATCGGCAGGGACGATTTCCGTTCATGCGTCATTCGTTGACCTCTCCGGCACCACGGTCACGCCTGCCCGCACGAATACCGTCATCTCGACTGCGACCACGACCGATGTGGTTGCATCGCCCGCGTCATCGACGCAGCGCACGGTCAAGGTGCTGTCCGTGTTCAACGATGGCGCAAGCCAGACCGTGACGGTGCAGCACACGGACGGCACGACCACGGTTGACCTTTGGGCGGGTACGCTCGCCGCGCAGTCCGGAATCGTGTTTGATGAAGTTTGCGGGTGGAAACTGCTTGGCGCGGAAACGCCTGCCGACATCCAAACGTTCACGATGCCCGGTGGTCGCTGGAACAAGCCGACATCTTTTCAGCCGTCATTCGTGCTGATGAGAGCATGGGGCGGTGGCGGCGCAGGTGGTGGCGGCGCAAGCCTTGCGACTGCAAGTATTGCAAAGGGCGGCAGCGGCGGCGGCGCGGGAGCGATGGCGACTGCCATCTTCCCTGCGGCGCTTTTGCCTGATGCGCTCACGGTTGCGATTGGCGCGGGTGGAGTGGCCGCACTTCCAAGCATTGCTGGCGGTGCGGGTCAGGCTGGCGGCGCTGGACAGCCCACACGAATTGCGACATCAGGAAATGCGTCTGCCACAGGATTTTCCGCGTATTTGAATGTCGGCGGCGGCGGCGGCGGCCAAGGCGGCTCAAATACTCCCGCAGCAACCGTGGGCGGCACGGGCGCGTCCTCTCATTCGGGCGGCGCGGGGACTGTCTCAGGCGCTGGCTATTCGATGATTGGCATTACGGGCGTTAACAGCGCAACCGTCGGCCCCGCTTGGGAAGGCGGCGGCGCAGGCGGTGGTAGTAGTGCAACGCCCGCTTCGTTCGATGGTGGCTGTTCCCAATGGGGCGGCGGCGGCGGTGGCTCTGGTGGGCATCACAACGCAACTCCTGCTGTTGTCGATGCCTCTGCCGGTGGACTGACTGGCCCCACGGTCGGCTCGACTGCATCGGGCGG
>Ga0208050_1000182_pt1 | contig 11760 bp, 13 predicted proteins | sample LakMenEpi13Jun10_FD_150691 | JGI IMG/M metagenome (GOLD analysis project Ga0208050, IMG submission 150691) | Freshwater microbial communities from Lake Mendota, WI - 13JUN2010 deep hole epilimnion (SPAdes) | ecosystem: Environmental > Aquatic > Freshwater > Lake > Epilimnion/Euphotic zone ... | reverse complement strand
GCGCCCAGCTGGGCTGGCTGCTGTTTCCGGAGCAGCGGGCCGTGGAGATCTGGCCGGCCCGCCCTGAAGCCGGCGTGGCCACGGCACCGCAGCGGCTGGAGAACGCCACGCGCCTCGATGGCGGTGACGTGTTGCCGGGGCTGGTGCTGGAACTGCAGGAGATCTGGGCTAGCTAACCTGCCGCCATGGGACTGCGCGGCACGTTCTCGCTCAGCAACCCCACCCGGCCCGATCTGGCCGCAGGCTGGGGGCGGGTGCTGATGCCCTACGCCCTGGCCAGAAAGGATCCGAACGCCAGCCGGGAGTGGGCCTGGCAATGGGTGTTCCCCCAGCAGAACCGCTGGCGCGAAAGGGAATCGGGTGCCCAGGGCCGCCACCACCATGATCTACACGCCTGTGCTCAACCGTGGTCCGCTTGGGGTACGAAGCCCAGCCGACATTCTGTAACCCGCCGAACAGTTGGTTCTCGGACCCGTGAACCACGGCTAACTTGGTCGAGCGTTCTGGAAGACCCGTTGCAGGACAAAGAGTTGCAGGGCATGGCCCACTGGATGCCACAGTGGTTCTCGGAAGGAAACGGCCGGCAGGCTCTGGTTCTCGGAACCGTCCAATAAAGAGTTGGCCTGACTTCGTGGAAGTGGACCACGGAGAGCAGGCGAAGATGGAGCAGGAGCTCTTTGAAGGAAGCCTAATAGAGCAAGCTGCTTCATTTATGCTATATTCTCAAACCCTAAGAGACAAGGTACATGAAAGATGACTTTGCCACCGAACTAGAGGACTGGGCGAGAATGGGTTCTATCTGTTCGATTCGAGATGAATATGAAAATTGGCTCATGAGGCTCAATGTCTTTCTTCGCGCCATTGATTTAAATGATGTCGTTTCTGTAATCCAGGACCTTGGTGGGATTTCACCGACCACTGAGTGGAAGAAATACAGAGACCGCCAGTCTACCCATCTGAAGGGTGTTGCGCTGAAGCTAAGAACACTGGCCAAGACCAACCAAATAGCATCAGATAGTCCCGATGCTCCGGACTCTGCGAAAAAGAAGGTATCCGATACGCCAAGTAATCGTATATTTCTTGTTCATGGCCATGACGTGGCCGCCAAAGAGTCAGTAGCTCGGTTTATAGAAAAACTCTCTCTCATGCCGCTTATTCTTCACGAACAAGCGAACGAAGGACAAACAATCATTGAGAAATTCGAGTCGCATTCCAACGTGAACTTTGCTGTTGTTCTTCTTACGCCAGACGACATCGGGGCCAGCGCCAAATCAAAGGAAGCTTTAAGGCCAAGGGCAAGGCAGAATGTTGTTCTTGAATTGGGCTACTTTACTGGCAAGTTGGGAAGGCAACGAGTTTGTGCATTGTTTAGGCCAGGCGTGGAGGTGCCATCTGATTTTCATGGTGTCCTCTTCGTAGAACTTGACGAGCCCGGAGCCTGGAAGTCAAAGCTTGCCCAAGAATTTGTGACCGCTGGAATTCACATCAATCTGCAAGGTCTTCTGGGTTAGACAGTACGGCCAACAAGCCCTTCGAGTGGACAGGCCGCCATCAGCACTCAGCTACGCCTCCACAAGTTCCCTGCCTGCCACTCAAGGGCAGCGTTAGCCTTGAGCCAGTTTCACGGTCTGCCAAACATTGAGTAACGACGACAACACGGCCATGGCCAATGCGATTGCCGAACCCCTGGAAGACATCCTCGTAGCATTCCTCCTAATTGTGAAAGCTCTCCGAAGTCAGCCAGGGTTTATTAATGATATGTTTATACATGAAATCGAGGGCTTTCTTGAGCGAGATGACCTTTCGCCGACTATGCGCAAGATCTTATCATCGCTCTTGTGAGAAGAGTGAATTATGCCCGCTGACAAGCTAAGTGATGCCGAAGCTAAGCAGATATTGCTAAAATGGCCCACGCGAACCAACATTTGGCCAGCTCCTGGTGGCACCGGATACTGGTTGCAGGCTCAACCTAAGTCTGGCACCATTCCAGGGCCAAGATTATCTTCTCCAGGGGCAACTCAATTTCGCACACAGCCCGACGCCTTATGGGCATTTTTCCATCCGTTTAGCAGTTGCGACCTTGTGGCAGCAGAGGTGTGCGGAACTATCCAGAATCTTAATGACAAGCGGTCGCGTTACATACCATCAAGCCACAGTCTGGTGCTATCAGTATCTGCCAGTTGGCTAAATCAGACAATACCCATTCAGGGAGGGGGCCAACGAACTCGCTGGGAATCAACTGGGACATTGACAGTGGCTCCTGTCGCTGACTTGGTCCTGCCCGTTCGTCATCTACGTGTTCTCTATGCACTCCCTAACACGCTATATCACGTATGGTGCTCTGAGCACACTCCCACTGGCTATGAATTCTTCTCTCCTCATTCATCGCTGAGCAGCTATAATAGCCAACCATTTCAAGAGTTTTTAAAGAGGATGTCTATAGCTACTCAGTTCTATGTGACCCCTGGGAATGGCTAACATCCAGATACAGAAAGCGGGAGGCAGAGATGTTCTCATGTAGCGGATAATTCCTCCCGCTTCTGATCTGGGGCGTTGGGCACATATCAAAGCCCACTGCACTGTTACTACCTCTCTCTTCGAGAGGCTCAACCCTGCCTGAATCACCCTGCCCCTCCATGGGAAGAGGCGATCACCGACCGGCCTTGCTCCGATGGGATGTCTGCTGGCATCCTGAGGGCACCGAACTGCTCGCCCCGTTGATCTACGCCGCTGAGAACCCACTGAGCGACGCCGGCAGCAACGACGACCTTGCCGACGAGTTGCTCGGTGCGCTGACTGCCCTGGGTGGATCAGCGGGCAACGGCCGCCTGCGGGAAACCCTGGAGTGGGACGAAGCCAGTTACGAAGCGGTCAAGGCGGACCTGCTCAGCCGCCGACTGATCGTGTCCGGCCGTGGCCGTGGTGGTTCGGTGGCCCTAGCGGATGGATCGGAGCTGGAAGCCTCCGGCAACGGCCAGGCCCCAAGCCCCGCCCCCCGCACCCGCGCCCCCAACGGCACCCGCACCGCCTCGGCCCCCAGCTCCTTCGAGCAGGCGTTCCGCGCCATCGACGATTGCCTGCGCAAGGAGGCCGGCTGCGGCACCGAGCTCGACTACACCGAGCAGACCTCCTGGCTGCTGTTCCTCAAGTACCTCGACGGGCTCGAAGACGACCGGGCCGCCGTGGCGGCCCTAGAGGGTCGCAGCTACACACCCATCCTGGAGGAGCCCTACCGCTGGAGCCGCTGGGCGGCGCCGAAGAACGCGAGCGGCCAGCTGGATCACCACGCATCCCTCATCGGCGACGACCTGCGCGACTTCGTGAATGCGAAGTTGTTCCCCTACCTGGAGCGCTTCAAGCAGAGCGCCAGCGGGCCGAACACGATCGAGTACAAGATCGGCGAAATCTTCGGCGAACTGCGCAACAAGATCAGCAGCGGCTACAACCTGCGCGAAATCATCGATGGACTCGATGGCCTGCGCCTGCGCTCTCAGGCGGAGAAGCACGAGCTCTCGATGCTCTATGAGGAAAAGATCAAGCGCATGGGCAACGCCGGCCGCAACGGCGGTGAGTACTACACGCCCCGGCCCCTGATCCGCGCCATCGTGCAGGTGGTGAACCCGCAGATCGGTGAGTCGGTCTACGACCCGGCGGTGGGTTCCGCCGGCTTCCTGTGCGAAGCGTTTGAGTTCATGCGCAAGGGCGGATCCACCGGGGCAGAACTCAGCACCGCCGATCTCGACACGCTGCAAACCCGCACCTTCACCGGCAAGGAGAAGAAGAGCCTCGCCTATGTGATCGCGATCATGAACATGATCCTGCATGGCATCGAGGCGCCCAAGGTGCTGCACACCAACACCCTCACTGAAAACCTCAGCGATGTGCAGGAGCGGGACCGCTTCGATGTGATCCTCGCCAATCCGCCGTTCGGTGGCAGCGAACGCAAAGAGGTGCAGCAGAACTTCGAGATCCGCACCGGCGAAACCGCTTTTTTGTTTTTGCAGCACTTCATCCGCCTGCTGCGGGCCGGCGGCCGCGCCGGGGTGGTGATCAAGAACACGTTTCTCTCGAACACCGACAACGCCTCGGTGGCCCTACGCCAGAAGCTGCTGACGGATTGCAACCTGCACACGGTGCTCGACTGCCCCGGCGGCACCTTCCAGGGGGCGGGGGTGAAAACGGTGGTGCTGTTCTTCGAGAAGGGCGCGCCCACCCGCAAGGTGTGGTTCTACCAGCTCGATCCCGGCCGCAACCTTGGCAAGACCAACCCGCTCAATGACCGCGACCTGGCGGAGTTCGTGGAGCTGCAGAAGTCGTTTGCTGATTCGCCCAAGAGTTGGAGCGTCGACGTGGCGGAAATCGACCCGAAGACGTTTGAGCTTTCGAGCAAGAATCCGAATGGCCCGGAGGAAGACGCGCACCGCACTCCCGAGGACATTATGGACGAAATCACCGCGCTGGATGCCGAGAGCGCTGAAGTGCTAGCCATTATCAAGGCACTGCTATGAAAGCAGGATGGCAAACTAGTACTTTGGGTGACGTGCTGGCCGTCATCAGGAACGGCGTCAACTGCAAGCAAGTTAAGAGCGGCGATGGCGACAGGATTTCACGAATCGAGAGCATTTCGGATGCAACTTTCGATTCGCGTAAAGTCGGCTATGCTGAGTTGAGCGAGCGCGATAAGGAGAAGAATCGCCTTCAGCTGGGCGATATTCTTTTTAGTCACATCAATAGCGCAGTTCACGTCGGGAAAACGGCTGTGTTTGATTGCGAAGAGCCGGTTTATCACGGAGTGAATCTTTTGCTCATGCGCCCTAAAGAGGACGTGACTTCAGCCTACTTGAACTACACTTTGAAGTATCTCTTTCAGAGCGGCTATTGGCTCAGCGTGTGCAAGCAGTCTGTGAATCAGGCGAGCGTCAATCAGCAGGATGTATCCCGTGTCGAGATTCGTTATCCGAAGTCGCTTGCCGAGCAGCAGCGAATCGTCGCCCTGCTCGACGAAGCGTTTGCGGGCCTCGCCACCGCGAAAGCCAACGCCGAACAGAATCTCCAGAACGCCCGTGCACTCTTTGAGAGTCATCTTCAATCCGTCTTCAATCAGAGGGGAGAAGGCTGGGTTGATACGACGCTCGACATGATTTCGACCAACCTCGACAGTAGGCGAGTTCCCATCACCAAGAACGTCCGAAGCAGTGGCGAGTATCCCTACTACGGTGCGTCAGGCATCGTTGATTACGTTGCTGACTACATTTTCGAGGGCGACAATCTGTTGGTTTCTGAAGACGGGGCGAATCTGCTGGCGAGATCGACGCCCATCGCATTCTCCGTGAACGGTAGATATTGGGTCAATAACCACGCACACATTCTCCACTTTGAGAGCATGGCGACCCAGCGGTTCGTCGAGTTCTACTTAGAAAGTATCAAGCTTGATGAATTCATCACTGGTGCTGCACAGCCAAAGCTAAACCAGAGGGCGCTGAACGCGATTCCAATACCAATTCCAGAATCGATTGAGGAGCAGGCAAGGATTGTCAATGGAGTTGAGTCACTTCAGGAAGAAACCCAACGCCTCACCCGCCTCTACGAACGCAAACTCGCTGCCCTGGAGGAACTGAAGAAGTCCCTCCTGCACCAGGCGTTCAACGGCGAGCTCTGAGGGCGCAGGGCTGGGAGTCCTCGGTCGGCCCACCTACACTGAAGGCCTCAGCCCAGAGAACCCATGTCCGCCCCTGCGGTCACCCCCTCCACCAGTCGCTCTGAGGTGCTGGCGAGGCTGCGTCAGCACTACCCGGACTTGGCCTCCCAGTTCAAGGTGAGCAGCCTGGCGCTGTTTGGATCCTTCGCACGCGAGGAGCAAACTCCTGCCAGTGATGTGGATCTGCTGGTGAGTTTCGCCGAGCCCATTGGCTTCGGTTTCATGCACCTGGGCGATCGCCTGGAAGATCTCCTCGGTCGCAGGGTCGACCTGGTGGCCTCCGATGGGATCAAGGAGAACCGTCGCCCCTCCATCATGAGCAGCCTTATTCATGTCGCGCCGTGACTGGACCCTGTTTGTTGCCGACATTCAGCAGGCATGCGACAAGATCGGTGGCTATGTCAGTGGGATGAGTTTTGAAGACTTCTGCGCAGATACGCGAACTGTCGATGCCGTGGTTCGCAACCTTGAAATCATTGGTGAAGCCTCCAGTGGCATTCCTGATGACAAGAAGCTCCTGAAGCCTGAGATCGACTGGGCAGCCATCAGAGGGCTGCGCAACCGCATCGTTCACGAGTATTTCGGGCTCAGCCTCTCCGTGATCTGGGCCATCGTGCAGACCGATTTGCCGGTTCTTGCTCAGCAGCTCAGCTCCTGGTCGAACGAATCTCGATAGGGAACCAGAGGCCTTGGCCATGCACGCCTGTCCCGGACGATCCCCCCCGAGCACTGTGGTGGGCATCGACGTGGGCGGCGCTCTCAAGGGCTTCCATGCCGTGGCCCTCCGCGATGGCGCCTATGCCGGTCAGTTGGCCAGCCATGACGTTCAGGAACTCGCCAATTGGTGCCTTGTGACGATGTGCGCCAGCGTGATCGCCATCGATGCCCCCTGCCGCTGGAGCACCACTGGCCGCGCGCGTCCCTGCGAACGACAGTTGATGCAGCAGGGAATCTGCTGCTTCAAAACCTTCCCCCATGCCATCACCTGGCATCTGCGGAACGGGGAGGCGAAGGCTCGCCAGAAGCGGCCGCAGCGCACGGCCCTGCTCGCCCAGGCCGGAATCAACACCGAACTTCTTACGAGCATCGACCTGATCGATGCTGCGCTCTGCGCTCTCACCGCCCACCGTGTCGCCAGCGGTGCTGCCTGCCTTGCCTTTGGCGAGCCGGACACCGGCCTGATCGTGGTGCCCGAACGTCCTGGTGCCACGGGCGAGACGGGCCTGGATCGGCCAAACTTATCCGTATGACTGCCTCGGCCCGCCCTTCCAGCTATCACTACGTGGTGGGTAAGCAGCTGTTGCACACCATCCCGGCCGAGCTGATCCCATGAACGAGGCCGAAACCCGCGCCGAGCTGATTGATCCGCTGCTGGTGGCGGCCGGTTGGGGCGTGGTGGAGGGCAGCCGCATTCGCCGCGAGTTTCCGATCGCACCGGGGCGCATCGAGGGCGGCGGCCGCCGCGGCAAGTCCCTCAGCGCCGACTACGTGCTCAGCTACCGCAACACCGCCCTGGCGGTGGTGGAGGCCAAGGCCGATTCCCTGCCGCTCACCGAGGGGGTGGGCCAGGCCAAGGAATACGCCGCCAAGCTCCAGCTGCGCTTCACCTACGCCAGCAACGGCAAGGGCATCTACGCCATTGACAGGGAAACGGGCGAGGAGGGGGAGGCCGACTGCTTCCCCACGCCCCAGGAGCTGTGGGCGCGCACCTTCGCCGAAGAGAACGCCTGGCGCGATCGCTTCGCATCCATCCCCTACCCCGACAAGGGCGGCAGCTGGCAGATCCGCTTTTACCAGGAGATCGCCGTGAAGCGGGTGCTGGAGGCGATCGCCTCCGGCCAGAACCGCATCCTGCTCACGCTGGCCACCGGCACCGGCAAAACCTCGATCGCCTTCCAGATCCTCTGGAAGCTGTTTGCCGCCCGCTGGAACCTCAGTGGCGAGCCCACGCGCCGGCCCCGCATCCTCTTTCTGGCCGACCGCAACAACCTCGCCGATCAGGCCTTCAACGACTTCACCGCCTTTGCCGCCTTCGAGGAGAACGCCCTGGCGCGGATCGAACCCGATGACCTGCGCAAAAAGGGTCGGGTGCCCACCAACGCCAGCGTCTTCCTCACCATCTTCCAGACCTTCATGAGCGGCCCGCTGGTGGACGGCAAGCCCTCCCCCTGGTTTGGCCAGTACCCGGCCGATTTCTTCGACTTCATCGTGATCGATGAATGCCACCGCGGCGGCGCCAACAACGAATCCACTTGGCGCGGCATCCTTGAGTACTTCGCCCCTGCCGTGCAGCTGGGCCTCACCGCCACCCCCCGCCGCGCCGGCAACACCGACACCTACGCCTACTTCGGCGATCCGGTGTTCACTTACTCCCTCAAGGAGGGCATCAACGACGGCTTCCTCACCCCCTTCCGCGTTAAGCAGATTACCACCACTCTCGATGAATACGTCTACACGCCCGATGACACGGTGGTGGAAGGAGAGATCGAGGCCGGCAAGCTCTACAAGGAAGCCGACTTCAACAAAATCATCGAGATCAAACAGCGCGAACAGCAGCGGGTGGAGATCTTTCTGAGCCAGATCGATCAACGCCAGAAAACTCTGGTGTTCTGTGCCACCCAGGACCACGCCCTGGCGATCCGTGACCTGATCAACCAGCTCAAGACCAGCACCGATCCCAACTACTGCCAGCGGGTCACCGCCAACGACGGTGAACTGGGCAACACCTGGCTGCGGGCCTTCCAGGACAACGAAAAGACGATCCCCACCATCCTCACCACCTCGCAGAAACTCTCCACGGGGGTGGATGCCCGCAACGTGCGCAACATCGTGCTGCTGCGGCCGGTGAATTCGATGATCGAGTTCAAGCAGATCATCGGTCGTGGCACTCGCCTGTTCGACGGCAAGGAGTACTTCACCATCTACGACTTCGTGAAGGCCCACCATCACTTCAGTGATCCTGAGTGGGATGGCGAACCCCAAGAGCCCGAACCCGTTGGCCCCGGGCAAGCTCTGCCCCCACCTGAACCACCGGAACCCAAGGACCCCGACGGGGATCACGACACCAGCGGTCAGCCCCAACGCCAAAAGGCTCGCATCAAGCTGGGCGACGGCAAGGAACGCTCCATCCAGCACATGATGGTGACCAGCTTCTGGCACCCAGACGGCACACCGATGAGTTCCCAGCAGTTCCTGGAACTGCTCTATGGAAAACTGCCGGAGTTCGTGAAAGACGAAGCCGAGCTGCGGGAACTCTGGAGTTCCCCAGACACCCGCCGCAAGCTGCTGCAGGGCCTTGAGGAGAAGGGGTTTGGTGCAGCCCAGCTGGCCGAGATGCAGATGATCATCAATGCCGCGAACAGTGATCTTTTCGACGTGCTGGCCCATGTGGCCTATGCCCTGCAGCCCATCCCCCGTGAGGAGCGCGCTGCGCGTGCACGCCTTTACATCCATTCCAAATGCACGAGCAAGCAGCAGCTCTTCCTGAATTTTGTTCTCCAGCACTACGTGACGCTGGGTGTGCAGGAGCTGGCTCTGGAAAAGCTCACGCCATTGCTGCAACTCCGCTACCAGAACTCCATCGCTGATGCCGTCGCCGATCTGGGCAGACCAGAAGACATCGGCCAGCTCTTTTCAGGCTTCCAGAGGCATCTCTATGAGGCATCTGTCTGATTCATGCTTCGTTCTTGAAGGCCTGTAACTGCGAAAAGAAGGTTCCCAACAATCCAATGCATCTGACCCGCCACCAAAGACTTGCTGGCACACCCACCAGCTCATGGCGGGCAGGTGACCGGAAGCGTTCGAAGGATCAGAATAGTCAGACTGCGCACTTTGAACTACAAGCGTGCTTGTGGCTGACCTGGTCATCCGATCCGGGATGTGTATCTTACAGAACATGTGGTTATCGGACCCTCAAACCACCCCTATACTTGGCTATACGTCGTTAAGGAGCCCTGCACTGCAATGGTTTTCGAATGACCACCCCATGCTGCAGTGTGGTTTGCGGAAAAGGAGGGGTGCTTCGGCGTGGTTCTCGGAATCTCCCAATACATAGTTAGGCAGATTAAAATGCCCCCCATGATGACCATGCTTTCCTTGGAGCTCTACTACGAACAAGAAGTCGGTTTGGAGCTCGCCGATCGAGCGAAGGAGTCGTTGCGTGCGCTCGTGGCCAGGATCGCGCCACACATCGCTCTGGACATCGGTGTCGAGCTTGCGACAGGAATCAACGAGCGCACGATTCAGTTGCAGGACACATTACTGCGCGTTCCTTATCATCTGCCAAGCCAGTCGGGCCGTCAGAGTCTCTTGATTACGACGCGGCCGCTCTATGCCGAGGGCCGGGGCTGGCAGGGAGCGTGCGTAGTAAGTGCTTCCGCCCTGAATGAAAAGGAGGGGGCTGGTGGCAACATGGCAGATATTCTGATACACGAATGGATTCACAGTCTCGAGGGAAATGTGATCAACGGGCGACCCGTCCCGTTCGCTGACTTGGCAGAAGAACAAGGGTTCGCCCCAGAGATGGATAGCCAAGGTCGAAAGACGTGGCATGCCTGGTACCGCTACGTGCTCGGCTCGTGATTAACTTCACCAACGTCTCGGCACTGCCTAACACCCAGATACAGAAGCCGGGAGCAGGGGATAGCTCAAACGCCAAGGTTTTGGCCTGCTTCTGATCTGGAGCGTTCGGCGTCGAGCTCGCTGGCGTGCTGCAGCAGTTCCAGCGGGAGGTATGGGCGGCCTGAGGTGTCGCCCCGGCTCAGGGCAACACCCTTTCGGCCAGGGCGTTCAGGCGCCGATCGCTGCTGATCAGGCTGGCCGCTTCCCGCCGGGCCAGGGCCAGATAGAGACAGTCGTAGACCGGATGGTTGAGGTGGCAGGCGAGCGCCATGGCCTCGGCCAGCAGCTCCTGAGGGTCGAGATCGTTGAGCCGATCGGCCCGCTGGAGTTTCCAGAGGGTGTTGGCCAGCTCGGAGAGCATCAGCTCCGGAGCCAGCACCAGCGCGGCCCCACCGACCCGCTCGGCCAGTTCCGCGGCGGCGGGGTCAGCCAGGATCAGCCGCACGGCCGCCGAGGCATCGAGCACGCAGGCCAGGGCCATCAGCGCTCGCGGTCGGCGCGGATCAGATCCTCCGGTGTCGGATCCGCGCTCAGAGCAGCAGTGATCGGGCCCCGTCGTGAGATGCGATCGAGCACCTGGCGGCGGCGTTCACGGGGATCGCCGCCGGCGATGGCCTCCAGATCAGCCAGGGCCTGCTGGCTGAGACTGCGCTTATGGGTCTGGGCGCGGTGCTGCAGCAACCGGTGAAGCGGTTCCGGCAGGTCGCGGATCTGCAGGGATGGCATGAGGCTCTCAAGCACAGATCAACTGTAGGCTTCTTGCATGTGTTGTGCATGCAGATAACTTGTCCGCTGATCAGCGAACCCGTTTAGTGTTATTCATTAATAACTCAGGTTTATCGACGACCCAGGGGAGATGACGATCGCTCCGCCTGCTGTCGCTCCAGCCGCGCCCGAAGCTGCTGGCACCGCCCTGGCGCCGTTGCTGCTCCCCCATGATCTGCGGCTGACGCCCGAGCAGTTCACGCTGGTGTGCGAAGCCAACCCTGACGCGGTCTTGGAACTGGCAGCCGATGGCCAGCTGATCACGATGACCCCCACTGGAGGCGAGACAGGTCGCCGCAACACACGCCTGCTGACCCGGCTGCAGTCCTGGGCCGATCTGCAGGGAGGCTGGGAGGTGTTCGACAGCTCCACCGGCTTCCGCCTTCCTGATGACTCCGTCCTGAGTCCGGATGCGTGCGTGGTGAAACAGGAGCGCTGGCAGGCGTTGAGCCCTGAGCAGCGGCGCACGTTCCCACCCCTCTGCCCCGATCTGGTGATCGAGCTGGCCAGTGCTTCAGATTCAGGCCCCCGTGGCTCCGAAGCCCTGCGCCGCAAGATGGCGCTCTACCAGGCCAATGGCGCCCAGCTGGGCTGGCTGCTGTTTCCGGAGCAGCGGGCCGTGGAGATCTGGCCGGCCCGCCCTGAAGCCGGCGTGGCCACGGCACCGCAGCGGCTGG
>Ga0208050_1000181_pt1 | contig 11932 bp, 20 predicted proteins | sample LakMenEpi13Jun10_FD_150691 | JGI IMG/M metagenome (GOLD analysis project Ga0208050, IMG submission 150691) | Freshwater microbial communities from Lake Mendota, WI - 13JUN2010 deep hole epilimnion (SPAdes) | ecosystem: Environmental > Aquatic > Freshwater > Lake > Epilimnion/Euphotic zone ... | reverse complement strand
AGCCATCCTGTCAATGCCCAGGTTGAGTTTTACGGCCAACCATTTCGCCTGGGCTCAGGCACTCATGCCGCTCGGCATTCGCCCCACGATGGGCACTGGTGCGTTCTGGAGCCAGGTAAACACCCGCGTGATGGAGCAGTTCATCGACAAGGCCGAATACCTGCTGGCCATCGACTACGACACGTTCTTCACGAAGGAAGACATCGAGCACCTCTTCGCCCTGGCGATGACCTTCCAGTGCGACGCCATCACGGGCCTGCAGACGAAGCGGGAGGACGGCCGCCCAATGCTCACGCTGAAGGGCACGCTGGACAATCCGCCGCCAGACGGCAGCACGAAGGTGGACGCGACATGGTTTGCCGAGCCCGTTCAGGAAGTGGACACGGCACACTTTGGACTCACGGTCATCAGCACGGCCGCCCTAAAGCGGTGCAGAAAACCGTGGTTCTGGAGCAAGCCCGGCCCTGACAACTCGTGGAACGATGGCCGCACGGATGACGATATCTGGTTCTGGCGGAACTGGCGTGAAAGCGGGAACAAGGTTTTTATCACGCCCCGCGTTGTGCTAGGCCACGGCGAGTACGTGGTCACGTGGCCCGGCAAGAACCTCGGAACGCCTGTTTTCCAGTGGGCCACGGAGTTCACGAACACGCTGAAACGGCCGGAATCTGCATGGAGCGTGCCGCAATGAAGAAACTGAAGTTCACCCGCTCGTGGCGTGGCTACCGCAGAGGCCAGGTGGTGGAGATCCCCGGCGGGCTCGCCACCCAGCTGCTCGCTCAGCGGGTCGCAGTCGAGGACCGGCAGCAGGAGCTCGAGACGGCCGCCATTGACCACCAGGCCGAGACGGCCGACGCAACGCCACGCAAGCGAGGTAGACCACGTGCAATACAGAAGCCTGACTCGTCAGACGCCGCCAGCGGTTGAGCCCGTTACGCTCGCCGAGGCTAAGGCCCATTTGAGGGTCGATACCAGCGACGATGATGCGTATGTCCAAAATCTCGTGACTTCAGCCCGCGAGTGGTGCGAGCAGTACCTTGACCGCACGCTGGTGCACACCCAGTGGGTGATGCGGTTCGACAAGTTCCCCGACAGCGGCATTGAGCCGGTCGAGTTGCCCCGGCCGCCGATGGTGATGAGCGGCACGGCCACGGCCGTCACGGTGACCTTCACGCAGGAGGCCGGGCCGACGAGCACGTACAGTACGGCCGAGTACCGGGTTGACCGGAATGCCACGCCGGGGGCCATCCTGCCCATCTACGGCAGCACGTGGACGCCGCACCGGCAGGATGACAACGCCATCAGCGTGACGTGGTGGGCTGGCTACGGGGCCACGGGCTCGAGCGTCCCGGCGGCGATCCGGCACGCCATCTTGATGCTGGTTGGCCACTGGTACGAGTTTCGCACTAGCGTGCTCACCGGCAGCATTTCCAAGGAAGTCGAGTTTGGCGTCAAGTCCCTGCTCGACTCGCAACGCTGGGGCTCCTACCGATGATCGACGCCGGCAAGCTCCGCGAGCGTGTCACGGTGCAGATTGCCAGCGGTGCAACCAACACGCTTGGCGAGACTGTCCTTTCGTGGAGCAACTCGTCGGCCGTGTGGGCCAGCGTGGAAGGCGTCTCGGCCCGCGAGGCCATGCTTGCTGGCCAAGAGCAGACGCAGTTGACGCACCGAGTGCGGCTGCGATACCTGCCGGGCCTGACGCAGTCCATGCGGTTCTCGTGGCGCAGCCGCACGCTGGAGATCGTCAGCCTGCTCGAGCATGGCAACCGCAGCGAGCACGAAGCCGTCTGTTCGGAGCGTACCGATGGCTGAGACGGTCGGCATCCGCATCACGATGAACGTGCCTGGGCTTGAGCGTCTGCGGGCGGCGTTTGAGGGGTTGCCGAAAACCCTTGCCGCCAAGCACATGGCCGCCGGCCTGAAGCGTGCGGCAGAGCAAGGCGGGACGCTGGCGGCCCTAAAGGCAAACACGCCGAAAGGCGAGACAGGCAATCTTCGCCGATCCATTGCCGTCAAAACCAAGAAGTACCCACGCACGGGCGTTGGCATTGCCATCCTGGGCTACAAGAGCGGCCGCAAGATGAACGAGCCGTATGACAACACCAAGCTCGGCTACCACCAGGGGCTGGTTGAGTTCGGCACCAAGGAGCGGTTCAGGAAAACAAAGGACGGACGCCTAGTCTCGACCGGGAAGATGCCGGTGGGCGGGCGGTTCGGTCGGCCGCCAGTGCGTTCTGCGTGGGAGCAAACCCGCAGCAACGTTGAAGGGATGCTTGTTGCCGAGATGGAAAAGGCATTCAACGCTGCCGTCAAAGAACTGGCGTTCCAGAGCATCGCTAGGGGGCCGCTATGAAGTCTCCAGAGTTCGTTCTTCGCACGGCCCTCGTCAACGCCACGGCTGTGAACTCGCTCATCAGCGGTCGCATATACCCGCTGCGGTACGTGGGGCCGCAGAAGATCGCCTACCCGCTGCTCATCTGGCGGCGGGCCAGGATTGAGCGTCAGCAGGCGTTCAATGCCCCGGTCGGTGTGCCGCGGGTAACGATGGAGCTTTTCGCCTATGGCGAAACGTACGAGTCTGCACGGGACTTGGCCGACAAGTGCCGGGTCGTTCTGGATGGCTACGGCGGCACCCTTGACAATACGGAAGTGAAGCAGACGGCCCTCATTGACGAGGCCGATGACTTGGTGGAAGTCGAGGGTGCTGAGTCGCCCCTCTACTTGGTGAAACAGACCTACGACATCTGGTGGCAGGAGACATAGTCAGCCATGGCAACCACGCCTCATGATTCGACTGGCACGAGCTTTTCGTTCCCCGGTTTCACCGGCTCGATCACTGGCCTGACGTGGACCGTGGCCGACAACGCCGGCCAGGACAACATCGACATTTCGCACCTCGGCCAGACCACCGGGGCCACCGTGCTGACTCAGTCCCGCCCGCTCAAGGGCACTGCCGGCGACACCGGCAAGACCGTGAGCATTGAGTTCATCGGAACCGGGATGCTCGCTCAGGGTGCCACTGGCACGCTCAGCGTCAGCGGCCCGATCTCAATCAGCGGCGGTGCGACGTGCAACAGCTGCACGATCACGCTGGCTGTCAACGACGTGGTCAAGGGCTCGGCCGAGTTCCAGTACAGCTGAGCCACGGAGGGGTCCGTGGCCACGTACAGCACAGGGATCACGGCGACCTTCGGCAGCACTACGTTCACGGAGGTCACAGACCTTGCGTGGACGTATGGCGGCGCTCTGCCGCGAGGCCGCAGCGTCGTCTGGACAGACGATGTTGGCAGCGTGTCTCTCACCTGCCTCGGCTCGGCTGGCGTTTCGACTGCCAGCTATGGCGTTCGCAACGACCTGACCATCAGCGGCGGCGGAGCCAACTTGACGTGCAAGGCAGTCTATGAGGGCTTGAGCGTCTCGCCCGAGTTGAACGGCGTGACCCGTTACACCGTGACGTTCAAGATTCTCGACGGGTGAAACCAATGGCATTGACGAAAGAGCAGATCCTCGCGGCGGATGACATGGGGCTCATGGAGATAAAGGTGCCCGAGTGGGGCGGTTCCGTGTTCTGCCGCGTCATGTCGTGCGGCGAGCGTGACGCCTACGAAAACGATTGGGTGCTCAACAAGAACAAAGGCGTGGAAAACTTTCGCACCAAGTTCTTGGCAAAGTGCTTGTGCGACGAGAAGGGGGAGCTGCTCTTCCCCGGTGACGAAGGCGTACAGGCATTGGCGAAGAAGTCGAGCAAGGTGCTCGGCCGCATCTGGACGCAGGCCATGGAGCACAACGCTCTTACCGACAAAGACGTGGAGGAGCTCGCAAAAAACTAGCCATCCGCCCGACGAAGCGATTCATATTTCGTCTGGCGGGTTTCCTTGGCATGACGGTCAAGCAGTTGATGCGGGACATGGACTCCCGCGAACTCAGCGAATGGATGGCGTACCACCGCTTCTATTCGCCGCTGCCTGACACCTGGCGGGAAACCGGATTGCTGGCTAGTGCTGCACTGGCTCCGTATTGCCAGCGAGGCAAGACTCCGAAGGCGGAAGATTTCGTACCGATTGAAAAGGCACCGCAGCATGACCTTCAACTGCTCGAGCAGCTGGAGGGACTGAAGCAAGCAATGGGCAAGTAATGGCGACGCAGATCGGACTTGGCGTGCAGTTCACGGCAAATGCCAGTGGCATGACCAAGGGTCTGTCGCAGGTGGATCGCCAGCTGCAACGGCTCGGGCAGCAGGCCAGCGGTGCCGCGTCGCTGTTCGACTCGTTCACCAGATCCAGCGAGGCGGCGGTTGCGGCCCAGCAGAAGGTTGCCACCGACCTGGCGTTTCTGAATAGTGCATTCCGCACAGGCCAAGTCTCGGCAGAGCAGTACGCCGCTGAACTCAAGGCAATCGTGAACGACGCCAACGCTTCGGCTGCGGCTTTTGCCGAGGGTGCTCGTGTCACGCAACAGGTGGCGACTGCCGAGGAGAAGCGGGCCGCCACGCTCGCTCGGCTGAGCGAACTGCTGCAGCAGGGTGCCATATCGCAGCAGACCTATGAGCGGGCTGCGGCCGATGCGAGCGGTGCGAACGAGGCGGCCGCAAAGGCTGAGGCAGACCGTGCAAGTGCGTTGGCCCGTGCCGCACAGATCACGCAGGCCAACCTGTCTCCGCAGCAGAAATACGACCAAGAGGTGCTTGAGCTCAATCAGCACCTAGCGGCGGGACGAATCACGCAGGACACGTACAACGCTGCCCTGCAGCGGTCGGCTCAGAGTTTTGCCAAGGCAACGGTGGCCGCAGCCAGATACGACGCCGCTGCAGACGCGGCCGGCAGTGGCAACACCCTGGCGTTCAACGAATTGACAGGCCTGCTGTCGGCACTGCCAGGCCCTATCGGCAACGTGGCTGGCCGGCTTTCTGGTCTGTCATCTGCTGCCGAGGGGCTCAATCGCGTCTTCTCTGGGGCTGGTGGCGGTTTGCAGGCATTCGCCGGGCAGATCGCCACGCTGGTCAATCCGACAACGCTGGCCATCGGTGCGTTCACCGCGTTCACGGCGGCTGGCGTGGCGGTTGCCAAAAACCTCGTCGCACTGGACGGCGAAGTCGAGCGGCTCGGGCAGTTGGCTGAACGTGTCGGAGTTTCGTTCCAGTTCATACAGGTGCTAGACGCCGCAGCCAAGGCGTCGGGCTCAAGCGTTGAGTCGCTGGGCGGTGCGTTCAACAAGTTCCTGCGGTCGCTCGGAGACGCTCGGAACGGCTCCAAGGCTGCGGCGGATGCGTTCCGCACGCTTGGCATCTCGAGTGACGATCTGCAGAACAAGTCGCCGGAAGAGTTGTTCCAGCAGATGGCCCGTGCCATTTCTGGAATTACAGACCCAGCCGACCGTGCGTCTGTGGCCATGGACTTGTTCGGCAAGTCTGGCACGGAACTGCTGCCCATCTTCGCATCGCTCGACCAGGCAGCGGCCGACCTTGAGCGGATCGGCGGGGCCATCACTGACAAGCAGGCCGAGCAGATCAAACGCTTTGGAGACGAGCTCGACCGGGCCGCTTTGGCATCGCAGGGCGCCAGCAATCAGATCACTGCGTCATTCGCCAACGCCGCAGCCGACGTGACAGGCGGGGCGAACGTGATTCTGGAGTCGATCACGAAGCTCACGTCTGCCTTCCCTGATCTTGGGCAGGCCGCCGCTGATGCAATCGTGCAGCAGATACCAGGGCTCAACGTCCTGCAGTTCTTCGGGCAGCTGCGGGATCTCTTGGGCGGCGTCGAGGTTGCAGCAACCGAGGTGCAGGCCGAGATCCGCAGCATTGAGCCGCCCGAAGGATTTGAGACCTTCGTGGATCAGATTAGCCAAACGCAGAGTCTCTTGAATGATGCAATCGCTGAGTCTGCCGCATTCGGGCAGGCTGGCTTTGAGGCTGCGTATGAGTTCCAAGAAGCACTTAAGCGGCTTCAAGAGCAGGCCGCCAACGGCATTCTGAATGAGACTGCCTACAAGCAGGAAGTAGAAACCGCCACGGCCGCGTACCGTTCGCAGATCGACACCATCAAGGACGCCGCCAAAGAGGAGGAGCGAAAGGCCGAAGCGGCGAGGCGTTCTGCGGAAGCGGCCATTGAGGCAGACCAGCGGCGCGTTGATTCGGCAATTGAGCGACAGCGTGTGGAAAACGAGTTCGGCGGCGACAACCGGCGAGCCGAGGCCGCAGAGACAGTGCTTGCGATTGAACGCGAGATCATCCGCGTTCAGGAAGAGTTGGCGGCGGCAAGGGCTGCAAACGACCAGGCTGCCGCAGATGCCGCTGCTGCACGCCTGGCTCAACTTGACCAGGCCGAGGCCCGCGAGCGAGACATAGCGACAGGGGCTGCGAAGGCCCGCGAGGAAGCCGAAAAGGTAGCCGCCAAGGCGGCAGATGATCGGCTGCGGCAGGAAGAGGAGCAGCAGCGGAAAATTGCCGACCTTAGGGAGCGTCTGGCTGAGCGGCTGCAGGAGATCGAGGCCGACCGATTGGACGCCTTGTCTCGCCGTTCGCAGCAGGCTCTTGAAGGCAACGACATCCGCACCAGTGCTGGTGCGTCCCAGTTCCTTGCCTTGGCGACCGGCCGCGAAGATCCTGCCGTTGACGAGTACCGCAAGCAGCTGCGGGAGCTTCAGGAAATTAGGCGTGAGATCGTCAAGGCAAATGCGGCACCCGTGGAGATTGCAGGCTGATGGCCGTCATCTCCTACCGTGAAGTCATCCCACGCACGTTCTCGCATAAGTTCGGCGAAAGCCCAACGGCGGAGATCAAGTACGCCGTCACGGTTGACGAGCCGACGGCGACGCAGGCCGTCATCAACGCCATCGGCATCGTGCACGGGTCGCAGCACCCAGAGTATTCGTATCTTCGGATGCTTGACGCATCGGTCACGGAGACCGACCGTCATCACGTAGAGATCACATACCGCTACGATCTGCCGCAGCAAGAAAACCCGGACCCGAATCCGCTTGCTCGGCCAGACGTGTGGACGTTTTCCACTGGTGGTGCCCAAGTGCCGGCGCTTGTTTACTACGACGGCAACGGCAACGCAACAAAGAAGCCTCTACAAAATACGGCCAAGGATTTTTTCGAGGGGCTCACCACGCTCGAAGCAGAGGTGCGTGCCACGATCTCAGGAAATCGGGCCGAGTTTCCGCTGGCTGACGCGGCAGCCGTGACCAACAGCGTGAACTCGTCTGCGTACCTTGGCGGTGCCGCTCACTCGTGGCTGTGCTCTGGCATCAGCGGCCAGCAAGCCACAGAAGTTGTAAACGACACGGAGATTCGTTACTGGCAGGTCACGGTTGAGCTTGTCTATCGCGCCAGCACGCATAACCTCATGCTTCCAAACGTCGGGTGGAATTATCTTGATGGTGGCGAGAAAAAGCGCGCGTGGGTCAAGGATCCCGAGAACGGCGAGCGTGTTGCGTCTGGCTCGCCGCGCGCCCTTACGGAAAACGGCGGGCTAAAAGCCGACGATCAAGAGCCAGACATCCTGACTCGCCGCGTGTATCCAGAGGCAGACTTTTCAAACTACTTCGGCGAGCCGCCGTTCTAGAGGTGAACTATGTCTTTTAACCAGGGCACATCTTCTGGCAGTTTGTCGTTTCGCCCAGCGAAGTTCGACGTTGAGTGGGACGGCACGAGTGAGGCGAAAGCGTCGTTTTCGCTAGCGTGCAACGAAGCAGGGGCGTCGTATGCCGCAAAGGCGTACAGGGTTTTCACGAGCAGCGGCAATGCGAGGTGCGTGGAAGGTTCTGGTAGCCCATCGCATGCGTGGGCAAGGGGCGACAGGTACTATTCTTTGAGTGGCTGCGACCAAGTCTTCGCCAGCGACATCTCCTTGCCGGCCACAGTTTCTAGCGGCGTGGCGACCATCGTGTTTTCGTCTGTGACGCCGACAACGCAAACGTATGCCTGGCAACTCACCGCCACGAAAGGCACTTCCACTCGCGTTGTCATTGCAGGAAAGATCACGCCAATTGGCTTGAATCCGTATAAGTCTGCTTCTGGAAACATCAGCTTGGTTTCTGGAACAACCGCCTACGGGTGCATCTAATGGCCAGGCGTCCAGACGGCAAGGCCGCCAGAACTGAGCGGGTGACATTCACTCGCCCAGCCGCTGATCGCATTGCCAAGGTCGTACGAACAGTTGAGCAGGGTGACCGTGGTGCGGAGCCGCTGCGGTTTGAGCGACTTGGCGGCGGCGCTGGGGCAACGATTCGCGTGGCCACCTTCACTGGCGTGTGGGCCACAGGCACCACGCACGTGGTGAACCTCGGTGCCCCGTCTGGCACAAGCACCTCGAGCACGGCCGCTGCGTACAACGCCTTTCTGCCGCTCTATGCGGAGTCGCCAGTGCAGTGCCTGCTCGGCAAGCCGAGGCCCACAAGCGAGGCGGCGTGGCATCTGCTCAACGTCAACCTCGCCACGCTCGGCGGGTTCCAGGCTGGCGAGATTCAGCTGTTCGGCCACACCACGTCCACTGGCGGCTATGTGCAGTGGTACTCGATCACCACCTGCTCAACGGCTGCCGCATGACGCTCATCACGTTTCAGGACGGCCAGCCCGTCATGCGTGACGGGAAGATCGGGACCGAGCAGGAGTGCTGCTGCGAACAGTGCTGCGTGACATTGTACGCCAATGCCAACATCGCTGGTGCCTACCAAGAGGATTGGGACAACTGTTTCAAGCCAGTGTGGGAAACGATCCAGGGACGATTGGCCGATGCAGGATGGACCGCAACTATCAACGAGTCGCCTGGCGTTGACCCAAACGGAGACCCGCTTGTGCTTGTCAGCATGACCATTGAGCCGTGCTGCGGATTGAGTTGTGCGGACATCATCGGCAGCATTGAAGGGCCAGACGCGAACGATGCGTACAGCGTGGCAGACGGTGATGGGTGGGTAGATACGCAATCGTTTGAGTTGTTCGATAGGCCGTGCGGTTTCATTAGTTTTGGCGAAATAGTTGTTGGCGGCTGCTGCGGACTGTTTACGCAAGTCAACCCCAACCTTACTTCGCTGAAAGTCAGCTTTGCTGGCGGCGTCGGTGACGGCAACAGTGCGTGGATCCCCGTCTGCAACCCGCTGCCATGATCCGCTGCCGCCTCGCCCATCTTGAGGCCCGGTGCCGCGAGCGTGGTTACACGCTCGAGCAGGTGCGGCCGTGCATCGTCAGCCAAGACGGCGACCGCCTGGTGGTGGACGAGACGCACCCGGCGTACCCGCGAGCGAAGCCCGGCCTTGGTGACATGGTTGCCGCCGGGCTCGACGCCGTGGGCATCACGAAGCAACGGGTCCAGGCGGTGGCCTCGGCCGTTGGTGTCAAGGACTGCGGATGCAAGAAGCGGCAGGACAAGCTCAACGAGTTGGGCCGCAAGTTCGGCATCGGTTGACGCCACCGCTAGGGTGGCGGGTGAAAGGACTCCTGCCGTGGCTCCGTGGCTCATCGCCCTAACGGGCGTCATCTATCTGTGGGTGGCCGGCGACCTGTGGTGGCACGGCAAGACCGGACTGGCCCTCGCATACCTCGGGTACTCGGCAGCCAACTACGGTTTGTGGATGGCGGCGAAAGGGTGAGCCATGCCAGACGATCACAACGTCAAGATCGACGGCAAGCGGTGGCTGCTGCGATTCACCAAGCTCACCGGCGACGCTGCCGGCTGGACGTTCTTTGACAACGCCGCACGGCCCCGCATCCTCATTGACGAGCGTGCCCGTGGGTGGTCCCGCATCGAGACCATCCTGCACGAGATTGCCCACGCGACGCTAGGGCCGAGCATCAGCGAGGAGGCCGTCACCGAGTTGGCCAAGGTGCAGCGGCGTGTCCTTTCGATGCTCTACACCATGACCCCAAAGGAGTGAGCATGGCCAAGTCAACGCTGCTATCGGCCGTCGAGTCTGGCGTGCGTGACCACCTGCCGTGGCTCTCTCGTCTGCCGAAGGCCGCCGTCGCTGAACTTGAGGAACTGCGTGAGCGGTACAAGACCGGGACGCTCGGGCCGAAACCATACGTCGTGGCCCGGCTGGCGATCCAAGCCGGCAAGGCGAATGGATGGTCGATGCCTTCTGAAAAGGTGGTCGCACGATGGCTAAAAAGCTAGCAGACGAAGTGGCCAACGAGCTCGACGCTGCCCAGCAACTCGCAGCCGATGCGGAGTTGGCCCGGCTGCGGTCTGATGTGGCGTCGCTGAGGGGGCGGTACAAGGCTGCCCTGCAGCAGATCGACCGCGAGCGTGAGCGGGCAGACGCCCTGGTGTCGCTCAAGGGCATCGCCCCGAAGCGGGCCTTGACCAAAACTGTCAAAGGCAAGCGGCATGCCGGCACGATGGTGCTGCTCATCAGCGACGTTCACTGCGAAGAAACCGTGCGATCTGAGGCCGTCAATGGCACCAATGCCTATGACCTCGACGTGTGCGATGCCCGCATGGCTGAACTGCAGCAGCGGTTCTTGGCGATGCTTGAGCACGAGCGTGGGCTGGCCAGCATCGACCGCGTCGTGCTCTGGCTTGGCGGCGACATGATCTCGGGCATGATCCACCCTGAGCTCGCCGAGGAGAACAGCCTGCACCCGCTGGCCGCCATCCGTTGGATTGGCGAGCGGCTGCGTGGGTTTGTGGATGCCGTCTCGGACAACGCCAAGGAAGTCATCGTGGCCACGTCGTGCGGCAACCACGGGCGAACGACCGAGAAGCTCCGCACCAACGAGGCCGACACGTCCTACGAGCAGCACCTGTATCTGACGATGCGGGCCGCCGAGTCACGGAAAAACGTACGGTGGCATATTGGCGAAGGGCATCTCAACTATCTCGACCTTGACGGGTTCGCCATGCGGTTCTGTCATGGTCACGCCGTGAAGTTTCAGGGCGGCATCGGTGGCGTGCATGTGCCACTCAAGAAGGCCATTGCGGCGTGGGACACGACGCAGCGGGCCGACTTGACGTGCATCGGACATTGGCACCAGTTCAGCGTCGGCCGCAACTACGTCACGAATGGCAGTGTCATCGGGCCTTCGGCGTACAGCGTGAGGATCAAGGCCGAAGGCGGCGAGCATCCGTGCCAGGCCGCCATCGTGATTGACCACGAGCGGAACGAGATGACGAAGGCGTACAGAATCTTTTGTGACCGCGACTTACGAAAGGCAAAGGAATGAGCACGACCCTTGAGGACAGCACCGCAGCGATCCGCTCCGCAGTTTCCGCACGCATGGCGGCAACGCCGGCCGATGACCCGAAGATGGTGGGATACGAGCCGTCGTGCTGCGAAGGCGAGCGGCTGTGCGGTGACGGTGTCCTGAGCGAGACGTACGCCGAATGGAATCCGCCAACGCCTAAGTATCGCCCCGGCACCGATTCATTCGTGGCCGTGCTCGAGGAACTCCGGTCGCTGCACATGCGGAAAACCATGGACTACGGCGTCGATGAGGATGCCCTGGCCAACATCCGCAACTCGGCCGACGTAATTAACGTCCCTGCCTACGCTGGCTGCGTGCTGCGGATGGCCGACAAGATGCAGCGGCTGCGGTCGTTCTTTCGCCGTGGCGAGGTCGAGTTCGACGGCGTAGAGGACACGCTGCTAGACATTGCGGCGTATGCAGCGATTGCCTTGGTGGTGTACCGGGAGCACGCTCGTGGCTGAGCCGCTCTCCGACGCCTACCTGCTTGAGTGCGAGATGCGAGCCCGCAAGTTCTCTGGTGCATTTACCGGAACAAGCGGGACGCTTGCGGCCGACGTGCTACGGCTGCTCGCCGAGCTCTCGCGTGTGAAGGGCCGGCTCGCCGTGACCATTGCCCAGCGTGATGAGTTGCCGTCGCTGTCACACATTCGCGGAGATTGAGCCGGGCGGCGGGTTGAGCGGCGCGGGCTTTATCCTTTCCCCCACGCCGCTCCCCGCTTGCTCGGTTCAAGCCGCCGGCGG
>Ga0208050_1000180_pt1 | contig 11935 bp, 14 predicted proteins | sample LakMenEpi13Jun10_FD_150691 | JGI IMG/M metagenome (GOLD analysis project Ga0208050, IMG submission 150691) | Freshwater microbial communities from Lake Mendota, WI - 13JUN2010 deep hole epilimnion (SPAdes) | ecosystem: Environmental > Aquatic > Freshwater > Lake > Epilimnion/Euphotic zone ... | reverse complement strand
CCGGCATTTCCCCCAGCCAGCGGGTGTCATTGAGCAACGCCTCCGCGAGCTTGGGATTCCACTGCGGCAGGCTGCGCCATTCCTCCAGGCTGTACACCAGCAGATCGCAGGCCAGCGGCAGCGAACTGGTATCCCAACGGCGCAGCCGGTTCCAGATCGGTTCGTCGCAGCGCTGCAGGATCAGCAGCAGATCGAGATCGCTGCCCACGCCGGCTGTGCCCCGGCCGTAGGAGCCGAAAACACCCACCGCCACGAGGTCGGGATGGTCGCTGATCTGCTGGGCAGCCCAACGTCCCGCCTGCTCCAGCACCTCAGCGGCGGCTGGCCAGCGCCGCACGGATCCACTCGGTGATGGCACGGGCATGAAGGAGGGCCTGCTCGCTCTGCAGTCTGCCGAAATGCTCACCCGGTGTGCCCTCCGGGTAGCTGTCGGGATAGCGGGTGGGGATGTAGAAGCCATCCAGTAGCCGTAGCCGATCCTCGAGACCTTCGGGTGGCGCCGGCTGCCAATTCTGCTGCGGCAGCACCGTCCAGAGCCGGGTGAGGGTGTGGCCCCAGGCCTGCTGGCCCAGGGCCAGATTCAGCCCCTTCAGCGCCTTCTCCACCGCCTGATGGGCGGCAAAACAGGCCCATTCATGGCGAGCGGCCTGCATCGACTGCTCCGCCTGCTCCAGATCCCGCAGGGCCTGATCCACCCAGTCCGCCGATCGATCGGCCAAGGCCAACACGGCGAATGCTCAAATCTAGGCTGGATCGTTCGGCGGGTTCGGCCAGCACTCCTTCGAAGACAAAGAGTTTGCCAGGCGGATCCAGCGCCTGAACCTGGGCCTTGCTGGCGCCGGCCCTGCGCAGCCGCGGCGTGGAGGCTACCCGCGCCGCGCTGGTGGAGCTGATGCTGGAAATGGAGCAGAAGTTCCCCGGCAGCCGGGAGCACTCGCTCTTCGCCAGCGTGGAGCTTTCGCTGCGCCGCCTGTCGCCGGAGAACCGGGAGCGGGCGCGAGTGCTGGGGGTGTTTCACGGCGGCGTCCAGCTGCACTTATTGCGAGGGATGATGCAGTGGGAGGAGGCGGAAGTAGCAGTGCTGGCGGGCGAGTTGATCGCCACGGGGCTGGCGACGCCAAACCCCTACAACCACCTCAGCCTCAATCCGGCTCTTTGCCCCTTCCTGCGCGGGCGGCTGGAGGCTGCTGAGCGCGAAGCGCTGACGGCCCGCTGGGTGGAGGCGATGGGTGCCTATGCGGAGTTCCTCCGGCAGCAACAGAGCCAGAACGCCGAAGTGGCGGCGACGCTGACGGGGCTGGAGCTGCCGAACCTGTTTGCCCTGCTCGATCTTGTGCAGCGCCAAGAGGATGCGGAGGCGACGATTGATCTGGCCACTTCGCTCTACAGCCTGCTGCAAAGGCTCGGCAAGCCGCGGCTGCTGGCGCGCCTGGGGCAGGTGCGCGATGCCGCAGCCAAGGAGCTGGAAAGAAGGCTGGGCGATAGCTGGAGTCAAGCCAATTTCGAGGCATCGGGGACCCGAATCGAGCAGCAGCTTGCCGCTGGGCAATTGCGCGAGGCGTTGGAGGGCGCACAGGCCTTGCTCCAGCGCACCCAGTCGGCGGGCGGACTGGCCTATGCCAACACCGATTACGACCTGGCGATGGCTTTCTGGCTTCTGGGGCGCGTATTGAAGACGGCCGGCGAATCGGAACAGGCCCTGCCGCTGCTGATTGATGCCCGCCAGCGCTTCGAGGCCGTGGCCAAGGAGCGAACCAGCCGAGATGCTGAACTGATGGCGTCCAAGTGGCTCGCCTAACGAGGCGCCTGTCTGCTTGCTCTGGGCCGGCTCGACGAGGCGGCGGCGGCCTACGAAGAAAACATCCAGCGCGCCGAGCAACTCGAAGATTCCCGGCAGATCGCCGTGGGCAAAGGCCAGCTTGGGACCGTTCGACTAGCTCAGCGCCGCTACCCGGAGGCCCTGGCGGCCCATGCCGAAGCTCGACGGCGGTTCACTGCTTTGGACGAACCAGGCACCGTCTCCATTTCTTGGCACCAGACCGGCATTGCGTATCAAGAGGCGGGCGAACCGCAAAAAGCCGAGGCTGCCTAGCGCAATTCGTTGGCGATCAATGTGCGGCTAGGCGATCTCGCCGGGCAGGCGAGCACTCTCCATCAACTAGGTAACTTGTATGGAGATGTCCTCGATCGCCCGGAGGACGCCGCAGGCTTCTACCGCCAAGCAGCTGACAAGTTTGTTGAAGGCCGCGACGTCGCCAGGGAAGGCACTTCGAGGAGCAATATCGCCAACGCCCTGCGTAAGCTCCGCCGCCTGGACGAAGCACGGCAAGAAATCCGCATAGCGATCGAATGCAAAACACAATTCGGCCACGCATCCGTACCGTGGAATTCTTGGGCCATCCTCGCCGCCATCGAGACAGATACCGGCAACGCCGCCGCCGCCGCTGAGGCGAAGGGCAAGGCCATCGCCTGCTACCTCGCCTACCGCCACGACGGCGGCGAAAATTACGACGCGCCTGGCCGTATCAGCCTCGCCGTAACCCAGGCCCTGCAGAGCGACGACCCAGCCCAGGCCGCCACCATCCTCCAGCAACTCGCCGCTGATCCCGAGGCCGCAGGGCTCCTGCCCTTCATCGGCGCCCTCCAGGCCGTCGTCGCCTGCAGCCGCGACCCCGCCCTCGCCGATCAGCCGGAATTGGATTACACCATGGCCGCCGAAATCCTCTTGCTGATTGAAAGCCTTGGAGGAGAGCAGGGGTGAACTTGCGGGCTGAACGCGTGGGCCGGCCTGAGGTTGCGGGTACTGGGGTGAAGCCAGTTCAGCTCACCAGCGCTAGTTGAAGACCGGGCACCCGTGCGAAGGCGGAGTCTCCGGTGATCATCACTGCATCGGGGCCGAGTTGGAGGCAGGAAGCGGCCTGCAGGGCATCGGCTGTGCCCTTCGAGAACATAGATCAAGGCATTGGCATCAAGGAAAGCGATCACCAATTGCGTTCCTCCGACAGCTCCGCATCAATCTCTGCCTTGGTGCGCCCTGTGGTCGATGGTGTTTGCTGCAAAAGCCATTCCAGGGATGAAATCTCGGGAACCGGCGCCTGGCTGGCCCGATGTTGCAAGCGGCGATAGTGCTCTTCGCTCATCACCACTGCCGCAGGCCGGTTGCGCTTCATCAGGTGCACAGGGCCTTCCCGAAGAGCCTCCTCGATGGCAGCGATGCCACGACGCTTGAGCTCGGCGGAACTCAAGACATTGGGCCGGTCTCCAGCCATGAAGCACTCAGCGGCATTGCGCCATCAGGTTGAGGCCACCCAACGGTAACTGTACCGAAAACGGTACCGAGCACATGATTAAGGAAGTTGGCCATCTCAGGCAGCTGGCGGACGAGGAGTTTGCAGCTCGGAGATCGTTGGGCCTTGGAGCAACGCCAGCCCCGAACCCGCGCTTCTATGACGCACACGTAAAGAGGGAACGAGCACGCTCGTGTCGACGACGAGACGCATCAGCTTTGGTTAGGGCTGGAAGAGATCTCGCGGACGAGTTCGTCCTCGTCGATGCCCGAGCGGCAGACGAAGTCATCAACGATCCTGCCGAGTCGGCCGATCACCACGCGTCCGATCCGCCGGTCCATAGCCGTAATCGGCACAAAAAAACTGATCGGCTCACCGTGTCGTTCGATCACCAGATTCTCACCGCCGGCGAGGATCGAACTCGCCTTGTCCCTGAACTCCCTGACACCGATCGTTTTCACTGTTCAAATCCATTTATGGCCACAAATGTAGCCACAACCCGGTGACGGGGGCGGAATTGATGGAATTGGCAGCTGGGTGATTTCGCAGACGATTCCGCCGTTTTGGGCTTCGATGCCATTCATTGACCAGCCGCCTGGTTCGCCCGGGGGACATCAAGCCGCCCGATCAACGAGGGCAGCGCAGTCCCAATGCACCGGGCGCACGTGCTGGGGGCGGCCATGGTCTGTTACATCCTGGAGCAGAGCGCCGGGCAGCCGAGCCAGAACAACGCGCCCTACGGGGTGCCGCCACCGTGGCCAGGAACCCATCCAGAGCTTCCTTTCACCAAGCTGGGACTATCGCCTCGAACGGCTGGTTGCCCAGCTCAAGCTTCGGACCTTATGACCACTCCAAGGCCTGGGATCAAGGCTGGATAGGCACAGTGGTATGCCGCGAGCCCAGGCAGGCTACAGTTAGGGAGTTCCTCGAAACATTAACTTTTTTGGCGTAAAGCAGCAAGACCCGGAATCCGACGGCTACCACCACGCGTATCCCGCCCAGGTTTCCCAAGGTCTTGCAAGTGGCAAGCCATTTCAAGTTGAACTCGAAAAGATGCCTTAAGGTAAAAGGTTATCTGAAAATACTTAATTTTTTCATTCATCATGGAAGAAGCAATGTCTCAACTTCAACTCGATACCGCTGTAATTGGCGGCGGCTGTGCTGGTAGCTACAGCGCCTGGCGCCTACAACAGGCCGTCGGCCAGCAACAACGCCTAGCGCTGTTTGAATTCAGCAATCGCATCGGTGGACGGCTGTTTACGGTCAAATTGCCTGGCCTGCCCAATGTGAATGCCGAGGTGGGCGGCATGCGCTACATACCCGACCAACACGTCATGGTCGCCGATCTGATCAAGCATCTTGGCCTGGCTACCAAGGACTTCCCCATGGGAGCGCCAGAGCCGGTGGGATCCAACTGCAACCTTTTCTATCTGCGTGGCCGTCACCTACGCCTACATGAACTAAGCGATCCGAATAAAGTACCCTATAGTCTATCATGGAATGAGCGTGGCCTAGGGCCGACTAATTTACAGGTGCAGGTTATGAATTACCTGTTTCCAAATATGCAGAACCTGTCTCTCTGCGATTTGATGAAGCTGCGAGTATTTGGCAAGTCATTGTGGCGCTATGGTTTTTGGAATCTGATGTCACTCGTGCTCAGCAACGAGGGCTATCAATTCATGAAGGATGCCGGCGGTTATGATGCTAATGTCGCTAATGCTAATGCGGTTACGCAATTGCCCGCAACCGAATACAGCGACAGCACAGTATTCAAGACCCTTCGCGATGGCTACGACCAGTTGCCGATTTCGTTGGTAAAGGAATTTAATCAAAAATTCGATGGTGTTCTGCCAAAAGGCGAGCGCGTTTTTATGAATCATTGTCTGCGTGAGATCCAGAGCAGCGAAGGGGAACACCGCTACCGCTTGATCTTCCAGCCGACAACCACCGATGACCATGGTAAAACCACTGTCGATGACTTGGCTGCACCTGTCATCGTTGCCGCTAACAAAATCATCCTGGGTCTGCCGCGTCGCTCGCTCGAATTGATTAAGGGTTCCTTCTTCGAAGACCCGTGGTTGGAGGAAAACATTCCATCGGTGCTGATCCAGCAAGCGTTTAAATTGTTCCTGGCCTATGAGCGCCCTTGGTGGCGCTCGCAAGGGCTGGTTGCTGGGCGTTCGGTCACCGATCTGCCGCTGCGACAAGTTTATTATTTTGGCACGGAAAGCGAACAGGAAGGCGGCCAACCCTGGCTGAATTCGCTACTGATGGCATCGTACAATGACATCTCGACAGTACCTTTCTGGAAGGGCCTTGAAGCCGGCAAAGCCTATGAAGGCTACAAGCCAGCCTGCATCGAAGCAGATGTTCAAAACCTGGTACCGCAGATGCAATGCAGGGTGACCGATGGGCTGATCAAAGTCGCAACAAAGCAACTTGCCGAAGTGCATGCGCAACAAAGCGTGCCTTTGCCCTACAGCGCTGTGTACCACGACTGGAGCGCTGATCCCTACGGTGGGGGCTGGCACGAATGGAAGGCAAATTACCGGCTCGATAAAATCATGTGGCGCATGCTAAAGCCTGTTGAACAGGAAGATGTTTTCATCTGTGGTGAGGCCTATTCCATTGGCCAAGGATGGGTTGAAGGTGCCTTGACCACTGCCGAGCAGATGATTGAAAAACACTTCGGTCTCCCGCGCCCGGAATGGTTAAAAACTGATTATGAATTGATGCCCTGCCCAGTTGGCGGTTGTGGCAGTACTTCGGGATGCATACCCGCAACGGCAATGGGCAGCAGCACGCTGGCGGAGATAACGCCCAATTGTTTGACTTCCATACAAGAAGGTTAACGCCATGAACAACAGTGAATACACCGTGTCTCATTACCTGCTTGATCGTCTCAAGCAGCTTGGTGTCGATCACCTGTTTGCCGTGCCAGGTGATTACGCCTCTCCCTTTCTAAAGACTTTGGATGCCTTTGGGCCCATTGAAAGAGTGGCCAATATCAATGAACTTGGCGTTGGCTATGCCTGCGATGGCTATGCGAGATGCCGAGGTATTGCCGCTGCCAATGTTCAATACGGCGTTGGAACACTCAGCATCATTAACTGTATCGCTGGCGCCTGGGTGGAAAGGCTGTCTGTTGTGCTGATCGGACCAAGCCCGAGTAGGAAAGATCGCATGGTTACACGAGATCAGGGGGTGCTGTTCCATCACAGCACGGGCAATCTTGAGGTTAACCGCGAGGCGATGAAATTGGTTACGGCAGCATCCGTCGAGGTACGAGATGGCGTTGAGGCACCGGCTCTGATTGATGCTGCCCTGCAGGCCATGCTTGATGCCCAACGCCCAATTTATATCGAAGTCTGGCAAGATGCCTTCAGCGCCCCTTGCAGGCGCCCAGATGGCAAATTGCAGGCGCGGCCCCAGTACTGCAACCAGGCTTCGCTGTCGTCCATGCTCGATGCAATCATGGCGCGGCTGCGGCAGGCGGAGTTGCCTGTGCTCTGGCTCGGTGTTGAGGTGCAGCGGCAAGGACTCCAGGACATCGCTCAGAGCATTGTCGACCACTCCGGGCTGCTATTCAGCACCACCAGTTTGGCCAAAACAGTTTTATCAGAAGATCAGCGAGGATTTCTGGGCACTTTTGCTGGCCCGGCCTCGCCAGAGCTGACACGATTGGTTATGGACAAGAGCGATTGCGTCTGTGCACTTGGCACCATCATCACGGACGACTATCTCGACTTCATGAACGCCCAGTACGGCAGCATGATTGAGGTCAATGATGGGCAGGCCCGAATCGGCTATGCGACTTACCAGCAAGTGCCCTTGGCGGATTTGATGGGCGGCCTGCTGGCGCGGCTGAAATCTGACTCGTCTTTCCCACGCAACGATTGCTTGCCGGAAGTATCGCCCGAATCGAGCGATCGGCCAGTAGCTGATGCGCAGTTGAGTTATGAGAATGTCTACTATGTGCTTGCTGACTGGTTGGTTGGTGAGGGGCATTGTCAGCGGAGCAAGCTAATTCTGGGAGAGAGCAGCAGCCTCTATGTGTTTGGCAACCTTTTTGGACTGCCGCGTGACGGCTTCATTGCCCAGGCCGCCTGGGGATCGCTAGGGCACGAAACGGGCTGCGCCCTCGGCATCGAACTTGGCAGCGGCCAACGGCCGATCATTGTCGCTGGGGATGGCGGCTTCATGATGATCTGCCAGGAAGTTTCAAGCCTGGTGCGCCAGAAGTCGAATGCCATCATTTTTGTGATGTCCAATGGTGGCTATGCAATTGAACAGGCATTTGTTGATATCACGGCATTCTCCGAGGCTGGTCAATACGCACCCTTCGATCTGTTGCCGAGTTGGGATTATCAGGCCCTTGCAAAGGCGTTTGGCGCCAAAGGTTATGCCGTCACCACGGTGGGTCAGCTGCAGGATGTATTAGGGGAACTGGCATTACCGACTGGCCAGCCTGCATTGGTGGAAGTTAAGCTGTCGCTTAAGGATCTGCCGCCGCAACTACGCCGACTTGCCGAACCCAGTTGATCCCACAGTTGAGAGCCCATTGGTTTGGGTTTAGGTGTCGAACGACGCTAGACGCGTGACGAAATCAGGAAAGATCGAATTGTAAGAAGTGTAGGTATTTTCGCGAATCCAGTTCCCGTCAGGATCGGGAACCCAATAGCGGTCGTCGTTGAGCTTGGGGGCACGAACCAGACGCGAGGCAACGGATCCAGGTTTGACTAGCCAGGCACCGTTGATCAGATCCCAGATATTCCAGATACGGCCACTTAGATTGTTGGCATCGATTCCATACCAATTAAACAACGGATTTTGCCGGTACCGCTCTGCGAGTGCCGCGCCGATCCTGCCTGTACCTGCAAACCAGTGCTCAATATCCGGTTGGGAGAGGGTGAGCTGTTGGCCAATATAAAAGCCGGGAAGGTATACCAGGGGTACACCACTACTGAATAGAACTTGTGCTGACGCTACGTCCTGAGAAAGGTTGAACGATGTGTTGGCGAGATCAGTTACATTAGTCGGATATCCAGCCGTCCAGGTCATCACTACCTTGTCACGAATGTCGGGGGCAAGCAGCAGGGCAGAAGCTAGGTTGGTGGCGCATGCTAGGCCAATTACGTAGATCGGATTGGCCGAACTTGCACTCCTCGCCAGATCGATTAAGTGATCGACCGCCTCACTGCGAACGGGACAGCCGTTCTGGAGATAACTGTTAGCTCCCTTGAAGAGGGGAGTGTCACTACCAATTAAATCCAAGAGCTCGCGAGCCTGAGTGAAGCTGCGCTCCATTCCAACCTGGGGCCCAATCGCGACATGGTCGTAGGCGTTAGGGGGTGCAGACTCCGGTGCACCTTCAGGTGGCCAGAGGAAGCTGCGGGGGTCTAGGTTGAGATTTTGCTGGATTTGATTGATTTGATCAGCATAGCTGGCCACCAAATCCTGTTCAGGTTTGGATAGTACCCTTGCCGGCAGTTTTTGCAAGTCCATGGCCTGCAACATGTCCAGCAGGCGAGAGCGGAAGGAGTAGGGGGCTGCGTAGATCGCCTCCAACTGCACTTCAGCCGCCGCCTGGGCCAGGCACAGATGCACCAGGGCAAAAAAGTCGTCGATCTCGTTATCAAGATCGGTGTCCACCACGACGCGCAGTGGCTTGGATCGGGTGCTGGGTAGGGCGAGTAGAGATATCAGTAGCTCCTCAGGGAGACGGGGAAACAGTGGAGATTGGGAGAGATTAATCATGGATCACCAGGGTATGACCGCCTAGACTTTTGCTACTTTACTACGACTCAGAAGTCCAAGGGTCAACACGCTGGGACTCCGTTCCATAGCGCTGCCGAAACTATGGGAAGCAAAATCCCTTCTGGGAATGAATGGCGTTGCCTGCCATGATCCCGGCAACAAATTCGAGGCGCCTGCGGCGCCGAGGATTACTAGCGTAAAATTGATATGATCTGTCACCCTGCGGTTTAGAAACCAAACCAAAAATCAAACAGCCAAGTGTAAAGAACTAAAGAGTTAAAGCGTAAAGAATTAGTCCTGGGGGAGGCAACAGACGCGGAAACCGATCTCGTCGCCGCGGTTGCCCGGGTGGACGACGTTGCGGTAAGCCGAGCGGCTGTTCCCGGGGCTGTTGACCCACGACCCGCCGCGCAGCAGCCTCCATTCATTCGTTTTGGCTCCTTCATCAATCCAGGCACGCCCATCATCTGGCGCAGCTTCATAATTGCCGTGCCAATGATCCGCACACCATTCCCTTACATTTCCATGCATGTCATGCAATCCCCAGGGATTTGCGGGAAAGCTGGCTACATCCATCGTTTGCTGCCGATACTCTCCCTTCTCGCCGTCCCCAAACACTTCTCTACCATCGACATTCGCCAGCTTCGTGCTGATTGTGGCGCCCCAATGGAACGGTGTGGTAGTGCCCGCCCGGCAGGCGTATTCCCACTGGGCCTCGCTGGGCAGGGTGTAAACGCGGCCGGTGCGCTGGCTGAGGCGGCGGCAAAACTCCATCGCGTCGACCCAGCTCACTTGTTCCACCGGTCGATGATCGCCCTTGAAGACTGAGGGATGTGGATTCAGCTTTTTACTCAAGGTCCCCTCGCCTTTGTTGGGTTTCCAGTAGGCCACCGCCCGCCACTGCGCCTGGGTGATCGGGGTTTGCCCCAGCAGAAATTCACCCAGCGTCACCCGATGCACGGGCCGTTCTCGATCTGAGCTTTCAGCCTCCGTTTCCGGCGCCCCCATCTCAAAACTGCCGGCCGGGATGCGCAGCATGGTGAGCGCCACCCCCTCCGCCAATTGTTCGCGGTGGGCCCAGTGGCGGCTGCGCCAGAGCATGATCCTCCAGGCTTCGGTAGGTTCCTGGCGCTGCGTCGCAAGGGGGCTGGCCATGGCGGGCGAAACAGAGCCGTTTGGGGCTAGCGTGATCTTAGTGCTGCAAGAAATGTCGTTCTGATGCGGGTGGCCCTGCGTAGCAGTGCATCGTTTTACCCTGTGGGGCACACCACATATGGTGTGGTGAAGGGGCGTCTAAGGGAGGTATCGCTTGATGTTCCTCCTGAGACAATCCGCCGCCGCCGGCCAGATGGTGCTCGATCGGTATGGATCAGCTCAACCATGCCATTCCTGCAGATCCGCGATCTGCCCGAGACGCTGCCCAGGCTGCTGGAAAACGCACCACCCGATCAAGTCCATGCTGGCCTGGATGATCGGCAGTGCACCGCTGCTGGGGGTGGGGTTGGCAAGCAAAACTGCCCATTAAGATGGCTGAATGGACATTTCAGTGACCCGCTTCCGCGCCCAATGCCTGGAGTTGATCCGCCAGGTGGAAAGTGGCGGCGAGGCGGTGGAAATCACCCGCCATGGCAAGACCGTGGCAAGGCTCACCCCCCCCACCGGCGGGCCTTCGCCAAGCCAGCGGCCTTGGGAGAAATTGCGGGGATCCGGAGTGTTGGCGATGGAACCGGAAGATTCCGTGCTCGACGCCCAGGCTTTTGATGCCCTGCGGTGAAGGTTCTGCTCGACACCCATATCTGGATCTGGTGGTTGTTGGGCTGCGAGCGCCTCTCCATCGCCCACCGGCGCGCCTTGGACCGGCTGGCCGAAGGCGGTGGCTGTTATCTCTCGGCCATGAGCCTCTGGGAAGCACAGATGTTGCACAGCAAGGGGCGTCTTTCGCTGGATCGGCCCTTCTCGGCCTGGCTGCGGCAGGCTTCAGCCCCTGGTGTCGTTGCGCTGCTGCCGCTGGATGTGGATGTGGTGCTGGCGCTGGATCAGTTGCCGCAAAGCTTCCACGGCGACCCTGCAGATCGGTTGATCGTGGCAACCGCGCAGAGCCATGGATTGCCCATCGCCACCCATGACCGGGCCATCCAGGCCAGCGGTGTGATCCCCATCTGGGAGGGATGAGCCTGATCGGAGCCCTCCTGCCGGCTGGTGTTCTCCAGCCCTTCGGCAATCCTGCGAAGCACCCTTAGCTCGAACCTGAGCCGTTGGCGCCGCCGTTGCATCAAATCCCGCCACCCTCCTGCAGCCGTGATCGGGCTCGGGCCAGCGGTTAGCAGGTCTGCGCTCGGGCCTCCAGGGCGTCTCCGCCGGAAAAGTGGTTTCGAGCCTCTTGCGCTCTGCCCTGTCAGGCAAGGCACCAACCCAGCCTGATGGCGCTGCGGTTGTGGCCGGATTCCGCCCCTTCCGGCCAGCGATCAACAACTGGTGAGCAAGGAACAGATCGATCAGTTGCGCGATCTCGAAGGCATCTGAATGCGGGCCACGCGCAGCAGGTGGCCGCCCGTCTGGCCGAGGCCTGCGGCCATCCCAGCCCTGCCTTCTGGCCCCAGCAGATCAGCCTGCTCCAGGAAGGTCTGATTCGCTGGGAACGAATCCTTAGTCCTCGCCAGATCAGCGATGCCTATCTGCTGGCTCTGGCCGTGGCCCATGGAGGCCGGCTGAATCTGGCCAGGCGCCTGGAGCACTCTGCGGATGGTATGTACCAGCTTGATCACAATCTGCCCGGCGATTCCGCCGCCTGCCCGGCATTTCCCCCAGCCAGCGGGTGTCATTGAGCAACGCCTCCGCGAGCTTGGGATTCCACTGCGGCAGGCTGCGCCATTCCTCCAGGCTGTACACCA
>Ga0208050_1000179_pt1 | contig 11954 bp, 19 predicted proteins | sample LakMenEpi13Jun10_FD_150691 | JGI IMG/M metagenome (GOLD analysis project Ga0208050, IMG submission 150691) | Freshwater microbial communities from Lake Mendota, WI - 13JUN2010 deep hole epilimnion (SPAdes) | ecosystem: Environmental > Aquatic > Freshwater > Lake > Epilimnion/Euphotic zone ... | reverse complement strand
GCACCTATTCCAGTAGCGCCGGTAGCACCGATGCCAGTAGCACCTGTAGCACCTATTCCAGTAGCGCCTGTAGCACCTATTCCAGTAGCGCCGGTAGCACCTATTCCAGTAGCACCAGTAGCACCTATTCCTGTTGCTCCGGTAGCACCTATTCCTGTTGCTCCGGTAGCACCTATTCCAGTAGCACCAGTTGCACCAGTTGCACCAGTAGCGCCTATACCTGTTGCTCCAGTAGCACCGATACCAGTAGCTCCAGTAGCACCGATACCAGTAGCACCAGTAGCACCGATACCAGTAGCGCCGGTCGCACCGACAACGCTTCCCTTACTTGCGAATACGCCATTACCGTATAATATATTACTACCGTTCCCGTCTCTGTTCAACAATGCTACGTTGCCTAATCCTGTTATATTAGCAACTGCAATGTTTGATAAACCTGATCCATCACCTACGAATCTACCATTGGCAGTGATGTTACCTGTGATAGATAAATTATTAGGAAAATTGATAGTGATGGTACCGGCGCCTACAATAGGACTACCTGACACTACCAACTGACTGCTTGAGATACCCACGCTAGTGACGCCACCACCGCCACCGGTAGCAGATATCTGAATGTTTCCATTGCTACCAGTTAAATTGATACCAGTACCAGCAGTTAACTGAGTCACACCTGTGTTTGTTACTGTGATAGAGCCATTGCTTGTGATCGGTCCACCTGCTACTGCAATGCCTGCGCCCGGGCTTATAGCAACACTAGTCACAGTTCCAGAAACAACGTTGTTGCTGGCTGCTATTATTCTACCATATTGATCTACTGTTATAGATGGATTATTGTAAACTCCGGGCGTAACAACCGTGTTTGCTAATGCTAAAGATACGTTACCAGAGAACCCACCACCTGTTAATCCCGTACCCGCAATCACCCCGGTAATGTTGCCGCCTCCATTGCCGCCAGCGATAGATTCTATCACTATAGCACCATTATTGTTTGTCAATACAATGTTATTGCCTGCTACTAAGTTCGCAGAGATAACAGTATTTGATGGATTGTTTGTAACTGTGATGCCGTTACCCGCGACTACTTTGCTAGCGTTGCCGAACAAAGTATTAAAATTAGTGTTTACTTTACCGAATGCGGTGTATAAACTATCGCTACCTGTACTCTCGTTAGGTAGGCCTATGTTAATATTAAGATTTCCTGAAATAGCCATAATTTAGTCCTGATACTGTATTTATCAGTATGGACTAAATGAACTTCCGCATCCGCAGGTTGTTTGTGCTTGTGGGTTAGATATGCTGAATCTGCTGCCCTGCAGGTCAGTTTTGTAGTCTACAACGGCATTTTCTAGATATTGCATGGAAATGACATCGACCAGGACACTTGTGGACAATGCAGGAATCTCCCAATCGTCCTCATTTTTTTCGTCTGTTACCTCAAATCCATACTGAAAACCAGAGCAACCTCCCCCTGAAACATACATTCTAACATGCATGTTGGGGTTGTTTTCATTGGCTATGATTTCCGCTAATTGTTTCTGTGCTTCTTCTGTTAGTGTAATCATATAGATATTTACTATTTTTAGAATACATTCAAATTATAGTCATAGGGATCTATACCCCATTTTTGACATATTTGACGTTTAGTATCGACAGATAACAGTCCCCATTCTTCTTGTGATAGATTATCAGGTCTGATTATATCAGTCCCTACCGCTATGCGAGCGTTTGGCTCTACGTCTGCAAGTTCATAAAGATGATATTTTGAAACTACCTTGCTTATAAGTTGATGCACATCCCAATTTATCATTGCGGGTAAACTACCGTCTGTATAATTCGTATCTATGAATCTAGTTCCGAAAATGTCAGATGCGATACTTCCTGTTAATATAAACGTATCTGAAGTCACATAGTTATCAAATCTTGAGCCTACGACTTTATTTTCCCCTGCAATATTGAAATGTTTCAAATGAGTGATTTCCATGCTATGCAAGCGATCTAAGCAACGTTTATAATCTACATAATCTGAATCTGTTTTATAAATGATATCAGGTCTAACGAAAAATACGCTATGGTAATTGATATTATTTTCTATTTCAAACTTTCTTTTTTCCATAGAAAGTATTTGATCTAGGTAAGCTAGGCGCCAATATGGATGAATAACCCTTGAAAATTTGTCTACGAAATCTGATACTATTTTAATTCCTCCAGTATGTACTCCTTCTAATAATACGCTATCAAATTTTTCATATGTTTCCTCAGTCTCAAATCTAAGAAATTTCAAATTAGAATTTCTAAACACATACTTTAAGTCATCCTCAGAGGCTGTATTAGATTTCCAAAGACAAACATACCAATCTGGTTTATCATGGTAGTGGTCAAAAAACTTTATTATCTCTTCTTTGATGCAATTCCACGTTCGCATATTGCCTCTTAAGAAGATAGCATTCTTTTTCATATAAAATGTACCTTTAATTCTAATCTATCAGCCCACCATATAAGTTTATCAATATCTTGTGCAGGAACATGTAGAGACCTAGATGGATGGATGTTCTCTAATTTAAATATAGACGCCGCCCATTTGGCTAAAGCTCTAGGATGTCCGGCTATCCAAGATATATTGTATACATCTAATAATAATTCATCAGCCCTAAAATCCTTTGTAAGATCGCATATTCTTTTATATAACTTGTCATCTATAGATCCCCATGCTATCAATATTTTTGTTAATGGTTTACTAGTCCATATATAGGGTTTTTCTATTAATGATTTTTCTATCTCAAGTCCTAACAATGACAATTCTCTGTATATGTTGCCGTTGATATCTATATCATATCTAGTGACGGGGTTATGATTATATCGAACCCAATCTTCCAAAGTACCTACGTCAGTATAGTTCTTTACTCTTGCAGTAGAAAAATAATGCCCGTCTGTCATTAGTGATTTGATAACATGACTTACGAAAATCTCAGATTGACTTGGCAATTCTGAAATCTTTTTATATGCATTCTGAAAAAGCTCAGATTTCTCAAATCTATAGCCGCCCACACAATATGTACCTGATATTACTTGCTTTTCTACTATTTTTTGTATCAAACTGTTTTCATTTTCTATCACAAAGCTTTTGCTAGGTAATTTATAAAGCACATCACTATCTTCTACATGGCTGACACAAACATAATTTCCTATCAATGTATCATGGTCAAAATCAAAAAAACTATCGCAGTCTTTAATCAATATTGGACTGTCAGGATTTATGTTGGCTAGATTTAATATCTGTTTTACTGTATCTGCGGGTCCTTTAGTTCGTTCTGGTAAAATGATCAAATTTACAGTCGAACCTAGTTCTTTGTTGATGAAGTCTTGTGTTTGAAATATATCATTATGCTCACGCAATATACCTATAGTAATATTGTACTTTCCTATATAGGGCTTAACGGCCCTATATAACATGCTTTTTTCATCAGCATCAGTTAGCATATATTTAGGTTTCTGACCCGGAAAACGTGTGCTTAACCCTGCGGCAGGAACTATTATTTCCATAATCTATCGATCTCGTTTAATATTAAATGGTATTCTGTTGAATCTTTTACAGTGTACTTATAAACTCTTAACAACATCAAAATATAAAGATGATCATCAAATGCTTGAGGATATAGCTTTGCTAGTTCAGATTTGATATAATTTAACTCTATCCTATATTCTTGTTTTTTGGGTACATTACGAACGAACCACAAACAGTCTAAATCTTGTCTTAATTTTGCTAGGTCGAATATCCAAGAGTCATACACTCCGGTGCTAGGGTCGATCATGTAAAAACTATTGTTGCTATGTATGATATTCTCTAATGTGAAATCTCCATGGCACAAACTAGATTCTAAATTTTTTGGCAAACGATGTATAAGTTCTTGCTTGATAGAAGAAAGCCTTTCATCATCATTTAGGTATGATAATTGTTGCTCATATGTTTCTAAATAATCTTTAACATGATTGTCTATATTTCTAAATCGGTCGATAGTATTTTTGATATATTCAAGCAAACTATCAGCATCTCTTAATTTTAAATATGTTTTTATGTCTAGGCCATGGATATATTCCATGTCTAACGTCTCATCATATTTGTTTATTATCTTAGGGACGTTGAATCCATTATTATGAAGCAATTGTAATTTATTGTAATTACGTTCGACATTGCCTACTTTTCTAACAAAAACATCATCATTGTTCTTTAGTAAAAGAACCTTGCTGCCAGAAAAACCTACAAACTCTTTTATTATTGAGGATGATCCCTCAGTTACCCATGCCATGCATTATCTTCTTTTGAATCCATATAATTCAGCAGTTTCTTCGGTAAAGCCAAGATCAAGAACTACCGGTCTGTTATTATAAACACCCCAGTTTGCTGGATTGTTCAGGATCCCAATCTGCCGGCAATGGCATCTCCTGCAATGCACTGTCATTTAAAAATTCCTGCGCTCTCATAGACTCTTACCCCAACGTGTGTTGATCGCGTTCCAGTTTATGATCTTCCACTGTTCTTTTAGATACTTTTTCTTGTCAGAACCATAGTCTAATATCCAAGCATGTTCCCACCAGTCTACTAACAATAGTATATCGTCACGTACTTCATGATTCTTGATAGTCTTGATCTTACCGTCATATGCTAGATAGACCCAACCACTGCCCTGAATCTTCATGGCTTCTTCTTCAAAAGCAGACTTCATTTCATCGAAACTTCCAAAGTGCTTATTGATGAATCCTACCATTGGGCCGTTTGGTGGATTGCTATTGCGAACCTCACGGAATTGGGGGAATAATGTGTTGTGCAGGAACGCCCCTGCATAGTTAAAGTCTCTGTCACCCTCTTTGTTGTTATATCGTTCAGCATAGCCATGTGCTAACTTACCATAGTGTAATTCTAATGTAGCCTTAGACAACACAGGGTTGAGTTCATTTTCCTTAAAATTAAGGGGTATGATTTCTATATCTTGAGGACGACTTTTATCCTCTAAAATCGTGATTATTTCTCGCATCAGAATATTTATCTAGATATTTGACTCTTGCCAAGGAAAAAATAACGTCCTATGATCTGAATCACACAGCACATTGTAGTTGTGTTCTGTTATCAATCTAGAAAAACTCAAGAAACTTTTCCAAAATAGCATATCTTTTTTAGAAAGATCATATACAGTCTCTAATATTTTATCCATTCTTTCATAATCATCTTCTATCTCATCATAGCTTTCATCGATATACGGATGAAAAGTCTTATATCCACGTTCTCGTAAAGCCTTGAGTGAGTGAGGTCTAGCAACCATGATGAAAGGGTGCTGACATGCTATAGGTCTGTATGTTTTTTCAGTAAAGAAAATCCCATCAAAATGGCTGTAATGTATATTATCTTTAATAGTTTCTCTATTAAAATATACTGTCTCAGTTATCAAACTTATGTATGTTTTTTTGTATAGTTCTACATCTTTATCGGTTATAACATGTGCTTCTTGTGCCACTGTGTTTTCTGTTATAGTGAGATATTTTGGAAATTCTAGAGCCTCTAGAAAAGGTATATATGGTTTTATTTTTTCTGTATAAGTTTTGCTTCTGAATAATCTAACATTCACTTCATGGTTTATTTGATCTCTTGGAGCAAAAAAAGAATACAAGCATTTGTCTAAAATACCTTTTTCTTGCAACATTGCTAATAACAGAATTCTATGACTTCTAGCCTGACCATTTAAAAATAAAAATATGTGTGGTCTCTCACTAACTAATTCACTGAATGATAGGTCCAATCTTTTTTTATTTATTTCTTTCAGGATACCGTCACTGGATCGCAAATATCTATGCATTCTATGTTCAAAAAAATTAACAAACAATATGGGCCATACTTTCAATTGATTAGCATTACATAGTTTTACATATTTTTCGTAATTATAGTTTGAAGGATCAGCCCCGGATATTATAATAAAATCTTTTTTTTTATACTTGCCTGTGGCTAGTAATTTTGTGAAAACTTTATTAGAAAATTCTAAAAAATGCCCTTCAAATGATTCGTAATAATCAACTAATGCGATTTTTTTCTTATTCTGTGTTTGAAAATCATGATCAATGGTGTGAACCACATCCTCTATGTTCAGTAGATGTATTTGTCTTCTTCCATTTTTACTCAGTAACGCAGGCATAAAACATAGAAAATCATCTTTGTTTTTTAAAAATTCAGGTGCCCATGGAAATTTATTTTTAGTAACTATATATTTAGGCATTTTTAAATTTCTCGCATATAGTTTCAGCGCACATAGTATGTGTCTCTACACCATAGTGTTGATTATCTGCCCCATAATCTAACCTGTCGATGCGTATACATTCAGGGTCGTAGATTTTAGTAGCACCGAATACTAGTTTTATGCAAGGAACATTCATGTACGAATTTAACACTTTGTTCATTATGATATTTCGAAACAAAAGCAATCCTATATCATTTGCTTTTATTAAAAAATCGCTATACTCTCCCCAAGAACCTATAGGGACTATTAAATTAGATGTAGCGGCAACATCGTCAGTTTGCTGGGAATGTTTTGCTGGCAAAACAGAAAATCTAGTTTTATCTGGATACTGCAAAACAACTAGTTTTGGTTTAGGAAATTTGTGCAACCATGTCATGACATTGTAAAATAATACGTCAAAACCGCTAGCACACAAACCTAAATTATAATAATCAGTATTGAGTTCTTTTGCAGTGAGATACGGGTAAGTTTGCTCTAGCGGTAAAGCCTCTCCTTCTGTGTGACTACAACCTGCAAACAGTATATAATTACTAAAATCTATATCAGCAACATTTTTACAACGGTGACCTAATTCATTATATTCATATGAAATTCCGTCGTATCTTCTTGAGGTACCGGGTACCTCATATCCAATGAAATCTTCATTAAATTTCACTTACAATCTCCTAGTAATTCTTCCCTTAGTGAGATCATATGGACTAAGTTCCATCTCAACATTATCGCCATTCAATATACGTATCTCATGCTTGCGCATCTTTCCTGATATGTACCCTAATATTTTTTGACCACTGGGTATCTCAACGCGGAATGTAGCGTTAGGCAATACGTCAGTAACTATACCCACTATCTTGATCGTTCCTTCTTTAGCCATGATTAAGTTTTTAGTTTTACTCCAGTAAATTAATCTTAAGTTCATCTAATATTCTATCGTAATGAACTTCGCCGGCAGCGACTTGTTCTTTCCAAGTCACATTAGCATTTTCATCTGCCTTATCGCTAATGTATTTCCAGATATCACACTGTGTGCCTGTCAATAAACAAGCCTTTGCTATGCTATATGCTTCCATCTCTACGATGTCGCAATCTATTCTTAGTTTGTTTGGTTCTGTCACAAATAAATCACCGCTAGCACATGTCTTACCTTCACCACCTAAGTTGATAAAACTATATAGGTCATTCAAATGCTCTCCGGGCTTTAGTCCCGCAGGTTTCAGATTAACATCATGTTGAAAAACATTGTTGATCCTATATATACCAGAAGATACAGTTAATCCGCCAGCAGTGCCTAGATTGATCACACGGGTTGGTTTTAGTTCTTGTATCAATAGCATAGTGTTCAAGGCAGAATTAACTTTACCTACACCCACACAATAGACATTCCTATACTTTGCAAACAAAGTAGGAGCCTCTTCACGCATAGCAAACAGTATTAAATCATTCATCGATATCAATAAGATTGATTACCTGCGCTCTTAGTAGACCATCTCATCGCTTAAGTATGTCCCACATCTTTTCTTTTTCGATGATTTCTTTTTCTAACTCTTTGTAACGCTTACTGAGTTCTTTGAGTTCTTCCCAACGGTCTTCAAGTTCAGGATTAGGATGTAATATGGCTAGTCGTTCTTCGATCTTATCAAACACCTCAGTGATGCTTTTGCCTTTGATCTTTACATCACCGTCAAAGTCAGCATCACCTGTAACTTTTAAACTAGGGCGTGGAACGTTAAGATCAGCCCAAGTTATTCCGTTACTGCCACTGGTAAGTACTTGTCCGTAACCTCCGGTAGTATTAGATATACTAATGCCCGAGGTACCGTTAGATATGTTACCGTAAGTATAATTATATTGACTAGACGCACCGATACCACCGAGCGTACCACTCGAACCTACAGCACCTAATGTTATTGTATCTACACTAGCCGAACTGATAGTTAACGCAGGCTGAGCACCATAACCATTCATATTATCATCTAAATCTAGGTTTAATTGAATATCATTTTTATCTAGTTGATCTAGCCAGTCTTGTAAACTATTTTTAGCAGTCATTTTATTCCTTTGATAGATATAGTTCGCCGTTGGGTCCTATCTCTATTTTCAATTCATCGCCTTCTTTCCAGCCCATCTTTGCTAGTACTGGAGGGGGAATAGGAAGTATGAGATCACCGGTCTCGGGATCTTCTTGTGTGATAACTTCATAGCGGACATCGGCTGCGCCGGGATTATTCTTAGGCATAGTTTATGTTAACGTATGTGTTGTATTTTTGCAACTGTAACGGGTAAATTACCACGCGCGGCATGACCAGTATCTTGCCTTCCAACGTGGCCCCGGATTGTCGCAATTGTGTCTTGCTCTAAAGTTCTTACGGCGACCAGGAATGTTTTTCTTGATGCGCATATTTTTGTCACCAAAGTTAACTTTGACAACATTACCTTTAGGACCTTTAACATAGACTTTAGATTTCTTGACATCACCTGCCATTGGCTTGCCAAGCGGAACTTTGCGTCCCTGATATTCAGCCTCATCGACTTCTTCTTCGCCCATGACTTTACTACCTTGATCACCGGGCATACCCATGATCATTTTCTCGTCAAGTTTCTTTTCTTCTTTTTCTTTCTTGCGCTGATAAGCAGGCTTATCATAATCAGTCTTGTCTACGGGTTTAGTGACGCCTTTCTTGATGCGGCTAATAGTTGGTTCATCATACTTTGACCAATCAGTTTCTTCTAAAACTAGCCCATGCTCTGACAATAACTCTAGCATTCTGTCATCACCTTCTAGAACGATGCCGTCTTCCATGAAATCAATGACCCCAGTTTCAACTAATAGGTCTTCACCTAGTTCTATGTCAAAACTATCCATGAGTTCGATGGAACCCTCTTCTTCGCTCATCTCATTGATTAAATCTAATATTTCTCTCATATTGCTCATAGCATCGTCCCCGATAATATAGTATTATTTATCAAATTATGCGCCATATATCTGGATTTTTATGTATGATCTCGTCAAAGGACTCATCAAAACTAAGTTGAAACAATATTCTAGGGCTGGTTAGATCCAATAATCGCACATTGTGCAATCTATTGACATTGACTAGTGTAGGGTGATTTTGGCTATAATTTGCTATCTGAGACGGCTTTTCGGGCCATGTTCTTTTTTCTTTTTTGATCTGCTCGTATCCTAGCCCAGGTATATCTTCATAAAACATGATAGGTTCCATGACATGGAATTTTAAAGGAATCGTTATACATGATAGTCTATCTACATCTCTATGCACGATTTTTAAATATTCTTTCTCGTTATACAAACTAGGATCGAACACTTGAACTAATATATTTTTGGGTTCTATATTGATTGTTTTTACGATGTCATCCACTAAAGACTTAAAGTATAGACCCAGCACATTTTCGCCTACAAATGTACGCCAATCCCATTCTAAAGAGCGGTTGTTATCCACTAAAAGATCCCATTCTGTTTTTATACTTGGATCAATATTTATAGGAATCAGTTCAGCGAGATTTTTTGACATTATAAATCTCGCTCAGTAGGTTGAACGGGGCATACCCTTTTTACCTATTTTTATATCTGCCACAGAACTCCAGCCTGCTCCTAATGCGCATCTACAATAAGACGGGTCAGGATTAGTAACAAGTAAAACTTCATGGGGTTCATCTCTGCTAAAAAATACTAATCTATTGGGTAAAGGCTGAATCACATGCTCAGGCTTGATACTTATTGGTTTATTGTTTGCGTCTAGCACAGGTGAACCTATCACTAACTCGCCTCCCCAACCCGGCTGCCAGTCGCTAGTATAAAATATACTTGTATAAGAATGATTCCTATTACTGCGTCTCAATGCTGAATCCAGATGCGGCGCGAATCTCATACCATCAAATGTATAAGTAAACCACATGCTATAATTTAATGGATCTATGCCTTGAGATTTGAAAGCGGCTATAGTCTTTTCCATTGCAGGTCTTACGGCAGGGCTAAGGAAGTTACAGCCCTCTTCCCAATTGGCATTTGGATCATGATAAGTCAATTGTGCAGATTCGTATGATCCCGGGACTCGACTCTTGTTGAGAGTTGGTATATACCTTTTAGGTATTATATCTCTTAATAACTCAAATTCTTCTTTTGGTAAAAAGTTATCTTCTATGTAAAACATTTTATCTACGTAAATAAGGTGCGTAAATCTTCTCTAACTTTTCTATAGTATGCTCACCGGTCGCTGAATCTTCATACTCATCTTCGTGCTTGATCGCGATACCACCTGCACCACTCCAAGCATTGAGATATTTACCGAAATCGTCAACTAACACATTAGGCTCACCGTTAGTCATAGCGTACTTCTGCTTGTTTTGTGTAAAGATAGCGTTAGCGGAACTTCCTGGATGAAACTCATCCAACCAATCTCGCTTTGCTTCTATGCTTGCTTGACTATACGGTCCTCGTAAAGGTGCGCTTAATACAGTATATGGAATCTTGTTTTGATGTAACCAAGAGATAACTTGCATACCACCATTCAATGGTTTTAGATCGCGGAAAAAATCATAAACATCTTTGGGATTGCTATGTGCTAGTTCGTTAATCTCTTTTTCTTTATCGGCAATGGCCTTCCAGTGTTCGACGCCTGAACGTTTGCTCCAGGCACCGAAAAAGTCTGCCTGTACACCATCCATGTCTAAGTATAGGTGCGGCATCTTCTTCCCCTCGTCTTCTTTTAATATTTCATTAATACGCATACATCTATTTATAGACGTTTTTAAACTTTTCAGGACGCTTAGAATCAGGTGTGTAGTCTACATAAGGTATAGGACTATTGTCTTTTCTGATATGGTCCCAGGTGATCATGTCATCACTAAATTTTAGCATAAGATAACTTTGCACTTCAGGCGGTATTTTCACCCCTGATAATATCAAGTGCTGTCGAAATGATATTTTTTCTTTAAAATACTTATTGATATTCTTATCATTTAAGATATCAGTGAAGTTATTATCCTCTCTGCGAAATATATAGGTTGTCATTTTTTCCACAATGTGAACGCAACATAGTCACGTTCGCTTTCAAAATAAAAAGTGTATTTAGGCTCCCAAGTATCCATAGTATTACCGTCTTCTTCAAACTTCCATTCATGGGTGCAATTCCTCTTGCACCATTCTAGGATCGACTGTAGTTTACCATATGGTAAACCTATCTTGCTTTTAAATGCTGTCGGTATGCTGATGGACATTTACGCCACTTAAGTTTAAGAATTTGATCCCTTCATCACTTCTATACTGATTTCTATAGTATACAGTATTGATGCCTGATTGGTAAATCAATTTGGCACATTCGATACATGGTGCATGTGTACAAAATAATGTAGCATCTTTACTGCTTTCTGTGCTTTGTGAGACTTTGGCAATTGCGTTTGTTTCGGCATGAAGGACCTCAGGCTTGGTGACTAACTGACCATCGATCTCATGTTCACAGACATTCTCCCAACCACTTGGCATACCATTGTACCCTGTAGCAAGAATCTGATTTTCTTTTACAATGACAGCACCAACATTCAAACGTTTAGCATAACTCAATGTCGCAGTCACTTCTGCGATTTTCATGTAATAGTCAATAAATTTTGGTTTCATTTCTCTATTAGGTCACGTTTGTTCGGTTTATCTTTCCATTC